>Ga0224723_1000111_pt1 | contig 51004 bp, 51 predicted proteins | sample Balambano_FR2_Me_FD_161647 | JGI IMG/M metagenome (GOLD analysis project Ga0224723, IMG submission 161647) | Freshwater sediment microbial communities from Lake Towuti, South Sulawesi, Indonesia - Balambano_FR2_MetaG | ecosystem: Environmental > Aquatic > Freshwater > Lake > Sediment | place... | reverse complement strand
GCATGATAGATACTTTTTGGATAAAGTGAGTAACATCATTTTTGAAATGTTGCCCGGCGCCAGTGAAACGTATCACGGAAATTACACAGCCTATTTAAAACAACGTGAAGAACGCATTGCGCGCAGACAAGAAGTGTTTGAAAGTGAAAAAGAAAAATTAAATAAAGAGATGGAATACATCCGCAAAAATGTGGCGGGACAAAATGTATTGCAAGCCAAAGGAAAATTAAAACGGTTATCACGTTTGATTCAAGCCATTGAACAAATTGGTTTTGAGGCGGCATTGAATCAAAAGTGGAGTGAAACAGCAAGTGAAGTTTCTGTTACAACTTCTATCATGAGTGTGGAAGAAGCGGGTCGGCGCATTAATGCGTTAAGGTCGCCGGTGCGGACTTTGCCGAATTTGCATTTAAGACTCGGTTCTGAAAAACGCTCTGGTGATTCAGTTATCCGCACCAAAGATTTGGAAGTTGGCTTCTCTGATAAATTTTTATTTAAGTCACCGAATATCGAATTGCGCCGACAAGATTGTGCGGCATTGATTGGTCCGAATGGTGCTGGGAAATCTACATTCTTGAAAACAATTTTAGGTCAGTTTGAACCATTGGCTGGTGAAGTGATTCTCGGTGCGAGTTTACACATTGGTTATTTTGCACAAGCGCATGAAGGTCTTGACCCTAACAAAACATTGCTCGAAGAAATTGATTCAATCATGCCAAATTGGTTGCCGGGTCAGATTCGAGATTATTTAGGCAAATATCTTTTTAGTGGCGAAGATGTATATAAAAAAGTTTCCATGCTTTCTGGTGGTGAGCGTGGACGTTTGGCATTGTCTAAACTTGCTTTGCAAGATACAAACTTGTTATTACTAGATGAGCCGACAAATCATTTAGATATTCCGTCACAGGAAATTTTAGAATCTGTTTTAGAAGATTACAAAGGTACGATTCTTTTAATCACACATGACCGTTATCTTGTGGATGCAGTAGCGACTCAAATTTGGGAGATTGATCCAGATGATGGTCACATGACTGTGTTCAAAGGTACTTATTCTGAATTGCGTGCTGAACGCGAACAAAAACAATATGAAGAATTTATGGCGGCGCAGAATTCGAGTAACAAGTTACGAGATACGAGTAATGAGGTTAAGTCGAAGAGTCAAAAGTCAAAAGTTGAGATGAAAGAGGAAAGAAGAAAGATTGCTCAGGTGCAAGAATTGGAAAACAAAATTTCTGAATTAGAATCTACTTTAGCAAATTTAAGTTTTCAATTGGAAAGTCCCATGCTCAAGCCTGATGATGTGGTCAAAATCAGCAAGGAATATGAACGTGTGCAAAAAGAGATGGATGTCAAATTGGCTGAGTGGGAAGGAATGCAAGGGTAAAATACATTCATGCCCAAAGTTCGATTGGATGTCTTATTAGTAGAAAAAGGATTAGCCGATTCGCGTGCCAAAGCCCAAGCCTTGATTATGGCTGGACAAGTGCGCGTTGCGGGTCAAGTTGTGCTAAAACCTGCTACTGCAATTCAAGCGGATGCTATTCTGACAGTGGATTCGGGTCCGCGTTACGTTTCACGCGGTGGGGAAAAATTAGAGGGCGCATTAACTACTTTTGAAATTGATGTCAAAGATTTTGTATGTGTAGATGTCGGTTCATCTACTGGCGGGTTCACAGATTGTTTACTTCAACATGGTGCTAAAAAAGTCTATGCCATGGATGTGGGCAAAGGTATTTTGCATTGGAAGTTAAGAAATGATTCAAGAGTTGTCGTGATGGAAGAGACAAATGCAAGATTTGTAGAATCAATTCCTGAAAAAGTTGATTTTGTAACAGTGGATGCTTCGTTTATTTCGCTGAAGACTTTGTTACCTGTCATTAAGAAGTGGAAAGTGGAAAGTGGAATTGTAGCCTTAATCAAACCCCAATTTGAGGCTGGGAGAAGAGACGTTTCTAAAGGCGATGGTGTGATTCGGAATCCGGAAATCCATAAACAAGTTTTGAAAGATGTGTTATCTTTTGCTCAGAACGAAGGTTTTGGTTTGAAAGGCTTGGTAAAATCATCTTTGCTCGGTCCGAAAGGAAATGTCGAATTTTTACTTTGGATGGATTTGTATCAAAACAACGTCCTAGTGGAAGAGATGGTCAATCAGGTAATGGAAAATGAACTGCCCAAAATGTAATGCAGAATTAGTCCAAAAATCATATAAAGGTCTGTTTGAAGTGGAAGTGTGTCCACATTGTCAGGGCATGTGGTTAGATTCGCATGAACTAGATAAATTAGAAGATACCGTTTTTGCCGACGATAACCGAAAAGGTTCGTTAATTCATTTTCAATCCAAAACAAATTTTCCCTGCCCGCATTGCGAAAAAAAATTAGAAGAATTTGAATATCGTTTGTACAATCTCAAATTAGATGCTTGCACCGAAAATAATCACGGCTTTTGGTTAGATGCTGGCGAAGATGAACGTGTCATAGAAGCAATGAAGCATCGTGCCAGTGAAATAAAAAGAAAAATTAATGCTGAAAGCGAATGGAAAAAAATTTTAAGAAATATGCACTTGTTCTTGGATAAAAAATAATACACCCCTTTCCGTCGTTGCGAGCCGTTGGTCTCGATACGCTTCGCTACTCGACCAACGGCGAAGCAATCTCATACATAATGAAGGGGTTTGACTATATATCTGCTTTACGCAAAAAGAATTTTGTAATTTCTTCAATAATAGCGGGGATTAAAGCAAGCCCAACGACTAATCCCCATTCTGTTAAAGTAAGAAAGTTTGTATTAAAAATCGGTTGTAAAAATGGAACCGAACAAACCAAAATCAACAACAGGGCAGAAAAGCCAAAAGCGTATTGCATGGTGCGGTTGGAGAAAATGCCAACCCTTAAGAGTGAAGCGCGTTCTGAACGAACTGTATAGGCACGGAATAATTCCGCAAGCGATAACGTCACAAATGCCATCGTCTCCGCAATTTGAACATCTACACCACGCCAATCATGATTCAAAACATAAGACAAAACGTTCGTGCCTGCGGGGATGCTTGCTCCTGCTTCAAGATGCCAACTCAAGCCGATGATAAAAGCAGTTAACACTGCACCTGTTTGTGCAAATGTTTGCACAATAATTCCGATACTCATTGAACGATTCACAATCGGTTCATTTTTTGCACGCGGCTTGCGACTCATAATATCTGGGTCGCCTTTTTCCATGGCTAATGCGAGCGCAGGCGCACCATCGGTAACAAGGTTGAGCCATAAAATTTGAATGGCAGTTAATGGGGCGGGTAAACCTGCTAATATTGCTAAAAAGATAATCATAATTTCAGCAATGTTGGATGAAAGCAAAAAGAAAACAAATTTACGAATGTTGCTATAAATGATTCTGCCCTGCTCTACTGCGGCAACAATGCTGACGTAATTATCGTCCGTCAAAACCATATCAGCAGTTTGTTTCGCAACATCCGTGCCAGTGATGCCCATTGCTATTCCAATATCAGCACGTTTGATAGCAGGCGCATCATTGACTCCATCGCCAGTCATTGCAACAACTTCATCATTTGCTTGGAGTGCATCCACAATACGCATTTTATGTTCAGGAGATACTCTTGCAAACACATCTGTATCTTCAATAACATTTCTTAGTTGTGTATCATCCATTTCATTGAGTTGAGCACCAGTCAAAACATTTTTGCCTTCACGCAATAAACCAATTGATTGGGCAATGGCTTTGGCAGTGTTCGGGTAATCTCCAGTAATCATGACTGTGCGAATACCTGCCAGACGTGCTTTTTCAAGCGCAGGTTTTACTTCAACGCGTGGCGGGTCAATCATGCCAACCAAGCCGACAAAAATTAAATCTTTTTCTACATCTTCTGCTTTGATATCTTTGGGATTATTCGGCACATCATCTACTACTTGATAAGCAAAGCCGAGCACGCGCAAAGCATCATGCGCCATCGTGTCATTCGCATCAAAAATTTTCTTTTTCGCTTCTTGACTTAATTCAACAGGTTCGCCGTTTTGATTCAGGTACTTTGTGCATAAATTGAGAACAATATCGGGTGCTCCCTTGACAGCCACTAAATCAAAGCCTTGATGTTCTTCTCCATGCGCATGAAATGGAGATAAGTCATTTGCATTCGTATCGCTGACGTGATGAATCGTGACCATGCGTTTGCGTTCTGAATCAAATGGGATTTCATTTTCTCGTGGATATGCTTCTTGAATGTCTAAATGCACTGCTCCCGCTTTTGCCGCGGCAACTAACAACGAACCTTCTGTTGGGTCACCAACAATGCGATAGGTTTTAGATGATTCATTTTCACCAGTGGTTTCAATGAGCGCATCATTATTTAATAATCCAAGCCAAAGTGTTGAAAGAATGGTTGGGTAATCTTCTACGTTGATTTTTTTATCGTCAATTTGAAATTCGCCGAAAGGTGCGTACCCTGTTCCAGTGACATGAACAAATTGCCCGTCAGCCCAGAGGCGCGTGACCGTCATCTCATTTTGCGTGAGTGTGCCAGTTTTATCAGAACAAATCACAGTGGCAGAGCCAAGCGTTTCAACCGAAGAAAGTTTGCGGATGAGTGCGTGGCGTTGAATCATCTCGCGCATACCCAGCGCAAGTGAAATGGTCACAACAGCTGGCAAACCTTCTGGCACAGCGGCAATGGCGAGACTAATGGCAATGATGAAAACTTCTGTAATTTGTTCAGCAAAGTTTTCACCATACTGAAGCGGATTGATAAAAAGTTCATCAATGTTTGTATTGTTAATTAATGCAACCACAAAAACAACTGCCACTAAAATTAAAGATGCAATGCTTAATGATTTGCCAAGTTGATTCAATCTTTTTTGTAATGGTGTTTCTTCGGTTTCAACATTTTGGAGCATGGTTGCAATCAGACCGAGTTGCGTCCACATACCTGTATCGGTAACTACGCCACGTCCACGCCCATAGGTGACAACGGTTCCCATGAATGCCGTATTTTTTCTATCACCTAGCGGAACTTGTTTATCTAAAACAGTGGCGGCATTTTTTTGCACTGGCAAAGATTCACCAGTTAGTGAGGCTTCTTCCACTTGTAAGTTGATGGCTTCTAGCAAACGCAAATCTGCTGGAATAAAATTCCCTGCTTCAAGAAAAACAATATCGCCTGGTACTAAGTTATAGGAAGGTACTGATTTTCGCACACCATCTCGTATCACTTGGGCATCAGGTGCGGCGAGTTTTTTCAAAGCGGCTAGTGCTTGCTCAGCTCGTTGTTCTTGCACAATCCCCAATGCCGCATTCAAAACGACAATTAACATAATCGCACTGGCTTCAACATAGTCTCCTAATAATGCTGAAATTACAGAAGCGATAATTAATAGAAGTACAACAAAACTGCTTAACTGTCGCCACATCAATGCCAAAAAACCAGGGCGTGGTGCTTCACGCAATTGATTCAATCCATAATGCTTAAGTCTTTTTTCGGCTTCTTCAGTGCGTAAACCTTCATCATGGACTTGTAAATGTTGAAGAACTTGCTCGCTGGTTAACGCGTACCATTCTTGTATAGGTGTAGGTTCGTGTGGCATACATTGAGTGTATTTTACATATAGATTAATTGTCAAGCGACGGCGCGAATGCGTTACAATTCAGCGCTTTCAAAAATAAAAACGGAAACAAAATGAATGCAACGCTTGTAGGCGGTCTGTGACCGCCGTGTTTTACAAAACATTCAGAGGGTCACAGACCCTCTCAGAGCAAGAAATAAAATACGGAAACAAAAATCAATGCGAATTCAATTAATCATCTTCATGTTTTTACGAACCATTCTCAATTCGGCTCACAGAATGGTCTATCCATTTTTATCGGTTTTTGCACGCGGGGTTGGCGTAGAACTCCAAACCTTTTCATTGCTGATGACTGCTCGTTCCTTAGTTGGTGCATTGAGCCCATTCTTTGCCCCGATTGCAGATAGACGTGGCAGAAAATTTGGCATGTTGATGGGGCTGACAATTTTTATATTGGGCATGTGCATTGTTGCAATCTATCCATCGTTCTGGACTTTAGCAATCGCGCTCATGTTTGCTATGGTCGGCAAATTTATTTTTGACCCATCTATGCAAGCCTATTTTGGTGACCGTATTCCGTACGAAAAACGTGGCACAGCCTTAGCAGTCACAGAAGTAGCATGGTCATTTGCTTTTATTTTAGGAGTCCCACTCGTCGGCTTCTTAATAGACCGTTATGGTTGGTCAGCACCATTTCCACTTTTTACTTTGCTCGGGCTTTTGGCATTTTTTATTGTGTGGCGCATCGTCCCAAAAGAAGATGCTCACCATGAACCTGTGATGAATTCGCGTGAAGGCTTTCGGGCAGTCTTTTCATCCAAAACAGCCATTGCTGGAATTTCCATTGCACTATTTGCCAGTGCCGCCAATGAACTGGTCAATGTGATTTTTGGTGTCTGGCTTGAAGATTCTTTTGGATTAAAAATTTTTGCACTTGCAATCGCCTCAGCAATTATTGGGATTTCAGAATTAAGTGGAGAAGGATTAGTCGCCCTGACAACTGATAGATTAGGAAAACCGCTCGCTCTTACTTTGGGCTTGGTGACCAATGCCCTTGCTTTGATTCTGCTCCCCATGCTTGGGCAAACCCAAACTGGTGCATTGATTGGATTATTTTTGTTTTACATTACCTTTGAATATGTGATGGTTAGTCATATTCCCTTGATGACGGAACTTGTCCCATCAGCACGAGCGACGATGCTATCTTTGAATGTCACAGGTCATGCTATTGGACGTGCTATTGGAGCATTTTTTGCGGCATATATCTATCAACAATTTGGCTTTGGAATTGTGACTATCGTTGCAGTTGGGTTTAACATTTTAGGTCTGTTGGCTTTGTGGAGAATGCAAAAAGGAAAGTAATGCAAATTTTCTTAATTGTCATTATCGTATTAATTTTGGTAATTGCTTTGCTGTATGTGCTTGTGCCAGCATGGTATGGCTTACCACCAATTTCGACGCATTCAGATAGAATTCGAAAAGCTTTGAAACTTGCAAATTTACAACCGAATGAAGTTTTATATGATTTAGGTTGTGGGCATGGAGGGGTTTTAGTCATTGCGGCGAAAGAATTTGGGGCAAATGCTGTCGGGATAGAAGTTGGTCCAGTGCAGTGTTTTGTCAGCTGGGTAAACTGCCTCCGCAGCGGAATCAAGTCAAAGGTCAGAATTGAAGCGGGGGATTTTTTTAAGTCAGATTTAAGTCAGGCAGATGTGGTCTTCGCCTATCTTACATCTGAATTTGCGGAGCGGCTGGGAGAAAAATTAAAGAATGAACTAAAAGCAGGGACAAGGGTTGTAACGGTTGCTTTTGAATTATCAGAATGGAAAGCCTGCTGGTTTGATAGGGAAGGTTTGATATGGGTATATAAAAAGTAAAAAGCCCAGTCTCACGACGGGCTTTTTTACTTATCTGTCGGCAAAATTATACGCCGGAGAGGCTGGAGTTAATCTTGCTAAATACGTTACCAATCAATGGTCCAAGAACCATCAAAGCGGCAATAACCACAATGGCAACTAAAACGAGGATTAATGCATATTCAACAAGACCTTGGCCTTTTTCTTTGGGTGAAAACAACATGACGAATTTCTCCTTTCTTTATGGTTTTCAGAGCAAATTCTCTGAACTACTTACATTTTACATCGCATTTAGAAAAATGCAAGTGCTACGAGATATGATTCCCTAACAGTTATGTTAGCATTCCCTTGCAAGAAAGAAAGCCCCACCTTGCGATAGGGCTTTTGCTTACTAACCTTACACGCTACTGAGGCTGGAGTTAATCTTGCTAAATACGTTACCAATGATTGGTCCAAGAACCATCAAAGCCGCAATAACAACAATAGCAACTAAAACAAGAATTAAAGCATATTCAACTAAACCTTGGCCTTTTTCTTTGGGTGAAAATAACATGGCGAATTTCTCCTTTCGCATAAATTTCTCAGAAAATAACTGAGATATTTTATATTCTACATCGCATTTAGAAAAATGCAAGGAATATATGAGCATTATCTTAACAGAAATGTTAGTTACAAATACAATATGATTTTCTTCAGGGGCATGGCTTTCTCAAAGTCGAAAAAAACCATTATTTAACCGCTAGGCACGCGAAGAACGCAAAGGTTTAAATGTTTTCTTAGCAGACTTTGCGGTCTTCGCGGTAAGATATACAGTAGCGAAATGATTTTTAAAGTTTTGTCAACCTACTTTGAGAAGACCATACTTCAGGGGTTTCTCAACTTGCGCATTTTTTGTGGTTAAATAATCATTACATAAAAATTTACGGTGAATTTATGCTCATACATTCTACTTCTCAACTCTTGACCTTGTCCGGCGGTCCGCAACGCGGGAAATCTCTTGGTACATTAAATATCATTGAAAATGGTGCGGTTTTGATTCGGGATGAGAAAATCGTTGCAATTGGCAAAACTGAGGAATTAAAAAACGCCTATCCAGATGAGCCGACTTTTGATGCAGGTGGTTGTGTGATGATGCCAGGTTTTGTAGACCCCCACACGCACATCGTTTGGGCAAGCGATAGAGCCAATGAATTTGAACTTAAAATGTCTGGCAAATCGTATTTAGATATTCTGGCAGAAGGTGGCGGAATTTTATCTACTGTCAAAGCCACTCGAACTGCTAGCATTGAAACGCTGATGGCACAAACTCGTCCGCGTTTGATTCGCATGTTTCGCAATGGCACAACCACTGCTGAAGCCAAAACGGGCTATGGATTAAATACTGCTACTGAATTGCGTTTGCTAAAAACATTGCTCACATTAAGTGATGAAACGCCGATTGACCTTTCTTACACTTATTTGGGTGCCCATGCAATTCCGCCTGAATACAAAGAAAATCCGCAAGGCTATGTGGATGAAATTACAAACACCACTTTGCCGATGTTAAAAGAATGGTGGGAGACTCATGCGCCAAGTAAGCCGCTTCCTTTTGTGGATGTATTTTGTGAGACGAAAGCATTTACATTAGACCAATCGCGTCAAATCCTGACCTCAGCAGGTTCGCTGGGGTTTCCACTTAAGATTCACGCCGACGAATTTGACAACCTCGGCGGAGCATCTCTTGCGGCGGAATTAAATGCCGCTTCCGCTGACCATTTAGTAGTCACGTCTGATGCGGATATTGAAACGTTGGCAAAATCAGAAACAGTAGCAGTCTCGTTACCTTGCACACCATTTGGTTTGGCAGAAAAAAATTACACACCAGCGAAGAAATTTATAGAAGCAGATGCAATTTTGGCATTAGCCACTGATTGTAACCCCGGCACCACATGGAATGAATCGATGCAGTTTGTGATTGCATTGGCTTGCCGCGCTATGAAATTAACGCCTGCACAAGCGATTGCCTGTGCCACGATTAATGCCGCCCAAGCCATTCGCAAAGCGGATGTGGTTGGCTCTTTGGAAATTGGCAAACAAGCGGATATGTTAATTCTTTCCGTGTCAGATTATCGTCAATTGGGTTATCGCTATGGAACAAATTTAGTAAAACAAATTGTCAAACGCGGACAAATTTATTCAGTAGATGTGGGGTATTATCGAACTGCGTGATTTTAAATAAATATCCCACAGGTTTTTATGTAATCTAGTTTGAAGCACTTCAACCTGCGGTACGGTAAAGACATAAGATGAAAAAGCAAACTGAAAATTTAATTCCCCTTGCTCGTGACATTGTGATGGACCACATTCCGCAATTGGTTGTGGTGCTGGGTGCCGATGATTTAATTGTAGATGTTAACGAAGTTGCCGAAACATGGACTGGCATTTCAAAAGATGAAATGCTGGGCAAAGACCCTATGCAAATTTTCAGCAAATGGACTCAATTCTTAAATCGTTTGTTGGTGACAGAAGAGACTCGTGAAGAAGTGACATTATCAGGTGAGCCAACGCGCATTGTTGAATTAATGGTCATCCCCATAAAAAATAAAACGGATGGAAAATTAAACGGCAGAGTGATTGTGGCACATGACATTACTGAAAGAAAACAATCTGAGAATGATGCAAATGATATGAACGAAATTTTATGGGGCAAAATTGAAGAAGTGGAATCATTGCGCGCGCAATTACAAGAACAAGCCATCCGCGACCCATTGACAGGATTATTCAATCGCAGATTCTTTTCAGAGACTTTGGAAAAAGAAACCGCCCAAGCCGTGCGTGACAATTCGCCGTTATCTTTTATTATTTTGGATATAGATTTTTTTAAGAATATAAATGACACGTATGGTCACAAATGCGGAGATTTTGTACTGCAAACCTTTGCAAAATTTTTATCTGATAATGTACGCACTGCCGATTTGTTATGCAGATTCGGCGGAGAAGAATTTGTGATTTTGATGCCGAATGCTTCCACAGAATCTGCTTATGAACGCGCAGAAGTTTTAAGAAGACAATTTGAGGCGATGACTATTGATTTTGAAAATCAAAATATCAAAAGTACATTTTCTGCTGGGGTGGCGACATTTCCAAATCATTCCACTTCAAGTGAGGCTGTATTAAGTTTGGCAGACCAAGCCTTGTATCAATCTAAAGCAAACGGTAGAAATCGTGTGACGGTGTATAGTACTGAGAAAGTGTAAGTCACGCCCTGCACCCAGATATGGGTGTGTAGCGTGACGTATGTAATAAATTTTATTTGTCACGTTATAAACGTGACCTACGAAAACATGGAGAACAAAATGCAAATTGATATTATCGGTGTGCCGATAGATTTAGGGGCTGACCGTCGTGGTGTGGATATGGGTCCCAGTGCGATTCGGTATGCAGGTTTACAAAAAAAGTTAGAAGACTTGGGTTATACCGTACAAGATGAAGGCAATATTGAAGTTCCAATTGCTGAAATGTGTACGATTAAAAATCCAAAGTTGAAATATTTAGATTGCATCGTCCCGATGTCGAGAAGGGTTTCAGGTGCAGTATCAACTTCTATTCAGCGTGGCAGTTTTCCGCTAGTTATCGGAGGCGACCATTCTCTATCAATTGGTTCAGTGCGAGGCGCGGCTCGCAATAAAAAAATCGGAGTCATCTGGTTTGATGCTCACGCTGATTTCAATACCGATAAAACAACTCCATCAGGAAATATTCATGGCATGAGCCTTGCGGCGTTAACTGGTTATGGTGATAAAAGTTTGGTGCAATTGTGGGATGAAACGATTCCTGTCATTGACCCAAATAAAATTGCAATCGTTGGTGCAAGAGATTTAGATTCTGGTGAAAAAGATAATTTGCGAAATGCAAACGCGATGGTGTTGAGCATGGAACAAATTGACCGTTTTGGCATGGTAGCGATGATGGAAAAAGCGATTGCTCATGTGAGCCGCGATGTAGATGGAATTTATTTTTCATTTGATTTAGATGCACTCGACCCGCAATTTGCGCCGGGTGTTGGTACGCCTGTGCCTGCTGGCATTACGCATCGTGAAGCGCATTTGGCTTGTGAGATGATTGCTGAAACTGGAAAATTAATTGGTATGGATGTTGTGGAAGTGAATCCGATTTTAGATATTCAAAATCAAACTGCGAATTTAGCAGTGGAATTTGCTTTATCGGCACTTGGTCGCCGTATTTGGGCTAGTAACTTATGAAACCAACATTATCTGATATTGAAACATTAGCACGCGGAGCAGGAAAAATTTTACGAGATGGATATAACAAAGACCACACGATTCAGTACAAGGGGATAATTGATTTGGTGACCGAAGCAGACCATGCCTCTGAAGCATTTTTGTTAAATGAAATTGCTTCTAAATTTCCCGGTGGTCATATTTTGACAGAAGAAACTGGAAGCATTGCTGGCAGTAACGAAGACCTTTGGTACATTGACCCATTAGATGGCACAGTAAACTATGCTCATCATATTCCTATCTTTTGTGTTTCGATTGGATTCGCACTCAACGGCAAAATGTCTCACGCGGCAGTGTATGATCCATTGCGTGATGAAATGTTTTCTGCTGAAAGAAACAAAGGCGCTTTCTTGAATGGAAAAAAGATTCAAGTATCTGAAACAAAAGAATTAGGAAAAAGTTTGTTAGTGACAGGTTTCCCTTACGATACTTGGAATACAGAACAAGATAACTTCAAATATTTTGAACGACTCGGAAAAAAGACTCAAGGCGTGCGTCGATTAGGCTCCGCCGCATTAGATGGTTGTTATGTTGCCGCTGGTCGTTTTGATGCATTTTGGGAATTTAAACTAAAGCCATGGGACATTGCCGCCGCTGGATTAATCTGCGAAGAAGCAGGGGCAAAAGTGACTGCTGTTGATGGAAGGGAAGATTATTTATCTGCACCGTTATCTATTATTGCTTCTACGCCGGGGATTTATGATGAGTTAAGAAAACAATTGAAATAAAGCCTTAGATTATGAAAATGGGTATAATCTAATTATTCAAGGAGTTTTGTATGCGAATTAACTGGCAAAATTATATTTCTGTTGACCCTGAGATTCATCATGGCGAGCCTTGTATTACTGGCACGCGCATTCCTGTTTCCATGATTGTCGGCAGTGTAGCCGATGGAATGTCTTTTGAAGAAATTATTGATTCATATCCACAGTTGAAAAAAGAATCAGTTCAAGCGGCTTTGGCGTATGCCGCTGATGTTGTTCGTCACGACGTATTTCTTCCACTAGCTGGATAAAGCACTATGCCTCTAAAAGTAATGGTGGATGAAGACTTGCCACGCAAGGCTGTGGAGATATTGAAAGAATATGGTTATGATGCAACCAGTGTTTTGGAGGAGGGAATTCGCGGAATAAAAGATGCCCAATTATGGATTACTGTTCAAAACAATAAGCAATTTCTAGTCACAGCCGATAAAGGGTTTGGTGATATTCGAACCTACCCGCCAGGCGAACATTTTGGGATTTTGCTTTTAAGACCTGATGAAGATGGGATTCGCCCTGTGATTGATTTGTTGAAAAAAGTTTTAGAATCTTATCGTTTAGAAGACCTAGTTGGAATTACAACAGTTGCAACTCCGAGAGGGATTCGGTTAAGAAAAGAAGCGTAAAAGAATGCTTCCACGCCGGGGGTTTATGGTCAATTGAAAGAACAGTTGAAGTAATACTAAGACAACATATTCTTGAATACCTGAAATTCTTTTGGCTTGCCCTCTTTATGTGACCATTTTTCAATTTCTTCAATATTCACTTTTCTTTGTTTAGCAACCAATATTGCTTGAGCCAAAGCAGGTTTATCTCCCCAGTGATAATAAGCCGCAAGTCTATTTTTTACACAATCAGTTGGTGACATAACAGTGAGAAAACCTGTACTAAACTTGACCTGATATGTTTCTTTCACAATCTCGTCACCAACTGTTAGAGGTCCTGGTGGAAATTCAACAATATATTCTGAGTCAGGATGATGAAAATAACGATTTTTTTCTACAAATCCAATTTCTTGCATCGCAGAAATAAGTTTTCGGCGACTGACAGAATAAACATCAATTAAATCTACATCTTTGGAGACATATTTATTATTACTGTAATAAGAAGTTAATGCCCCGCCAGAAAGGACTACTTCAATTGCATGTTGTTTTAAGTGGCTACAAATAAACGCCGCTATTTCTAACTGCGTCATATCTTTTACAGTTTTCATAATGGTTTATTGCGACGTCTTGGTCTACTTCTGTTCATCTTCAGTGATTCTTGAATAGCATTTGGGTAAAAAGATAATGCCTTTTCTAATAAGGCTTTCAATTCATTAAGAAAAGCATATTGCGGATTAAATTCATACATTCTAGTCCGCCCTACCAATTTGCTGACAAGAACGCCACCATTTTCTAAAATATCCAATTGGCTTTGTATCTGGCTGATACTCATCTCAAAAAAAGATGCAATCTCAGATGGATAACTTCTCTCCCTCGCCAGAAGAAATATTAATACTTTTTCGCGTGCTTCAGAGCCTAGTAATGGTTTCAACATGGTGAACCTGCTTTTCAGGTAATATTACCTGTTTTTCAGGTTATTATACCAATGATATTGTAGAACTGATTATTTATCTGCACCGTTATCTATTAATGCTTCTACAACGGGGGTTTATGATGAGTTGAAAGAGCAGTTGGGATAATAGACGTTATCGGAAATAAAATTGGGACGCAGAAAAACGCTGATTTCGCTGATTCAAAAGAAAGAAAATCTGCGTTTTCTGCGTTCATCAGCGTCCAAAATGTGTTTTCGGCTTATTACCGATAACGTCTAATAATTGTGTCCCCTTGTAAGAAGAGAGAACACAATTATTATCCATAAAGCGAACAATATCTGATTTGTATCTTATTATTACTCAACCGTTTCTATAAGTTTATCTCGAAAGACGGATAGAGCCAATCCAATTGCAAAGAGGGTTTCAGATGCGAACCAAGCTGGTTCATAAAGCAGAACATAGTTTAGGAGGGCAACATTAGTTTGAAAAAGTGAAACACCTGTCACTAAATAATAAACATCATTCATTAGCAAGTTGGCAAAATGAAGAACAATAAGAAGCAATACTCCCCATACATAAAATCTCATGGCATGTCTTTGTTTCACTTCTTTAGCCTTTTTGTAACGGCATAAAACTGCCAGAAATGACCCGCCAGTAAATATTAAAGTAGGCAAAAGGTAAAAAGGCTCAGCCCAGTTTTCAGGATTTAAGAAAGTATCTATGTTGAAAGCCATGAAAAAAGTTAATGGAATTAATAGTATTGCTAGCCATAACATCCAACGTGGTACGAAGAGTTTTCCGTCTGGAAAAGTGTAAACCACCAATAAGCCACACCATCCTAACCACCCAAGCAATTGGACTGGATAAGTCAACCATGGGGCAATGGCAACACCCCATCCAAAAAGTGAATTGTTCCAAATACCCGTCGCCGCAAATACTGATAAGAGGATTGCCATTAGAACTGCGAGCAAATAGTGACTATATCGGCGAATGAGCATAAACCCAACTATAAACAAGGATATACCAGCAATAGCACGAGCCAGTGTAAATATTAAAGCATAGCCTGACAATGATAAGCCTCTCTGAAGGATAGTGTTTTTCCACTCTGTAATAAACTCAGCAGATTCAGGTGTTATATCTGTAAAATAACTAGGCAACTCGGCGGCTGGTAAGCGGTCCCATAGATTCAAACTATAGATGCTGTATGTAAGTGAAATCATGCTAATGATGGTAATTAATCCCCAGCACAAAATAGCAATCTTTTGAAAAATGCCTGAAAGATGAAGACTATTTCGTGATTCAGATTGAAGCAAGCCTTTTTGCGAATTCATAAAATCTCCTGTTCCTTAAACCATTTAACTATATGTTTCAAGACAATATCGAAATTAATTTGGGACGCCGATTTGAGCAGAAATATATTTATCAACTACATCTGTTTTCATCTGCGTCCCAATCTTTTTTAGTTATCAATAAGTTGTAAGCCTGTAACTGAATTTATGACATGAATGACAGCCCTTCCAACTTCAATATCTGTCTCAATGATTTTGACTCCTGCATACCAGAATCCATCTTCTTTTATTTCAATGGTAATCGTTTGTGTTGTAAGCACAGTGGGCCAAGTAGGTAACAAGCCAAAATCTTTTGATAACAACTTGCGGTCAAGTAAATGATGCGTAAGTAACTTTTCTGCCAATACTGGGTCTGCGGCTAATCGTTCAATTGTTTCGGTAGGTAGTGCTGAAAATGCTTCATCCGTAGGTGCAAATAGAGTTAATGTACGTTCTGGATTCTGAAGCCAGGGCCATGGTACAGTCTCTGCACCTTTTGCTTTGTCAAAGATTCGCAATATAGTGGTAAACCTGCCATCTGATTCTAAATAAGCGGCGATTGAACCTTCTGGATACGTTTGCGTATTTTCTGATGCTTGCAATGTTCGCAAAACATAGATGACTGCTCTATCTTTTGCTCCAACATAAATCAACTCTTCCGAATCCATGGATGCGATAATCGGCATCATTACTTGAAGTTGGTCTGTGGTGGTCAAATTAAATCTGCCCAGAAAATTACCTTCTGTATCAAATATTTGAAGCCGACCTGATTGGTCACCAACATATATTCGGTCTTGGCTATCAATCAAAACGGTCATTGGAAATTCAAAAGTCGCATCACCTGTGGTGCCTTGGCTACCCCAAGTAGTGATTGTTTGACCAGCGGAATCCATTTTAGCAACCATATTTTGGAAAGCAATTGGGCTATATAAATTTCCTTGGCTATCTATGGCAACCTCGCCAGCAGTTTGTAAAGACTTAATGTAATCACCTTCTAGATTAAATTGATGTACGCCATCAAAGTCAGCCACATAAATATTCCCATTGAGGTCTGAGCTAATTGGACCAGGAATGTTAAGAATAGCATCACTTGCTCCAATGGTTGCAAACGACTTAAGGAAATTTCCTTCCGCATCGAATTTTTGAACACGGTTGTTAAATGAATCTGAGATATATACATTCCCTAATTCATCTAAAGTGACAAAACCACCATCTATTGGAGGTCCATCAGGGGGAGGCGCAAAAGAGAATTGCCCATCTCCACTGCCTTGGCTACCCCATGAAGTGAGCAGGTTGCCTGTTTTATCATATTTATGAATTTGAGGGTTAGCTAAGTCTACAACATAAATATTGCCTTGCGCATCTATAGCAAAGTCATGTGGCTCCACGGTTAAATTGATAACCCGCACTAAATCAAGCACAGAAGTTCCCATTGGTTGACTGACTAGCGGTGCTTCTTCCGTGACCGTTTGGCTGGGTGCTTCTTCAGTAACCGCCTGACTGGGTACTTCTTCAGTGCTACTAATGTCTGGCGAGACCATTTCACCTGTATTCAAAATAGCACGCAAAGTGAAAAAGCCTACCAGTAACAAAGCAATTACTACAAAAACTTTTATTATTTGATTACCTTTCATCTTAATCTCCTTAGATTTTAAAACTATTAAATTTTGAATTTTGTCACAACAACATACAACTTAATTCATAAGCACCTCCGATTATTTTTTTGAATCTGTTTGAAGTGTAGGGCAGAGATGTTTTTAAGTGTATGCAGAGGCGTTAATTTTCCATTTATTGAATGAGATTGAGAAAACCGCTAATTACCGCTGATATAATTAAATTAATGGTCTTTTCACGACTTCTTGTATATTCATAAGGAATTCTCAACGAATGCTTCAAGTAAGGTTACTAGGGCAATTCTCAATTCATATAGATGATGTTCCAATTTATATTAATTCACGCCCTGCACAATCCCTGCTTGCATACTTAATCATCAATGCGGGCAGGCACTTTCGACGTGAAAAATTAGCGGGTTTATTTTGGCCCGACACAACTGAAGAGAATGCTCGAAACAATCTTCGCCAAGCTTTATGGCGGGTACGGAAGAGTTTGGATATTAATGCTCCCCAACCACTATTTGTTGTGGATGAAATTAATATTGCTTTCAACGCCTCATCTGATTACCATTTAGATGTACTGGAGTTAGAAGCAAATCTAAATGAAGATATATCGCTTCCTCGCCTGATTGAAATTGTTTCTCTTTATCAGGGCGAACTTTTGCCCGGCTTCTATGATGATTGGGTTGTACTAGAGCGTGAGAGATTAAATTCAATATTTGAGGCTCGCATGGGGTCACTAATCGAGGGCTTGGTTGAAAATCAAAATTGGACTGAAGTGATTGCGTGGAGTGAAAAATGGATTTCTTTAGGTGGTGTACCTGAAACTGCGTATCGTGGATTGATGATGGCGCACATATCTCAGGGAGATATCAGTAAAATGGCAGCAACCTATCGTCGCTGTGAAAAAGCGATGCGAAACGAATTGGGGGTAGCGCCGTCAGAATTTACCCAATCCCTTTTTGAACAATTGAAGAAAGAAGGAAGCTTTAGTGCTATTTCCATTAATAAAGAAAAACCACAGCCTCCATTATCAATGTTAGATGATTCGCCTGCCTTTGGAGAGCCGCCATATAAAGGATTACATTTCTATAATAGAGAGGACTCTAATTATTTCTTTGGTCGAGAACAACTGACCGATTTAATGAATCAACGCATAAGCGCGGGAGATGCTTTTATAACAATTGTAGGTGCTTCTGGCAGTGGGAAATCGTCGTTGGTGCGTGCGGGTTTAATCCCAACTCTTGTTTCGAGTACGCGTTCAACAACTCCACTTGCTAATCCCCATTCATGGAACATAATCTTAATCAATCCAACAATTCACCCATTTGAAGCATTAACCATGGGAATTAATCAAGAGTTTAAATCTAATTTCTCTTCTTCTGATTTAAGAAAAAATATCAATGATATTAATTTTCTTTTTCAAAAGATATTGAATAGCAATGCTAATCAATCAAAATTGCTAATCGTCATTGACCAATTTGAAGAACTCTTTACATTATGTACAGATGAGAAGGAAAGACGTACATTTATTGACTTGTTAATAGCTATTACTGAAATTGGTGTCGAAAAACATATTTACATCGTGATTACTTTGCGGGCTGATTTTTATGAATACTGCGGACGCTACCCCGCGTTACGAGAAGTAATGACTCGTTCTCAAATATATATTGGACCCATGAATGCAGAAGAAACCCGCAATGCAATTGAAGGTCCAGCCAGCGAAGGTGGTTGGGTCTTTGAGTCAGGCTTAGTTGAGTTAATCTTGCGCGATGTAAACAAAGAACCGGGCATGTTGCCTCTCTTATCTCATGCTTTGTTAGAAACATGGCATAAGCGTCAAGGACGTACACTTACTTTGCAGGGATATGTAAAATCAGGCGGTGTTCACGGAGCAATCGCCAGAACAGCCGAAACCATATTTAATCTCCATCTTTCTTCTGAACAACAACAAATCGCGAAAAATATTTTTTTAAGGCTTTCTAATTTAGGCGAAGGAGTCGAAGGCACACGCAGACGGATTCAGCTAGCAGAACTGAGCCCAGCAATGCGAGACTTATCAGCAGTTCAATCTGTATTACAAATATTAGTAGATGCACGCTTGATTACGATTGATGAAGATTCGGTTGAGGTTGCGCATGAGGCTTTAATCACCGAATGGCACACACTTCATAATTGGTTAATCGAAGATCGCGAAAGTATCCAATTACACCGCCACCTTACTGAATCTGCACAAGGATGGCATGACTTGGATAGAGATTCCAATGAACTTTATCAGGGCACTAGGTTAAGCCAAGCACTTGAATGGTTTGACCAACACGCATCAGATTTGAGCATAATTGAGCAAGAATTTCTAACCGCCTCAAAGAAAAAAGCAGAACAAATACAACAAGAACAAAAAGCGCAACAAGAACGAGAATTAATTGCCGCACGCGAGTTAGCTACAGCACAACAGCAAAGAGCCGATACTGAAAAAAAATTAGTAGAAAGTCAATCTCATGCTTTAACTCAATTACGTCGCCGTGCAGTGTATCTCACAATCGCGTTGTTTTTAGCACTGGGAATGGCAGGCATTGCTCTTTTTCTAGGCGAACAAGTTCGTGAAATTGCACTCACAGCTCAAGCCAATGCAGAAAGAGCAGAAGATGAACGTACCATCGCCTTTTCGCGTGAACTTGCCGCCGCTTCTGTATCTAACTTAGAACTGGATCCTGAACTCAGCATTTTACTAGCCCTAGCCGCAGTGTCCGAAGCGCAATCAGCAAGCTTACCCGTCCCACGAGAAGCGGAAGAGGCTCTTCATCGTGCAGTGCTAGCCTCAAGATTAAGGATGAATTTTCAAGGAGGGTTTGGTGTAGACTTCAACCCAAGTGGAACATTAATCGCCTCCAGTGGAGCCAATAGTTCAGCAATCATCCGTGAATTTCCATCTGGGCAAGAAAGATTGGTTTTGCAAGGACATTCCGGAGATATGTTCGGTGTAGGTGTAAGTTTTAGTCCTGATGGAAAACGAATCCTCACTGCCAGTGCAGATGGAAACGCTAAGGTTTGGAATGTTATGACTGGAGAGCAATTATTAACTCTACAAGGTCATACAGCCTCAGTAAATGCTGGCGTATTTAATTCGAATGGAAATTACGTTGCAACAACATCTAGTGACGGGACTGTGCGTGTGTGGGATGCAAACTCAGGCGATGAACTTCTAAAGTTAAATTTGATTAGCCCTGCCAGTATTGCTTTTCATCCAAATGGGTATCAACTTGTCATTGCGATTGACCTTGAATCTAATGGTGCTATAGAAATCTGGGATGTCACGTCTGGCGAAAATGTGCTTACCCTTAACGGGCACAATCGAGGAACAGTTGCGGTAGCGTTTAGTAAAGATGGAGCATATCTTATATCTGCTGGGCGTGATGCAAAAATCAGAATGTGGAATGTAGTAGATGGAAAAGAACTCGTAACTTTAGATGAATCTATCCCAATTTATTCTCTTGCACTGCAACCTGATGGTAAACAAATTGCAACAGGTGGGATTGACGGCATTGTAAGAATATGGGATTTAGAATCTGAAATTTTATTATTCGAACTTAATGGGCACACGGATATAGTCAGTTCCATAGTGTACAGCCCAGATTCTAAATATCTAGCAACAAGTAGTATTGATGGAAGCACGAAGGTCTGGGATGTTTCAAATGAAGGAATGGCAGAATATTTAACTCTGGCTCGGCATACAGAGGTTGTTTACAGTTTGGATTACAGCCCTGATGGCAAAACAATTGCTACTTCTAGTTGGGATGAAACTGTTATTCTATGGGATACATCTACTGGCAATGAACGCTTCGTATTTCAAAACCTCACTGCTGAAGTTTCGCGCGTCACTTTTAACCATGATGCGAAAAAAATTGCTACCGTAGATTTTAGTGGGTCGTTGAATGTATGGGAAGCTGATAATGGAAAATTAATCCTATCAATACCTGCCCATGAACCCAGTGATATTGATGCTCAGTTCAGTCCAGATGGCAATTACATCGCCACTGCTGGGTCGGAGGGGATTGCAAAGTTGTGGGATGCTTATACAGGTGATTTGATTCGTATGTTTGAAGGTCATGCTGACAGTATCCATCGTATTGCTTTTAGCCCAGATGGGACTTTACTTGCTACAGCCAGTTGGGATGACACAGCGAAAATTTGGCAGGTATCCTCAGGCCAATTACTTTATACACTAACAGCAAACGCTGGTGATGTAAAAAGCCTTGACTTTAATTCAGATGGGAGATTTTTGGTTACAGCACATGAAGACGGAATAGCCAGAATTTGGGATGTTTCAAAAGTTGGGATAGAGATTCAAAATGAAATTCAAATGGTGAACACCTTGGTTGGTCATAATGCTACAGTTTGGGATGCAACCTTCAGCCCAAACGATAAATATTTGGCTACGATTAGTTTTGATGACACTGTACGACTATGGGATGTTGAATCTGGCAATGAACTGTTAGTGTGGTCAGGAAATAATAATGGACCTGATGTAGCGTTTAGCCCAGATGGAAGATACCTTGCAGTTACCAGCGGTGAAGGGATTGTAAGGATATATGTATTGGAACTTGAAGAATTAATAACCATAGCAAATTCCCGCCTCACACGTTCTTTTACACTTGCAGAATGTCAGAAATATCTACACCTTAATTCTTGTCCGTAAAATATTTTGAAAAAACTCATGTTAATCAATAAAATTGTGCGCCCGGTAGGACACGTGCCCCAAAGGGGTATTCGAACCTACGACCAAGCGAAAAAAAAAGGTTAGGCTATGATTTATAATGAGCACTTAAAGCAAATCAGGGTGAATCCATATTGCATATTGGGGCACAGGCTTGGATCAAATCTACTTGCTGTACATAACGATCAAAAATGGCATCGTTTGAAGCAATGTACTGCAACTTCTGATCTATACTGATTCTATCTTGTGCCAAGTGAAAAGTCTGATAGTCAGATTCAATTGCGTCAATCAAAGTGGAACGAGTGCTACCTAAACAACTAGGAACTTGCAATGTATAAGCAAGCATCCTCCACTCATCCATCATCGTTAGGTTTTCAAAACTAACTGTCCCTTCTACTGAGAGTCCAGGAATCGACCTTTCTCGAAGCGTTTGCCATGCATCAAAAATAGTATTCATGTTTTTGACAGATTCTTTAACGCTGATATATCCGCAAGACCCAAAAAGGAAATACCAAAGAATCAATGCAGATATAACAATTCCAGTGGCAACCTTTGGAGATGGCACAAAACGGCGCATTTTATGAAGGAAATCCTTCATCCATAATTTATTTTTTGCTTTTCTTCAACTTCTTTTTGGGTTCTGCTACTTTCTTTTTTGACTCACGAATCACATACGTTTTTTTGTTTTCAGCCCTTGTTGGTCCCAGATAATCAAAAATACTAATTTCATCGTTGATCCCGCTTGTATCTGGATTCCAAATAATCATGGTACGGCTTTGACTAATCTCAAATTTCTCACGATTTTCTGGCGAAGCATTGTAAACCGTCGGAATCCACTGCAAAGGAATCGAAAGAATACGTCCATCTGTTAATTCAACATGCAAGTATTTCTCATCAAGCCGAACCGCTTGAATAGTGGATTCTTTTGGAAAAGTATATTCATCAATTGAATATTGAATCTTATACTTTTTGACTGGTATTTTCTCAACCACTTGCTTTACGTTTGTAACCATGCCATTCCTTTAGAAAGTGTTCCAAATTTTGTTCAATCACTTTCAAGGCTCTTTTCAATTCATGATTTCTTAAAGTTTTTCCTGCACGAGCCACTTCTATTTTTGGTTCTAACCAAATTTTTGCATCATTGTGGTCATTTTGTGAACCTTTTCCTACATGAACACTGGCTCTATTTTCATGTAAAGCATCATAACTATGAAACCAAAAAAGTAATTCACCAGATTCAAGTATCTTAGGACTCATCATAAGGTTTCATTCCGAATGTATTGTTTCTAATTTTAGCCTATTTTCTTGTCTTGTTAAACACCCAACGGTCTGCCACCATCCACAGTGACGATGTTTCCAGTCATCATGGTTAATTTTGTATGCACAGCCCAAACAGTTTCAGCAACATCTTCTGGAGTCGAAAGTTTTTTCAGTGGCGTTGCATCTACTTGTGCTTGAATGTAAGCAGGCTCAAAGCGTTTGGCATAGTCACCCAACACCCAACCTGGTGAAACAGATACTACCCGAATCTTTGGTGCTAAGGCTCTGCCTAATGAACGAGTCATTGAATCCATTGCGGCTTTGGATGCACAATAGGCTACATTACTTCCTACTCCTGTAATGCCTGCAATAGATGAAATATTAATCACAGTGCTTTGTTCTCGCGTTTCGAGCAATGGTTTGAAAGCACGAATCATGGCGAATGCTCCTCGCCAATTGACTTGAAAAATTTTATCAATCCATTCATCGGTTAAAGAATCTAAATCCGCATGTGGTACGGGTGTTGTAATGCCAGCACAATTGACTAACAAATCAATTCCGCCAAAATGTTTTTTCACTTCTTCGGCAAGTTGATTGCAACTTGCACTATCATCCACTGAATTTTTTATCACCACATGTCCAGCACCACTTAATGAATCAGCAACTGCATTTGCTTTTGCAGAATCTTTTGTATAGGTCAACACAATTTTTGCACCCGCATCTGCTAAGCGTTTACAAATAGCTGACCCAATTCCACCAGATGCACCTGTCACTACCGCGATTTGATTTTGCATGGATGATTTCCTTTTTATGTCATTCTGAGCGAAGCGAAGAATCCCTACGACAATCTATCAGAGACTCTTCGGTCGCAACAATCGCTCCCTCAGAGTGACATATTATGATTTATACCGCCTCACTCTTAAGTCGGCTTGGGCTTTGTGACCCATAAAGTTTTCTATCTGACATAGCCTTGAGCAATATTCTCCAATCAAAGCACTGGCTTCATCTGTGGTCACTTTTTGGTATGTGACCGTTTTGATGAATTTCCCTACCCACAAACCACCTGTATATCTAGCAGATTTTTTGGTAGGCAATGTGTGATTCGTTCCAATCACTTTATCACCATACGCCACATTCGTCCTCGCACCTAAAAATAAGGCACCATAATTTTGCATGTTGTTTAGAAAATAATCATTATCTTCTGTTAACACTTGCACATGTTCACAGGCAACTCTATCTGCTTCTTGACATGCTTCTTTAAGATTCTCTACCAAAATAATTTCACCATAATCTTGCCAAGATTTTCCTGCTAAATCTGCAGTGGGTAATATTTCTAACTGGCGACCAATTTCAATTAACGTTTCATCGGCTAACTTTTTACTGGTGGTGATTAATGTGGCTGGTGAATTTGGTCCATGTTCCGCCTGACCTAACAAATCTGTGGCAACCATTTCTGCATCAGCACTATCATCAGCAATGATTAAGACTTCGGTTGGACCTGCTAACAAGTCTATGCCTACTTTGCCAAATAATTGACGCTTGGCTTCGGCGACGTACGCATTGCCGGGACCAACGACCATGTCCACTGGAGCAATAGCAACTGTCCCGATAGCCATAGAAGCGATTGCTTGAATCCCACCTAAAATATAAATTTCATCAGCTCCAGCAAAATACATCGCCGCAACTGTCGCCGCAGGAATTTCTCCATTGATAGGTGGTGTGCAGGCAATGACTCGTTTCACACCTGCAACTTTTGCAGTCAGCACACTCATGTGCGCCGATGCAACCATTGGATAGCGACCGCCTGGCACATAGCAACCAACACTGCTAACAGGAATATTTTTATGACCTAAAATTACACCAGGCAATGTTTCAACTTCAATATCTTTGAGTGCATTTTTTTGATGTTGTGCAAAATTACGGACTTGCGTTTGTGCAAAATGAATATCATCAATCACTTGTTGAGGAAGTGTGGCAATAATTTCTTTAATTTGAGTTTCAGACAAACGAAAATTTTCTGGCGACCAATTATCAAACTTAGCAGAGAGTTCTCGCACAGCATCATCTGCGCGTGTGCGAATTTCGTTTAAGATATTTTCTACGGTGCTACGAACTTTTTGGTCAGCGATAAATGAATCGCTTTCGCTCATTCCTGTTTTTATAAAGTGTGGCATGGGATTTCCTTTTTGAAATATTTTCTAATTTCATATATAAAATAAAAACTCATCCGAAATTTTACATGGATGAGTTAATCGTAAATCAAAAACTTGTGCTGAGTATATCGAAGCATCATAAATCGTAAACTTGTGTTGAGTGTGCCGAAACATTGAATTGTGGGCCCGGCAAGATTCGAACTTGCGACCAAGGAATTATGAGTTCCCTGCGCTAACCGCTGCGCCACGGGCCCGTTTTGTTGAAAGTGAAAGGTTGCAAGTTGAAAGTTCCAAACCAGCCTTGAACCTTTGACCTGCAACCTTCAACCAAAAAACCAGAGCGGGAGATGGGATTCGAACCCACGAATATCAGCTTGGAAGGCTGATGCCTTACCACTTGGCGACTCCCGCGTTTCAAAGAACGGGCTGAATTTTACTACACAGTTAATAACCTTGCCAATAGTGAGACCATACAGTAAAATACCCCACGCAAAAAAATAATGCCCTCGTAGCTCAGTGGATTAGAGCGTTTGCTTGCGGAGCAATAGGTCGGCGGTTCGAGTCCGTCCGAGGGCGCTGAAAACCATCTTGTAAAAAGATGGTTTTATTTTTAAGAAAATTCAACATTTGCTATCAATTTGTAGGGACACAGCGAATGAGTGATACACCAAAATCATAAATTGATTTGCTGTGTCCTTACTTTTTTAAGAGCAATTCGGACGCAGAAAACGCAGATTAAAAAATCAGCGTCCATCTGCGTCCAAAAAAATGTTTATAATCACTCAATGAAAAAAAATAAACCACACATCTTATTAACCAACGACGATGGCATTCGTTCACCAGGCTTATGGTCTGCCGCCAGCGAGCTTTCAAAAATCGGATTTGTCACTGTTGTTGCACCGCGTGAACAATCTACTGCGATGGGGCGCAGTTTGCCCAGCACGTCAGATGGAATCATTCGTCAGCAACAGGTACAAGTAAACGGTCAGCAATGGAGCGTGTATGCTGTAGGTGGCTCACCTGCACAAGCAGTCTTGCATGGCTTGTTAGAAATCGTTCCACACAAACCAGATATCATTGTTTCAGGAATCAACTATGGTGAAAATGTCGGCTACGGAGTCACCATTTCTGGTACAGTCGGTGCTGCAATGGAAGCCGCATCTATGGGTTTTCCTGCTTTGGCTATTTCACTAGAAACTGATACCAATATGCACTTGAGTCATTCTGCAGAAATTGATTTCACCGCCGCAGGATATTTCACTGCATATTTTGCAAAAATGATTCTGGATAAAAAATCTTTTGCTGGTGTGGATTTGTTGAAAGTGGAAGTACCGCGTCATGCCACGCCTCAAACTGGTTGGCGAGTAGGGAAACTTTCTCCTAGCCGATACTACGAACCTGTTAAAGCAAAACGCGATTCGTGGGAGCAATCTGGTGCAATCACATATATCCATGAAGATAAACTAGATGAAGAACCCGCCGACACCGATGTTGATATTTTACGAAAGCAACATCAAGTAGCAGTCACTCCCATGCAATTGGATATGACGGCGCGAGTTGATTTGAAAGAATTTGAAAAACATTTAAGAGCTGAAGTTGTATAATGAAACAATAATGACTTAAGTGAATAAAGGAGTTTGCAATGAAAAAGAATGGATTTTATTTTCTTGTTACCTTGATTTTACTCGTGCTCTTCATTGGTGAAATAGCACTTCTTTATTTTTACAGTCAAAAGCCGTGGTACGACCGTTTGGGATTTGTACTTCAAATTATAGGTTTTTATGGGGTGGGATTAGGTTTTATTCAAAGAACAGAGGCTCTTAAGAATTTTGCAGGTTTAGATGAAATCAATTCGCCTGACCCAGTTCGCTTCATTCGCGGGAACTTTATTTTTCTATCTCAATTTTTCTTAATTGCATCCATTGGCTTTGATTCAAAACGTTCTTCATCGAGTTCAATGGCATTAGGTTGTCTCGGTCGAGTTTTGTTATTAGTTTTATCTCCGTTTTTGTTTTTGTATGCACTAGTCCATTTGTTATTAATTTGCCCACCTGCTTATTTTGCTTACTTAATAACAAATGCAATTGTAGAAAGTATTACCGGTGCATCAGGTGATATAGTAATGGAAAGTACAGAAGCTGATGGCAAGATTGAATCCATAAAAATGAAAGAAGTGATTACATCGAATCGCGCTACGGCAATCAGTTTTTTGATAGGCATTCCAGCGACTATATTAAGTCTGATAACAAAAGGCTTTGGAATGTTTTTAGGCTAATTTTCTACAAAATCTAACACACCCCTTACGCCACACAGATAAATTGCAAACATAGGGTTTGTTATAATCGCCACCATAAAACCTGACAGGTCTTTTAGTTTATAAATAACAACAACCCAATTAATCCTGCACCTAAGACCACCCAAGCGGTTGCCCATTTGGATTTTGAAATAAACAAAATAATCAATGCCGATGAAAAAATAATGAATGCGGGGATGGAGTTTATGGTTTCAATAAAAATATAAATTGCCGTTGCAGAAATTAAACCAACCACGCCTGCTGTGATTCCATCTAAAAATGCGTGGATAGATTTATTTTCGATTAATTTTTCTACATATTCATGTCCAATCATGGTGAAGGCAAAGGCTGGGGCGAAGACTCCGATAGTCATTAAGATTGCACCTGTTGCTCCGCCACCAAGATAACCAACAAAAGTAGAGAAGATAATTAATGGAGCAGGTAGTAAACCTGATAATGCAAGTCCATCTAAAAATTGGGCATTGGTCATCCATTTGCCAACTTCAACGGCATCGTGTTGAATGAAGGGAATCGCAGTATATGCTCCGCCGAAGGTTAATAAACCTGCACGCAAGCCAGATATTAAGAGAATTAGAGAATTGGTTGTGGTGATTTGTGTATTGGTAGTAGTTTGAGGATTAGAGAATTGGTTGAAGTTAAAATAAAAGATGCAGAAAACAGAAACAACTAAAAACAAAATGGCGAAGCGGGTTTGTCCTCTTGTGATTAATGTGAAGATGAATCCACAAATCAAAAGTGTGATTAAAAAATTTGTATCAAGAAGTTGAGCAACACCAGCAAAAATTGCAAGTGACCAAAGCCATTTATTGTGATGCAAAGCATGACTTCCAATGCGATGAATGGCGCGAATAATTAACGCGGCGACGGCGGGTTGCATTCCAAGAAAAATGGATTGAAAAAGTTGCGATGTGATGCCGTAGGTGACGTAAAACCACGAAAGCGCGAACATGAGCAGAAAACCTGGAAGCATAAAACCAAGACCCGCCAGCAATGCACCGATTCTTCCGCGAGCAATCATGCCAAAGTACACACAAAGTTCATGCGCTTCGGGACCTGGCAAGGCTTGATAAACGGCAAGCACGCGATTAAATTTTTCGGGCGTAATCCATTTTTCTTCTTCGACAAGTTCTTGTCGAATCATGGCGATTTGTGAAACGGGTCCGCCAAAGGCGAGAAAACCAAAACGAAGGAATTTTAAAAAGAGTTGGAGAAGGGAGAGATTCATGGTGAGTATTCCGTAATTCGTGATGCGTAATCCGTAATTAGAGATTGGAGAGTAGGAGATTGAGTTTTTGGAGAATTGCATCACGAGCAATTTCATAACTTTCACTGACAGGTGGAACATCACTCCAATCTTCCATTTCAATTCCTTGTTGATATTCTTTTGACAACTCACAAAATGTAATTATTTTTTGTGCAGATTTAATTTCTTCTATAAGTAATTTTTGAGGAATTGATTTAGTGACTTGTAAGTTATCTGCTGTTAAACCTTGAATCGCTTTTGGAGATAAAACTTCATCGGGATTTGTTCCGCGTGCAACGGCTGTGATGTTTAATCCTTTTTCATTTGCGATTTTATTAAAATAAGATGCAGCGATAATACTTTTTGCCGCGCCGTGTTCACAGACGAAGATAATTGTTGCTTTTTGATTCATATTACCTCTATGAAAAAGACCTCACAAGCCAGACTTGTGAGGTCTACATTTTACAACTTAATCCGTTGTGGCAGTTATGAAATTATGATGTTTGGTTGGATGATATTCAATGGTTTGGTCACATTCACAAGGGTCTGTGTGAACAATTACTTCAAGTAGTGCAGGGAATTTATGAAATAGCGCATGGCGCACTTCTTCTGCAATAAAGTGACTTTGTAACATGGTTTGTTGGCAATGGACAGTGATGTGCATTTCACCGTATAAGCGATGTCCTAACCAACGAATGGCTACGTTGTGAACATCCATGACACCTTTTACATGTGAAGCAGTATGGCCAAATTCTTCATAAATTTTAGGTTCCACTGCATCCATCATACGATGCCACATATCTTGCCCAGTTCTCCAGACAATGCCCAAAATTGCGATGCCAATACCCAAGCCCACGATAGGGTCAAGAAGCGGAAAGCCCAGCCATACGCCAATGGCTCCCGCCAATACTGCCAGCGAAGTAAATCCATCTGTGCGGGCATGGTATCCATCTGCAATTAATGCGGCTGAACCAATTTCTTTCCCAACCCGAATGCGGAAAATTGCAACGAGTTCGTTTCCAAAAAACCCGATAATAGCGGCGGCGGCAACCCAACCTAAATTATCTAGTGGTTGTGGGTTAATCAATTTCAAAATAGATTGATAAATAGCAACGCCTGCACTGAAAGCAATCATCACCACAATAATCACACCTGCAATATCTTCGGCGCGCCGATACCCATAGTTGTATCTTGAATTTCTAGCACGACGAGATAACCAAAATGCTAAACCAAGCGGAATAGCAGTCAGCGCATCTGAAAAGTTATGAATGGTATCTGCTAATAAAGCCACACTGCCACTGATCATCACCACAAATACTTGAAATGTAGCAGTCACCAATAAACCAACCAGTGAAATTTTCAACGCCCAAATACCTTTTTCGCTTGCAAGGGTTGGGTCTAGCGCGGCTTGTTGATGTCCGTGACTATGCGGGCTAAACAAATGTTGAAACCATGCAATCACAGGATTTTTAGAATGTGGATGGTCGTGGTCATCATGATCATGGTCGCCATGAGAATGTTCATGGTCGTGATCATCATGCGGATGGTCATGGTCGTGTTCATTGTGCGAGTGTTCATGTTCTTCATGTGGATGTTCATGCGCTTCATGCTGACCGTGAAGTTGGTCCTGCTCATCATGCGGATGCTTGTGTTCAGCATGGTCGTGGTCATGTTCATCGTGTGGGTGGTTATGTTCGTGTTTCATAGGGTACTCCGTTATTTTTATTCTTGTATAAATAGGGCTTAGGCAAAATGTTTGTTTTATCCGCTAATCTACGCCAATCTTCACGAATTTAAAAAATTGGCGCCGATTAGTGAAGATTAGCGGATTCTTTAGGGTTTTGCGTAAGTCCTAATAAACTATAACATACTTGTAAATTTCTCTTCTTAACTAACACTTTACAAAAAATATATACTACTCAAAAATATTGCGAATGCTGGGCATGGCAATTTGCTGAAACAAGGTATCCATTTCTTCGGCTGAATAAGACATGTCATTTTCAATCCACCACTTAATCAATGACATTAATCCACCAGTAAGGTATTGCGCTACCAAGGGAATCGGTACTTTGGGTTCCCGTCCGTTTTTTGCCAAACGGATTAATTGCGCTTTGAGAATGGCGTATAAATAATTTCTCCCTTTTTCAACAACCACGTTTTCCTTATGATGAGCAAACAAGGCTTTATGCAAAGGTTGATTTTGTTTGATATGAAAAAACATCTTTCCAAAAGAAATATTTCCTGAAGACTCATCTCGGCTGATGTGTTTTATCTCCCATTTGACGGCATCTTCTAACGTATCGCCATAAGCAATTTCGGTCACGCCTCTTAAAAGCAAATCATCTTTATCCTGATAATGAGCATAAAACGTAGAACGACCTATATTGGCGCGGTCTATGATGTCTTGCACACTCACTTTTTCATAACCTTTTTCCATCACTAACTCTACGAGTGCATCTGCCATCAATTTGCGTGTTTTGATTACGCGGCGGTCAAGTTTTTCATTGTTCATATATTTTTCTCTCTGCAAGATATATCATATTGGAATTTTGTATTCCAGTACACTTTTGCGTTTTTGTTCAGTATCGAACATTTCTCAAAGATTGATGATTGACTTCTTTTTTATTGAATCATACACTTGCGGAAGAATTAAAAACTGATGCACCGTCCCGCAGGTTTGAACTTGAAATAAACTTGATTGTAAAGAACCTGCGGGACGTTTCGGGTAAGGTAATTTAAAAATAGAAACGGAGATTAACATGCACGGACATAACAAACATTCAAACGTCATTCAACACATCCTCATTTTCGCTGTTGTAGGAATCATCTTGTTTGGCATCTACTTATATTTTGAAAATACAACAACCACTGCACTAAGTGGCATAGGTCTGGTTTTATTAATTCTAGCCCATGTCCTAGTGTTTGGAGGTGTGGCATATATAGGCTTGAGAAAACTTCAAAGCTTACACTCACCACATAATCATAGCCACGCTGGTCACTCACATGATGGTTTGCAAACAGAAGGTGGAGTCATCCGCTGGGCTTTTTGGTATGACGTGCTTGTGAGTAAACTAATGCCAGGGGACGATAAACAATTTCGAGCGGAGATTGTAAAACTTGCTAATATCCAACCCAATGAAAAAGTTTTAGATGTGGGTTGTGGTCCTGGCACATTGGCTGTGATGGCAAAATTAAAATCTGACCCAAGTGTAAAAGTCTATGGCACAGATGCGGCAGTTGAAATGATTGAAAGAGCAAAACAAAAAGCACAACAAGCAGGCGCAGAAGTTGAATTTAAAGCGGGTTTGGCAGAAGCATTGGATTATCCTGATAATACTTTTGATGTAGTAATGAATAGTTTATTTGTTCATCACATGCCAGGCGATTTGAAAATGAAAGCCTTTGCTGAAATGTATCGCATCTTAAAACCAAATGGGCGTTTATTGGTGATTGAATTTGAACCTCCCAAACGCGGATTGAGTAAATTTATTTATTCAGTCATTTTGGGTGAAATGATGCGAATTGATAATAGCCAACTGCCAGAATGGATTAAGCAAGCAGGGTTTACTTCAATAAGCACAGGTGAAGTTTCAAGCGGGTTTGCAATATATATGTTGGCGAAAAAACCTTAACATATTTGCTATACCTACTTAATCGATTATATAAATTACAAGCCCAAGCGATGCTTTGAAGAATCTATCCTTGCTATTTATTGATTTGAGAGTGGTATACTCTCAAATCAATAAAGGTTTTTCTTATGCCCCGTTTTGAAATTGATGTTGACCCATGTGACCATATCACCGCTGATGCCATTGGAAAGCCTGGTCAGCGTGTGTTTTATTTACAAGCCTATCAAGATACTCGAACCATCACCATCATTATTGAAAAAGCACAATTGATTTCGTTGGCTGTAGGCATTGAACAATTTTTAGGTCAATTGAGTCAACAAAACCCACAGTTAGCGGAAGCGTCTGGTGATTATATTGAAGATGCCATGCGGATTCATCCACCTGTTGACCCATTGTATCGTGCTGGAGAAATTGGACTCGGTTATGACAAAGAACGCGATTTGGTCGTTGTGTTTACCAAAGAATTATTGACGGAAGATGCCGAACCAGAATCAGCCGCACAAGTTCGCTTTTGGGGGACACGCACACAAATGCGTCGCCTCGCTCGTTGGGGACAAGATGTTTCACAACGCGGCAGACCGATTTGCCCGCAATGTGGTCAACCCATGGAACCTGAAGGGCATTTTTGTCCGAAGAAAAATGGGCATTTACGATAATTCGTAAATCGTAATTCGTAAATGAATTTAGTTCAACTTGCATTACAAAATGGTGATTACAAACTCAAGGGACAATTTATGCTTGGGTCAAATTATACATTTCTTGTTGATGTCGAATACGAAAATAAAACGTATCCTGCAGTTTACAAACCGAGCCGTGGTGAGCAACCACTATGGGATTTTCCCGAACACACACTTTCATTGCGCGAGGTTGCCGCATATCAACTCAGTGAAATATTAAATTTACATATCGTGCCGTTTACAGTTTATCGTGATGACGGTCCACATGGCGCGGGTTCGCTTCAACAATATATTGAATACGATATTGAATATCATTATTTCAATTTCAGCGAAGCAGATAAAGAAAAACTTCGTCCAGTCGTCTTTTTTGATTTGCTCGCCAATAATGCGGATAGAAAAGGTGGTCACATTTTTTTTGAGGATGAAACACAAAAACTTTTTGCCATTGACCATGGCATTTGTTTTCATGAAGAAGATAAATTAAGAACAGTGATTTGGGATTTTGCTGGAGAAAAAATTCCTGATGAACTGCTCGCGCCTCTTTCTTTGACCTCAACTTGGTCTGCCATTTTTGAGCCTTATCTCAGCCCAAGCGAAATCCGTGCCTTGATTCGGCGTGCGGAAAAATTATGCAAAACAAAAATATTCCCTTATCCATTACAAGGACGCAGGGCGTATCCATATCCACCAATATAAAATAAAAATCATGTCGTTGCGAGGGCGTGTTTGTCCGCCCGAAGCAATCTCCTTATTAAACAGGAGATTGCTTCGCCACAAAGAACAAGAGCGTGGCTCGCAACGACATAACAAATCAGGAGAACATCATGCACTACAACCTCGCACTCATCGGTTTTGGAAATGTAGCCCGTTCATTGGCTAGATTATTAATTCGTAAACAAGATATTTTGAAATCAAAACATGATATTACCTTTTCATTCACAGGTATTTCAACAGGTCGTCATGGATTTGCAGTCAACCCAAACGGATTGGATATTGAAAAGGCTTTGGAATTAGTAGAAAGTGGAAAGTCTATTTCTCCACTTTCTACTTTCCAAGTTGATGATTCACTTTCTGTTATTCAAAACTCATCTGCTGGCGTGATGTTTGAAAATTCACCTGTCAACACACAAACAGGTCAACCTGCATTGGATCATATTCGCACGGCATTAAATTTAGGAATGCATGCTATTACAGCAAATAAAGGTCCAGTAGTGCATGGATATCGAGAGTTAACAAAGTTAGCAGAATCAAAAGGAAAAAAGTTTCGGTTTGAATCCACAGTTCTAGGTGGGTCACCAGTTTTCAGTGTCATGCGAGAAGCGTTTCCACTAGCGGACTTGGAATCCTTTAAAGGAATCTTCAATGCCACTACAAATATCATTTTGTCCCGCATGGAAAATGGCGAGTCATATCAAGATGCTGTGAAATATTGTCAATCCATTGGTGTGGCAGAAACTGACCCAACCAATGATGTGGATGGCTGGGATGCGGCGATTAAAGTTTGCGCATTGGTAACTGTATTATGGGATACACCCATCACGCCACAAGAAATTAATCCAATTGGCATTCGCGGCATTACATCTGAAATGATTCAAAAAGCAAAAAGTGAAAATAAACGATATAAATTAGTTTGTTCTGCTGAAAAAGTTGACGGAAAAATTTCTGCCAGCGTTTCCCCACAATTGGTTGATTCAACTTCGCCTTTATATGGAATGATGAATTCAAGTACAGGTGTGACATTTAGAACTGATGTGATTTTGGATTATTCAATTACATTGTCTGAAAAACCTGACATGTTAGGCGGACCTGTCGAAACGGCTTATGGTTTGTTCGCGGATTTTGTGAATATTGTTAAATAAAACCATTTGGACGCAGATGAACGCAGAACACGCTGATTCTTTTTATCTGCGTTAATCAGCGTTCATCAGCGTCCTATTTAAACACCAATACAGCAATCAACCCCAAAATCGCAGGCAGGGCTTGGATATAAAAAATTCTCTTACTGACAGTCAACGCGCCGAAGATACCAGCGATGACCACACAGGCTAAGAAAAATATCTTGACTGAATCATCTGTAAACAAACTCCAGATTAATCCTGCCGCGAGAAAACCATTATATAAACCTTGATTCATCGCCAAGGTTTTGGATGATTTGGCTTGTTCTTCCGTCATGCGGAAAGTTTTCATGCCGCGTGGTTTATCCCATAGAAACATTTCAAGGTAGAGAAAGAAGAAATGTAAAAGGGCGACGGTTACGATAAGAATTGTGGAAATTAGATTCATGGTTCTCCTTTAGAAAATTATTGATTAGGTATTGATCTCCAAATACCAAGTTGGTGCATATTTATATTATCACTTACAAAAAAATATTCTCCAGTTTTTATATTTGCTATTCCCAATTTTGGATGATCATTATCATCGGAATAAGGACCCACGGAGTCAAACTCAAAGGAAATAAAATTACTATTGGGTGACCAAGAATACCCACGAATATAATTTTCCTCAATATTAGCGTAATCAAGTATGCATTCTATTTTACTGGTTGATAATATGATAGTGCATAAGCCTTTGTCATGGAACACATAACTAATCATTGATTGATTTGGCGACCAATCCAGTGAACTGAATTGATTAACTTCATCAACTAATGTTTGGTTATAACAATTTGTTAAACCATCTAACGTATTATAGACACAAGGAGGCGAGTCCCAATAACTATACCATCCAATAATTTCATGCTTTTCCCACTCTTGAAACAAAAATTTTGTTCCATCAGGTGACCACTTTGGAAATGTTACATTTTTATACGACGCGACTAGTTCTTGTGATTGAATATCATAAACTCTTAATCTAATAGTTGGTAAAGTTTGGAAAGTAGTATGGATACCAGGATCTTCATTCGATTGTGAAATAGCAATAAATTTAGAATCAGGTGAGAATTCGGAATATAAATCAAAATACCCATCATTTGGATCAGAAATATAAATTGTTTCATTTGAGGAAATATCAAAAATACTTGTATATGTATTATCATATTCTTCTTGATGAGTAAAAAAGTTTTTGTTTGGTGATAATGACTCCCAAAAAGATATTAAAAGAAAATTTGTATCTTGTGGATTTGATGATGATACTTGAATAGATTCTGGCGGGCTTGCGCTATAACTACGAAGAAAAAACTTGAATGCACTATCTGATAACATAACCTTATTAGCAACATTGTTTTCAATTGAAAAAATCATTGCTTCTTTTTTCTTAATAGGTAAAAATCCAAATGCTGAACCATCTGGCATCCAAAAATAATCCCCAACTTTTTCCGTAAATGGAATGTCAAACCTTTCACCTGTCTCAGCATTGAACAATGCCATATTTTCATAGCCTTTTGCTCGGGTACCAACAGGGACTAACAAAATTTGTGTGTCTGGATTTTTTACCCACTCAGGAAATTCAATTGATAATGCTTGAGTTGGAGTTGCTTGTGGATGGGTAGTTGGTTGTGATGTAGAAGTTAAAGTAATTTCAGGTGTTGCTGTATTTGCAGGAATTGTTTCTGTTACATCCACTTGGCTCTGACATGCAATAATAAGAAATAAAATAATGAATAAAGAAGAAAATTGTTTCATGCACATCCTCCGTTTGGTTTGAGGTGACAGTCACTTTGAAAGTGACTGTCACCTGTGAGTATAGCAGAGATAGGAATAGAACAAAAATTCTGATATACTCGTTTATGTCATTCTGAGCCGCGCACTTTTTCTTTGCGGCGAAGAATCTCTACGATAATCTCAGAGACCCTTCGCTATGCTCAGGGTGACATGAAAGGTGAATATGGCAAAAACAAAAACACACACGAGATATGTCTGCCAGCAATGTGGCAGAGTCAGTGCCAGTTATATGGGCAAGTGTCCGCAATGTGGCGCGTTTGACAGCATGGTTGAAGAAATTGTGCATGATGAACCTGCATCCAAGAATAACAAGTCAAATGTTCGGGGGTTGAGTGGTCGCTCGGAGCCGCAACCAATTTCAAAAGTCGGAGGTGACGCGGAAGATCGAGTCCATTTGGCGATTGGCGAATTCGCACGCGTCCTCGGCGGTGGCATTGTGCCGGGTTCCATCGTTTTGGTGGGTGGTGATCCTGGAATCGGAAAATCCACTTTGATGTTGCAAATGGCGATGGAGATGGCGAAGACGCAACGTGTGTTGTATGTTTCGGGCGAAGAGTCTGAACGGCAAATCAAAATGCGTGCGGTGCGATTGAATGATAAAAAGTTGCCAGAACATTTGATGTTGGTGACGGAGACGAATCTCGAAATTATTTTGAGTCATGTGCACGCTTCAAAACCTGACCTTCTCATTGTTGACTCCATCCAAACAGTTTATTTATCTTCATTAGATTCATCGGCGGGTTCAGTTTCGCAAGTTCGTGAATGTTCATCACAGTTAAGAGAGTTAGCAAAATCAACTGGTGTTTCTGTTTTTATGATTGGGCATGTGACCAAAGAAGGCAACATTGCTGGTCCGCGTGTGTTGGAACATATTGTGGATACAGTTTTATATTTAGAAGGTGACCGCTTCCAAGCGTATCGTTTGTTGCGTTCCGTGAAGAATCGTTTTGGTGCAACATCTGAAGTAGGTGTGTTTGAAATGCGTGAAGGTGGATTAAGTGAAGTGACGAATCCATCCGAAGCATTTTTGGCTGAGAGATTAATCAATGCGGCAGGCTCATCCATTGCAGTGACAATGGAAGGCACACGACCTATTCTCGTTGAAATTCAAGGATTAACTTCACCGACTCAATTTGGAAATGCACGTCGCACTGCCAACGGTGTGGACTTCAATCGTTTGTTGTTAATCACAGCAGTATTGACTCGTCGTGTTGGTTTAAAACTTGCAGAGCAAGATGTTTTTGTAAACGTGGTTGGTGGTATTCAAATTGACGAACCCGCCGCAGATTTAGCCATCGCCGCCGCCATTGCATCTTCATGGAAAGATTTACCTGTGAAGGCAGATGTTGTCTTCATCGGTGAAATCGGTTTGGCGGGTGAGTTGCGGATGCCAGGTCAAATGGTGGCGCGATTAAGAGAAGCACAAAAGTTAGGATTCAAAACTGCTATTGTTCCGAAGGCTTTAAGAAAAGGCGAAGAATATCCTAAAGGCATTGAGATTATCGAAGTCCGTTCTTTGGATCAGGCATTGGATGCGGCTTTGAAGAAAATTTAAAAGAGTAGTGCAGTTGGTAGTTGACAGTTGGTGGTTGATAGTAGTCAGTTGTCAGTAATCAGTCGGTGGTCGAGACGCAAGCAGTCGAGACCACAAGATTAAAGAATTAAACCTTTGTGAACCTTAGTGACCCTTCGTGGTGAAAAGGAATCTAGGAGTAAATTATGTGCAGAAGTATTAAACCCTTACGAAATATGGACCATCCCGTCACTGAACAAGAGATTCAAGAAGCCGCATTGCAATATGTCAGAAAAGTAAGCGGATATCGAAAACCGTCTAAAGTAAATGAAGAAGCATTTAATAAGGCGATTGAGGAAGTTGCTGAGTCTACAAGGAAGATGTTGGAATTGTTGAAATTAAAATCCGCTTAGTAAATGCCTGCTATAATTTATTTATAGATGAAAACAACGCAGTATTTTCGTTATACACGTTTACGCCCAGACCGTGCCATTATAGAAGATGAATGGATTGAGTTTGTTATAAAGAATCCATTGAAAGCAGAAACTCAAAGTGATGGACGAATTCGTAAATGGGCAAGAATTGCAGAAATGGAAAATCGTGCTTTGAGAGTTATTTTGCTTGAAGATAGTGAAACAGTGCATAACGCCTTTTTTGATAGGAACTTTAAGGAGTAAGCCATGCGAGTCAAATATTTTGCTGATACTGATACAACTTTACTTGAATTTTCAAATACTCCTCCAGTCGAAACACAAGAACTGGATGAAAATATTTACCTTGATTTTGATGCACAAGGTCGTGTTGTGAGTATTACGATTGAACACGCTAGTAATTCTATGAATGTGGAAGAGTTTTTGTATCAAAGAATTCCTACAGCGGGGGATTAAGAAAAGCATTTAATAAAGCGATTGAGGAAGTTGCGGAGACTACGCGGAAGATGTTGGAAACATTGAAAACAAAAGCCCGCATCGGATTAAAATCCTCGCTCAGTACAAGAAGTCCCTTCGGGACTTAAGCGCGAAGCGCTTCCATGAACTGAGGAAGGGATTTATCCCGCACCGAGTTGATTTAGTAATGCTATACTTGTTGAAAATTGATTCCTAAATCTATGAAATAGATGGGAGAAAATTATGGCAATTCCTGATTATCAAACTTTAATGCTTCCGTTACTAAAATTGACAAATGATGCCAAAATACTTTCATTAAGAGACGCTACAGATAAATTAGCAAAAGAATTTAATTTAACAGAAGATGAATTAGCCGAATTACTCCCAAGTGCAAGGAAAACAAGATTTTATGACCGTGTCGGATGGGCGGGAACTTACTTGAAAAAAGCGGGATTATTATCTTCTCCAGAACGTGGAAAATACCAAATTACAAATCGCGGACTTGATGTTCTAAAAAATCCACCAGAGCGAATCACTGACAAGTTTCTTGAACAATTTGAAGAATTTATTGAATTTCAGACACGCCACGAGAAAAATACTGACGAAAACATAATTAAGGAAAAAGATATTGAGTCGCAAACCCCAGAAGAAGCAATTGATTCTGCTTACTTGAATATAAGACAAAGTTTATCCGATGAAATATTGCAAACCGTAAAAAATTGTTCACCAACATTTTTTGAGACATTGGTCATTGATGTGCTTGTGAAGATGGGATATGGCGGTACTCGCAAGGATGCTGGAAAAGCAATTGGAAAAAGCGGCGATGGTGGAATTGATGGAATTATTAATGAAGACCGACTTGGTTTAGATGTTATTTATATTCAAGCCAAAAAATGGGAGAATTCAGTCGGTCGTCCAGAAATTCAAAAATTTGCTGGCGCATTACAAGGTCAACGAGCCAAAAAGGGGATTTTTATAACCACTTCAGAATTTACTAAAGAAGCCAAAGAATTTGCCTCAAAGATTGAAAGCAAAATAATATTAATTGATGGGGAAACACTAACTCAATTAATGATTGACTACAATATTGGTGTTAATCCAATAGCCTCCTACGAATTGAAAAGAATAGACTCAGATTATTTTGCAGAAGAATAAATTAGAGGAATCCCCAATGCCCCTTGACCCAAACTACAACCAATTCAATCGTGAATCTACACAACGAATCAAAAAATTAGTTGCGAATTTAACTGATGAACAATTCCAAACCCGTGTTGGCGAACATTGGACAGTTGCGATTGCCTTTGTCCACTTGGCATTTTGGGATAGGCGCGTGTTAGCAACACTGGAACAAACTGCCAAGAATAAAAAATTGTCAGTTGTGGAAGTTGATACGATAGTCAATGATTTATCTTTGCCAATTTGGGAAACTATCTCAGCCAAAGATGCAGTCAAACTTGCAATTGAAACTGCTGAAGAGTTGGATAATCAACTCGAAACATTTCAAAAAGATTTATTAGAAGAAATGTATGAGCATAACAAAAGACTCGTTGTCCGTGCTTTGCATAGAAACGAACATTTGGATGAGGTTGAAGTCGCGTTGAAAAAATAATGTCACCCTGAGCCTGCGTAGCGTGCGAAGGGTCTCTAAAATAATCTTGGAGATTCTTCGCCGCGAAGAGCAAAAACGCGGCTCAGAATGACATTTGAAAATTTTTGCAACCTTTCTGTGAATGGGGCGTATGTTTGCCAGAAGGAGCAATAACATGAACACAAAAATTATCTCAGCATTTCTTGTGCTTGCACTCGTAAGCATGGCTTGTGGATTCGACATTAACTTACCGAGACAATCCGAGCCTATTGCCACCGAAACAAAAGATATAAACGTCCCATATCCTGATTCAGAAGAAGTGAATCTCAAACTTTCTTTTGGCGCAGGAGAATTAAATCTTTCACCCGGCACAAGTGACCTTGTGGATGGCACTGCCACCTACAACTATACAGAATTTGAACCAGAAATTGTTACGGATGAAAACAATATCGAAATCAACATGGGTGATAGTGACTTTAACGTCTTCCCAACTTTTGATGAAATTGAAAACACTTGGGATTTCAAACTTGGTGACCAACCAATGAACCTACGCATTGATTCAGGAGCATATCAAGGCAGATTGGAACTCGGTGGTCTTTCATTAACCAATCTCGATATTAATGATGGTGCGGCAGATGTAGAATTATCTTTCTCTGAACCAAACAAAGTAGAAATGACTCAATTTACGTATTCAACTGGCGCGTCTAATGTAGGAATTGTAGGGCTTGCGAATGCAAACTTTAGCATCTTCGATTTTTCATCAGGCGCAGGTGATTACACTTTAGATTTTTCTGGTGAGCTACAACGTGATGCCACAGTCACAATTTCATCTGGTTTGAGTAATGTCATTGTGATTGTTCCCGAAGGCACCAATGCCATTGTCACTGTTGAAGGCGGAGCATTAAACGTCAATGCAGATTCAGGTTGGAGTCAAAGAGGAAGCGTGTATGAGCAAGATGGGGAAGGTTCTACGCTTACCATCATCATCGAAATGGGTGCAGGTAATCTCATACTTACGGATTAAAAATTTCAAATGATTTCTTAACCTCTCGGATATAATAACGAGAGGTTTTTTTATTTAAGGATAACCACATGAAACAAATACTTAGATTTCTTTCCGCTTTGATAATTTTGACAATGGCTTGTGCCGTGCCCGGGCTTTCAACCGATGCGCCTCAAACCGCGCCTACACCTGATACTCGACTTGACAATATGGTTGCCCTTACAGTTTCTGCCGCACTTGAAATGACTCAACAAGCCCAGCCGACTCTAACGCCAATCCCAACGCAAACACCAGAACCAACAGCAACCCCTACACCCCAAGCGGATTCATCAGGTAGTTCATTAACAAAAAACGATGATGGTTCTTCTACTTTTATAGATGAACTAGGAAAATATCAAATCACTGTTCCGCAAGAGTTACTTGCTATGCGTATCAATCAACAAGAATATTTGGATGCTTGGTTATTGCCAGCCGCTTCTAATCCTGCCGTACAAAATCAATTAAATTTGATTCAAAAACAAGACCCGAATCGTTTTCGCTTATTCGCATTTGATTTTAACGAAGAAAATATTGAGAGCGGATTTGTAACAAACATAAATTTTTTGTGGGATGATGCTACAAATTTATCTACTGAAGAACAATTATTACAAGCAACCAATGAATATTTGCAAGCCTTCCCCGGTGCTGAAATTATTGAAACAAAATCGGCTGTGTTGCAAAATCAAACTTTGGTTGGTTTAGTGAAATTCAAAAACCCTGTCACTACGTTAGAAGGTGATGCTATCAATGTGATTCAAAAACAAGCATTTTTATTGTTACCACAAGGAATTTTAGTAATCACACTTTCTACGGCTGAGTCTCAAGTTGAATTTATTGAGCCTTTGTTTGACGCCATGTTAGAAACATTTAGTCTGACCCAATAAAGGAATCGTTTATGACATCATCTCGCACAGTCCGCTCGCCACACGGCACACAACTCACTTGCAAAAACTGGCTCAGTGAAGCCGCATATCGTATGATTCAAAATAATTTAGACCCCGAAGTAGCAGAGAAGCCAGAAGATTTGGTTGTGTATGGCGGGCGTGGAAAAGCCGCACGCGATTGGGAATCATTTGATGCGATTTTAGAATCGCTGAAAAATTTAGAAGAAGATGAAACCTTATTAGTTCAATCTGGCAAGCCAGTTGTTGTTTTCAAAAGTCATAAAGATGCGCCGAAAGTTTTAATTGCCAATTCGAACTTAGTTCCGCATTGGGCAACATGGGAAAAATTTGATGAACTCGCTCAAAAAGGTTTGATTATGTATGGTCAAATGACAGCAGGTTCATGGATTTACATTGGTACACAAGGAATCTTGCAAGGGACTTATGAAACCTTTGGAGCTTTAGCAAAATTAAAAGGTTGGGGCTCATTAAAAGGTAAGTTTGTTTTGACAGCAGGTTTAGGTGGCATGGGTGGTGCTCAACCATTGTCTATTACGATGAATGAAGGTGTGGGATTAATCGTCGAAGTGGATAAAGAACGGGCTGAAAGAAGAAGAGCAATTGGTTATGTTGATATGGTTGTAGATACACTTGAAGAAGCAATGACTTTGGTGGAAGAAAATAAATCCAAAGGCAATCCCATTTCAATTGGATTAATTGGAAATGCCGCTGATGTTTATAGTGAACTCTTTCAGCGTGGAGTCATTCCCGATGTAGTAACAGACCAAACGTCTGCACATGAAGCGTTGTTTTATGTTCCATCAGGAATTTCAGTTGAAGAAGCAAATCAATTACGAGAATCGAATCCAGAAAAATATAAAAAGATGGCAATGGATTCCATGTCCAAGCATGTGCAAGCGATGTTGAATTTTCAGCGTGCAGGGGCAGAAGTTTTTGATTATGGAAATAACATTCGCCAACAGGCATTGAACAATGGCGTGAGTGATGCATTTGAATTTCCTGGGTTTGTGCCTGCATACATTCGTCCTTTGTTTTGTGAAGGTAAGGGACCGTTTCGTTGGGTGGCGTTATCTGGTGATAAAGAAGATATTTACACAACGGATAAAGCCATTATGGAATTGTTTCCCGAAGATGCACATTTGCATCGTTGGTTGAAAATGGCAAAAGAAAAAGTTCCGTTTCAAGGATTGCCTTCAAGAATTTGCTGGCTTGGCTATGGTGAACGTGCCAAAGCGGGTTTGATGTTTAATGAATTGGTTGCTAGTGGAAAAGTAAAAGCACCGATTGTGATTGGACGTGACCATTTAGATTCTGGTTCTGTCGCTTCACCGAATCGTGAAACAGAATCCATGAAAGATGGCTCGGATGCAATTTCAGATTGGGCAATTCTCAATGCCATGATTAATGCTGTCGGCGGCGCGACATGGGTTTCATTTCATCATGGTGGTGGTGTTGGTATGGGATATAGTCAACATGCAGGTCAAGTGATTGTTGCAGATGGAACTCCAGAAGCCGCGAAACGATTGGAAAGAGTCTTAACAACAGACCCCGGTATGGGCGTAGTCCGCCATGCTGACGCGGGGTATCAAATTGCCATTGAAGCGGCGAAGCGTCATAAAATCAAAATGCCGATGTTGAAATAAAAATTTTCTATTCGGTGGTCGTAGGCGGTGGTAAGAATTTAGTCTTTGCAAGTTAACAAAATTCCACCGCCGTATCGAGACCACCTATTAATGAAAAAATTTTTATAAATAAAGTTTGCTTTATATACTTGTTGGTTTCGATACAGGCTTCGCCCTACTCAACCAACGATTTTGGAGAAATACTCTGAAACGTTTTTTTTATTTATCGTTTATTTTCATATTAGTAGGATGTAGCCCCGCTTCCGTCGCATGGGGAGTTGCTTTCACGCCTACGCCAAATCCCAATGCAAACATTGTTGTAGCGAGTGAAACATCAGCAGTTTTAGCAAACAACGTCATTGTGGATATACAAACGATTGCACCAACAGTAACGATTACAAAAACACCAGCACCCACTGCTACCATTACACAAACACCGATTCCATCCAAAGCAGATATTGAACGTGTGATTATTATTAGTTTTGATGGCTTACGCCCTGATGCCATTGACCTTGCGCCTATGCCCAACTTAATGGAATTGCGAGATAATGGCGCACATTCTCCATTAAATACACGTACTATTCGTTATCCCGCCACATCACCGAGTCATGCTTCTATGTTGACAGGGTATTGTATGGAAGACCATGGTGTCATCTACAATAAATTTTTTCAATATATGGGTTATGCCAAAGGCACAGATGTTTTTCAACTTGTGCATGAAGCCGATATGAAAACTATTATGATTGTCAGCAAAGATAAACTGCGCCAAATGGCTGAGCCTGAAACAACCGATGTATTTGAAGTGGCTTATGGTGAGCCTGCCATTCAAAGAACTGTGCTTCCGTACTTGCAAGAAGATTTTGGATTGATGTTTGTGCACTTTGCTGGTGGAGATAATCGCGGACATAAATACGGTTGGATGTCTGGTGAATATATGAAAGTATTACGTGAAGGCGATGCCGTCTTAGGCGAAATGATAAAAACACTCAAAGAAAATAATTTATTCGATTCAACTTTATTTATCATTTCATCAGACCATGGCGGGCATGATAGAAATCACATTGGCTTGGTGATTGAAGACTATCGCATTACATGGATTGCTTACGGTCCAGGCGTGGTGCAAACCGAAGTCACACGCCAGTTATATACATTTGATACCGCTGTCACTGCCGCGTATGCTTTGGGATTCCCATTACAAGATGATTGGGCGGGCATTCCTGTGTACGAAATTTTTGGTGAAGACCCAATCAACACACATGATGGTTACCCATGCGATACATGATTCGATATTTTTATCTATTAATTATCTTATGCTTAATCTCTTGTGGACAAAACGCCTCCATAACTACACCGATAGTTGATTCTGTTCCCACAGCCACCGCCTCGCTGATTCCTTCTACGCTTTCGCCAACAGAAACATTAACCCCTGCAATTACGCCTACACCATTGCCCACTGTTAAACGGGTGCTGATAATTTCATTTGATGGTTTACGCCCCGATGCCATTCAAGCCGCCGAAATGACCAATTTAATGTCACTCATGCAAAACGGTGCTTATACATTAAATGCTCAAACCATTGTGCCAAGCCTGACACTCCCTGCACACACGTCTATGTTAGTTGGCACATGCCCAGCCAAACATATTGTGCGTTGGAATCAATATGTGCCAGAAAATGGCTTTGCCCTCGGCACAGATATTTTTGATTTGGCAAAAGCGGCTGGCTTAAGAACTGTGTTTGTAACTGGAAAAGAAAAACTTCGCCATGTAACAGAGCCAGCCAGCACAGACTTTTTCGGCTTTGTAGATACCACCGATAAAATTGATGACAAAATTTCACTTGAAACCATGGCGATTGAAGAAATCCGCAAAGGTTTCGACTTGATGTTTTTACACTTCCCTGATGGTGATTTAGCAGGTCATGCCGATGGCTGGATGTCTGACGAGCAATTGCTGGCTTATAGGCTAGACGATAAATCATTAGGTTTGATATTCGATGTAATGAAAAGCCGAAATTTGTATGATGATACTTTGTTCATCATCACCTCCGACCATGGTGGGCATGACACAACGCACGGCACAGATTTGCCAGAAGATTTAATTATCCCCTGGGTTATCAGTGGACCTGGCATTATTCAAAAACAATTAGAAACACAAGTGTATATCATGGATACTGCCGCGACTGTTGCCTTTGCATTAGGTTTGCCTATTCCAGCCGAATGGGATGGAAGCCCGGTGTATGAAGCCTTTGGCTTACCTGTTGACCCATTAAGAATAGGTGGTTGCACAGGAACACCGTAAGTAATTTGGTGCTATAATTTATTTATGAAGTTCATCTGGGATAAGCAAAAAAATATAGCCAATATCAAAAAGCATGAACTTGATTTTGCCGATGCTTATCTGGTGTTTGAGTCACCTATGCTGATAAACCTAGATGATAGAGAAGAGTACGGTGAAGAGCGTTGGATTGGTGTAGGATTATTGGAAAATCGAGTTGTAGTTATTGTGTTTACTGAACCAGAAGAAGATACGACTCGAATAATATCTTTTAGAAAAGCAACAACCGATGAGCGAAATAAATATGAACAAGAGTATAAAAACCAATTTGGCTAGATTTGATGCCCTAACTGATGACATGATTGATACATCAGACATTCCCCCGTTAACCGACAATTTTTTTGCCTCAGCCAAGTGGCGTATGCCAAAAGATAAAGTACGCATCATTGTAGAGGTAGAACCTGAAATAGCACAATGGTTTAAGTCACAAGGTAAAAATTCTAAACAAGTTTTGGCAGAGGCTTTACGTTTATATGCTGAAACACATAGCAAAAATATGTTGTAAAGAAAAATATCATTTGTTTTAATCTTGGTTAAGAAAAAAATGAAAGAAGCAGAATCAGTTATCCCCTAAGCATGAAGCGCTGCATTTTATCTTATAAATCTCTTATCAATTTTGTAATTGACAAGCAACTTATACACGAGTATCATCGTAGAGTTTGAATGTAGGGAGTAGCCACCCAGCAATGGGTCAGTCAAGTCGTCAATACAGAGTTACCACTCTCGGCTGACTGTACGTGTAATCACACTACTGGCGAGACTACCACGATTATCTGTCGTGGGGTCTCGTTTTTTATTGCCCCACCAAAAATAAAAGGAGTTTTATCGTATGGTTATGGAAGAATCAATTTGGTTGTGGGTGGGTTTTAATGTATTTGTTTTGTTCTTGCTGGCGTTAGACTTAGGAGTCTTTCACCGCAAGGCTCATGCAATTTCTATGAAAGAAGCACTGATATGGAGTGTTGTTTGGATTACGCTTTCCCTGTTATTTAATTTAGTCATTTATTTATATTGGGATGTAATGGTGCCGAACAGTAGTTATACCAATGGCGAAGCGGCATTAGCGTTTTTAACTGGTTACTTAATTGAAAAATCATTGAGTGTAGATAATATCTTCGTCTTCATTTTGATATTTTCTTATTTTGCTGTGCCAGACCGATACCAACATCGCGTTTTGTTTTGGGGTATTCTCGGCGCACTCGTTATGCGTGGTACGTTAATTTTAGTGGGTAGTGTCTTGCTAGATACCTTCCACTGGATTATTTATGTGTTCGGCGCGTTCTTAATTTTTACAGGCATTCGTATGGCTCGCCAGCAAGATGAAGAATTGAATCCTGATGAAAACCCTGTGGTGAAATTCTTTAAACGATTTGTACCCGTCACCGACAATTATGAAGATGATAAATTCTTCGTTCGCCGTGCTGGACGTTTATTCGCCACGCCTCTTTTCTTGGTTCTACTTGTTGTTGAAAGCACCGACTTGGTCTTTGCCGTCGACTCTATCCCCGCGATTTTTGCAGTGACTCGTGACCCGTTCATTGTGTACACTTCAAATGTGTGTGCTATTTTAGGTTTGCGGGCTTTGTACTTCTTGCTTGCCAATGTGATGCACCAATTTGAATATCTCAAACTTGGTTTGGCGGTGGTATTAACCTTCGTTGGTGTTAAGATGTTGCTGATTGATATATATAAAATTCCAGTAATTGTTTCATTGGGTGTCATTGCCAGTGTGTTGACCATATCCATCGTGGCTTCGTTGATAAAGAATCGCAGAGAAGAAAAACAAAAAGTTCGTGAACGCGCGAAATTGTAATAAAACCAAACATCATTAACCCTGAATTTAATTTGTACGCAGATAAACGCTGATAGACGCTGACAAAAGCCAAAAATCAGCGTTTTCTGCGTGAATTAGCGACCCATTTCATCAGACAGGCGATGCTTCAGTAGATGAGAATGAAGAGAGAGATTTCATCATCGGTTATACTTTTTCACAGCGTTTTTTGTTAGCGGTTTATACAGAACGCGAGGATAGAACGAGAATTATTTCTGCCCGCCCTGCCACTCGAGCTGAAAGGAAAGTTTATGAAGAAGCAAACGAATAAAAAAATTATGAAAACTGAAGAAGGTTTTGAATTAAAAGTTCGACCCAGAAATAGTAAACCAATTACACTTCATATTCCTGTGGATACTTTATCTTCTCTCGAAAAAATTGCTACGGGAAAAGATATGTCGTTAGAGGCTTTAATAAAGCTCTATATTGGTCAAAGCATGTGGCAAGATGTAGCAAAACTGTCTGCAAACCTAGTCTTAGAAAAAACAGAACAAGTCCTAAGTAAACATTTGAAATCGCCAAAAGAAGTTTCTCAAATTTTGAAAGAGATACAAGTTGAAACAATTTCATAAAACCAAAGTGACAGTCACCTCGCACCGTGTGGGTGACTGTCACTTTTTAACGGAAGTCTTTTTGTTTTACAGGATATAATTAATAGGACTTAAGCAAAACTCCCAAAAGAATCCACTAATCTACGCCAATCTGCACGAATTTTTAAAAGATTGGCGAAAATTCGTGAGGATTAGCGGATGAAAAAATATTCTGCGTAAGTCCTGATTAAACAAAGGGAAACGTGCCATGCCAAAACCATTAACTCAAAATACCTTGTTTTATGGTGATAACCTGCCAATTTTGCGCGAGTATATTTTGGATGAATCAATAGATTTGATTTATCTCGACCCGCCCTTTAATTCCAACCGTTCTTACAATGTTTTATTCAAAGATGAAAGCGGAGAAGAAGCCGAAGCGCAAATTACGGCTTTTGAAGATACTTGGCATTGGGGCGCAGAGACTGAAAAAACTTATCACGAAATGATTCAAAATTCACCTGCCAATGTGGCTCAAATGATTGGGGCTTTGAGAGAATTTGTAGGCACGAACCAAATGATGGCATATTTGGTGATGATGGCGGCGAGATTGGTTGAATTACACCGTGTATTAAAACCAACTGGCTCTTTATATTTACATTGTGACCCTACTGCTAGTCATTATCTGAAAATTATTTTAGATACAATCTTTGGTCTAACAAATTTTAGAAACGAAATCATATGGAAAAGAACAGGCTCACATAATAAAATTCGAAGATATGCTCCAGTTCATGATGTAATACTTTTTTATACGAAAACAAATGACTTTACTTGGACATATCCAAAACGACCTTATATGCAAGGTCATGTAGATGAAAATTTTGTAAAAGATGAAATTGGTTACAAAACCAATTACTATGGCAATGTATTAACTGGGTCTGGCACAAGAAATGGCGAATCTGGTAAACCATGGAAAGGTTTTGATCCAACAGCAAAAGGAAGGCACTGGGCTATTCCAGGCGGACTTTTGGAAGATCTTGATGAAGATTTATCTGAATTATCTCAACATCAAAAATTAGATAGATTATTTGAACTTGGATATATAAAAATTATTGACGGTCAAGCATGGCCAATCTACGAACGTTACATTAAACCTAATGATGGTCAGCCTATAGCAGATATTTTGGCATATCAGCCCTATACAAATGGAACTGTTTTTGGTACCGATAAAGGAATAGATGAAGATGTAAGGTGGTTATCTCCAAAAGATCAAGAAAGACTCGGTTATCCAACTCAAAAACCATTGGCATTGTTAGAAAGAATCATACAAGCATCAAGCAATGAAGGTGATGTGGTGTTAGACCCATTTTGTGGTTGTGGCACAGCCATCGCCGCCGCTCAAAAATTAAATCGCAAGTGGGTTGGTATTGATGTCACCCATTTATCTATTTCCTTAATGAAATATCGCATGTTCGATATGTTCGGCTTAAAAGAAAAACAAGATTTTCAAGTCATCGGTGAGCCCGAAGATGTTTCATCCGCAGAACAATTAGCCAAAGATGACCGTTATCAATTCCAATGGTGGGCATTGTCCTTAGTCCAAGCCAAACCTTTAGGTGGTGAAAGCGGTTCACGCGAAGGCAAAAAAGGAAGCGACAAAGGCATTGATGGCGTGATTAACTTCATCAATGAAAAGCAAAAAACTGAACGGGTCATTATTCAAGTAAAAAGTGGGCATGTCAAAAGTGGTGATATCCGAGACTTAAAAGGTGTGTTAGATAGAGAAGAAGCCGCCATTGGTGTTTTCATTACTTTAGAAAAACCATCGAAAGACATGAATACCGAAGCAGTTTCTTCTGGTTTTTATCATTCTAATTTGTGGCAAAAAGATTATCCACGTATTCAAATCTTAACTATTGAAGATTTATTAAATGGAAAAAGTATTGATATGCCCAAGTCTGCTCCGAGCCAAACCTTCAAGCAAGCGGAGAAGGTCAAGAAGAAAGATAAAGAAAAGCAAGATAAATTGTTGTAATTTTTTCGTTTGTCAGATAGAGTAAAATAAAAGCAGGAGTACGAAAATGAAAAACCTGAAACGAATTCAATTTGACCCTGCTGTGATGGGTGGCAAACCAACGATTCGAGGTTTGCGGGTGACTGTTGGCA
>Ga0224723_1000110_pt1 | contig 51185 bp, 38 predicted proteins | sample Balambano_FR2_Me_FD_161647 | JGI IMG/M metagenome (GOLD analysis project Ga0224723, IMG submission 161647) | Freshwater sediment microbial communities from Lake Towuti, South Sulawesi, Indonesia - Balambano_FR2_MetaG | ecosystem: Environmental > Aquatic > Freshwater > Lake > Sediment | place... | reverse complement strand
TGAGCGATTACATCGTGAGCCAGGCATCGCACGGCGTCGTGCCCAGCTTTTACGCGCAGGCCGTGGCGATCGCCGCATATGAAATGGGCTTTGAAAAGGCAGCGGCCAGCATCATCGAGCCGACTCGTGAAAGCCGTCATGTGCTGCGGATCGCGCTGGAACAGTCCGGCGTGCCGTTCATCATGGGCGATGGCTACTACGCCTTTATCGACTGCACCCACTATGTAGAAGCCAGCCCCTATGAAGACACCGCCGATCTGGGCGCGTGGCTGGGCGAAAAGTTCGGCGTAACGGTCGTGCCGGGGGCCTATTTCTCACCGGCTGGCGCGAACTGGGTGCGCTTTTCCTATGCGCTGCCGCCGGAAAAGACGGCCAAAGCGATTGCGCGCCTCTTTGAGGGGTTGAATTCGCTGCTCTGAACGGCTTCGGGACGCCAGAAAGCCGAAAACGTCATCGAAGGGTATCTGTTGCAAAACGCCGCACGGCCTCAGCGCTGTTGAGTGCGATCCCAGCAGGATTTGGATCGGTGCGCCGCAGCAGACCGGTCAGCACATCGCCCGGCCCCAGTTCGATGAACTGTCGCACTCCGGACGCGATCAGGGTGCGGATGCTGTCCGTCCAGCGCACGGGTGAAATGATCTGCGAGGCCAGTTCACGCCGGATCGCATCCGGGTCGATCAGCGGATGCGCCGCGACATTCCCGATCACTGGCACAGCGGGCGAACGAATCTCAACGGCAGCAATCGCCTCCTGAAAGGCATCAGCGGCCGGCTGCATCAACGGGGAGTGCGCGGCGATACTCACCGCCAGCTTTATCACCCGTTTAACGCCGCCAGCGCGCGCCAGTTCGATGGCAGCATCGAGCGCGACGTGATCACCGGAGATCACGACCTGGCCGGGGCAGTTGTCATTTGCCAGCACGACCGGCTGCCCGGTTTGCTGCTCCGCCAGGCGACACCATGCAGTGACCTGATCTGGCCCCACACCCAGCAGCGCCGCCATCGCGCCAGGCCGCTGCGCTCCGGCCAGCTTCATCAGCCGACCACGCTCCCGCACCAGGCGCAGACCGGCTTCAAAATCGATCGCGCCGACGGCCGCCAGCGCAGTGAATTCTCCCAGGCTGTGGCCGGCGGCAAAGGCTGGAGTATATTCAGGACATTGTGATTGCAGGGCGCGCAGCGCGGCTATCCCGCAAACAAACAGCGCCGGCTGGGTATTGATCGTGTCGTCCAGCGCTTCCTGCGGCCCGTTGAAGCACAGATCAGACAGCGCGAAGCCCAGTATTTCATCCGCCTGGGCGAACACCTCGCGGGCGGCAGGATAGTCGGCGGCCAGATCTGCGCCCATGCCGACCCTCTGCGCGCCCTGTCCTGGAAACAGGAATGCGGTCAACAAGCGAAATCTCCACTCTTGTATCGTGCGCAGGAATCAAAAACCGTGCCGACGATTGAGCGCGGGCACGGTCTTTAGTGTTTAGACCGTTCTGGCAACTGAGACGCTGCCATTACGCTTCCTGGACTTCGACCACAGTTTCACCGCGATACGTGCCGCACTTGGGGCAAACACGATGCGAGACATGATATTCACCGCAGTTTTCGCACACCACCAGATGTTTCAGCGACAGCGCGTCATGCGCCCGGCGCTTGTTGCGGCGGCTGCGGGAGACTTTGCGCTTAGGCAGCGGGCCCACAGTCAGCTCCTGTTGAACGTCGTATTGAAATCAAGACGGGCATTATAGTGGCCGGGCCGCGCCGGTGTCAAGGTAAGCCCTGCGCGGAAATCACCCTACATCCGGCGCAGCGACCGCACCGTTTCATCGACGATCGCATCCAGACCCGCCGACTTGCCGCGCTCCCATATCGTATTCACGACGTCGGGCGATAATTGCTCCTGCAAGTCGAAAGCCAGCCGCTCCGCTTCGTCCTCATGAGTCGTCTCCGGGTGATAGAGGACAAAAGCGAGCAGTTCCAACGCCTGCTCCTTTTTATCTTCGGTGATGCGCAGCCGAGCAATCTCCAGCAGGATGTTCAGCATTATCGGCAGATCATCGAGCTTCCGGGCCGCCTGAAGACCCTGGCGCAGCGCTGTTCCAGCCTCGTGATAATCCGCTTCGCCGGCATAAAGGGACGACAGCGTGATCAGACCACGGATCATTCCGAGGGTATCCTGCGCCTCACGGCGTTCTTCGATTTGCCTGCGCTGCGCTGCGATGGTGGCGGCCCCTGGCTCGCCTTCGGGTTGATCCGCCGCCCAAGACATCGATTCGATCGAGCCGTTCGCATGATCGGAGAGCGCTGACACAGGGTGAGAAATATCCGTCTGGCTCAGTGACCCCGCCATACCCCATTGATCGCCAATTTCGCGCGAAAGGGATAGGCTTTGCTGGTAAAGCTGTTTGGCAACGGCGTGATCGCCAAGGTCATAGGCGACATTGCCCAGGCTGTTCAGGATACGCGCAGTACCGGATAGATCATTCACGGCACGGTGAAGCGAAAGCGCCTCCTGATAGTGGTGGCGGGCTTGTTCGTATTCGCTCAGGGCGTAGGCCACGTCACCCAGTAAACCTTCCGCCGCTGCGGCCGCGCGCCGATCGTGGATCAGCCGGGCAATGGCCGCGCTTTCCTCAACGTAAGCCTGCGCATCCTGGTAGCCACCAAATCCCAGGTGCGCTTCGGCAAGCCTGCGCAGGAGATGAGCGCGGCGCTGTAGCGCGTTGGTGGCGTCAGAAGCGACCTCGTCCGTCAGGGCGAGCGCGCGCTCCAGCAGGATGACGGCATCCTGATATGACCCGCTGCGGAGCATCTGTTCGCCTGCCATGACCGCGAAGTAACTTTCGCGTCGTTCGTCGCCTGCCTGCCGCCAATGGTAGGCCAACAGCGACGCACGTTCCGCCGCGCCGTAGTGCTGTTCGATCACGCGGGCTACGTGGCCGTGCAGTTCGCGCCGGGTCTCACGATCCATATCGTGCAGCAGAGCGTCGCGCAGTTTGTCATGGGCAAACTGCCACTCGCCATCCTGAACCTCCAGCACAGCCGCATTGGCACATTCCGCCAGCCACCGATCCAGATCGACGCCAGGATCGAATAGACGAAGCAGCGCCGTATCCTGCTGGCGACCGGAGATCGCGGCCAACTGGAGGAGACGATGTGTCCAGCCGGGGAGCCGCTGCAATCGTCGCTGGATGATCAGCCGCACCCCGCCCGCAAAGACATGTTCCGGCAGCGTCATCCGCCCAATCTGATCAAGCTGTCCGGCTTCCTCCGCCAGCGCCCGCACCACTTCGATCAGGAACAGTACGTTGCCTTCCGTCTCACGCTGAAGCAGGCTAACCACGTCGGGCACTGTACCGGCCTCGCCCAACATCGCCCTACTGAGCTGCGCGATGTGGTCATGATTCAGCCGGTTCAGCCGCAGCAATTCCATTTCTGCCAGCGCATTGGGAAGGTCAGGACGTTCATCGTCACGGAAGCTGCCGACGATCATCAGCGGCAGGGAACGCGCCAGACGGCTCACCAGTTCCAGCAGGGAAAGGCTCTCGCTGCTGGCCCAGTGCAGGTCTTCCAGGATGATTACCAGGGGCTGCCCGTGCTGGCGCAGCAGACGTTCCAGAAGATGGACAATGGTATTTTGCGCCTTAGCCGGGTCTATCGTTGTCTGTTCGTGGACGGTCACGCCGGTGAGCAGCGCCATATCGGGCATCAGCGCGACCAGCACCTTCAGATCGTCGTCACCAGGGGTTGAAAGCAAAGTCAGCCAGCGCAGCAGCGGACGCCACATCTGATAAGCGAGACGTCCTTCGTTGGAAGACTGCCCCCGGACGACCAGGGCGCCTTCCACCATCGCCACCGTGCGCAGTTCGTCCATCAGGCGTGATTTGCCGACCCCGCTTTCACCGCCGATCAGCCACGCGCTGCCATGCCCGATGATCATCTCCCTGAACGCCGTGTTCAACCGGTGCAGTTCAGGTTCGCGGCCGATCAACTGGGCGGCCTGCAAATAGCTTTCACGGATAGCGATCGTTTCGACCGGCACGGGTTGATCGAGCGCGGCCGCCAGCGCCTCGATCACTTCACGCGCATCGCCATAACGGTCTTCCGGTGTCTTCTGAACCAGCCGGTTCAGCACCATGCCGGTTTCAAGGTTCGTATCGATTTTGCCAACATCGGGCATCGTGTAAAGAATCTCGTTGACCAGAATGCCCACATCGCTGGTCTGAAACGGATGCGCCTGCATCAGCAGTTCACAGGCAATGATCCCAACCGCATACAGGTCGGCGCGTTCGGTGGCTGGCCCACCCACCAGCACTTCAGGGGCCATATAAGCGAGTGTGCCCGCTGTGCTGCTGGATGGCTCTTCCTGCACGGCGCGCTCACGCATCACGGACAGACCGAAATCCAGCACTTTGACCTCACCGTTGACTACCAGTACGTTAGCGGGTTTGAGATCTCGATGCAGAATGCCCCGCCGGTGAAGATAGGCCAATGCCTGTAGCAGTTGAATCACCAGCAGCATCCGGTCGGACATGGACAAATTACGAGACGCCTCAAGAATGTTCCGCGAATGTTCCAGAAGCTCCATCGTGAAGTAGGGCTGGCGCTCATCATCAAAGCCGTAATCCAGCACCTGGATCACATGGGGATGACGGAGCGAAGACAAGAGCTTGAACTCCTGAGCAAGGGCCAGCCGAAAATCGTTGGCGTCGTAGCTGGTGGTGAAATCACTTTCGTCTGCAATCGCGTTCACACGCTTGAGGGCGACCGTCTGCCCGTTCAACCGGTCAACTGCGCGATAGACTGCCCCCATGCCCCCACGACCTAACAGTCCCTGAAGCTGGTAACGTCTGCCGATAAGTTTTGATGATGATTCGCGCAGCATAGCTGCATTACTCCAGTGTCATTCTGATGGTGCGGCGCGGGGAGCGCTTCGACCTTTATCCCTGTCGAACGCCCCCGTTGGGTATCGACGGTGTGTGGTGCGATCCGCGATGGCGGTCAGCATCCGCGTTCAGACAGATTATAGCGCGAATTAACAATCTCGTTCGTTTGTCACAAAGATCGCACCTTACGCCCGTTCTGTTGCTTGTATGGCAGCGAGCATCTCAGCTATTGACCCGCATTCGAGCTGATCATCTGCGCGATGAATGCGCCAGATGCGCCGATCACTGATCTGTTCGACAAAGACATGCACCGGCGCGTGTATCGGTTCGACAAGGCTCAACCCTACCCGCTCCAGTGCGCGGCGCGTCCACTCCAGGGTCAGACCTTCACCTTTGAGCGCGACGACGCCCCCATCGCGCGTCACCTGGCGGAACGCACCGGTCAGCGGTTCAAACTGCACACCCTGAGATGCAAATGACCGTTCCAGCGCGCCGTTCAGCACCAGGTCCTCCGGGACACCTACCGCCACGTGACCAGCATCGTCCAGCAGCCACAGGTGGTCAGCGGTGCGGAGCGCGAGGTCGAGGTCATGGGTGGAAAGCAGCACGGCGCGTCCGGTCGTCCTGGTCAGGTCGCGCAGCATCGACATCAACTCAACGCGACGAGGGAGATCGAGGTAGGCCGTTGGCTCATCGAGCAGGATGACAGGGGTTGCCTGAGCCAGCGCCCTGGCAACCATCACTTTCTGTCGTTCACCATCACTCAGTTGGGCCAGCGATCGATCCGCCAGCGCCAGCGCGCCAGCCAGCGCCAGTGCCTCCTGGATCACTGCCTGATCCGCCTCAGTCAGAACGCCCGCCCAACCCGTGTAGGGATGCCTGCCGAGGGCAACCAGTTCATAGGCGGACAGATGGACAGAATCCACCCGTTCCGTCAGCACAATGCTGATATGACGTGCCATCTCCAGAGCAGAAAGGGCGCGGATGTCCTGTGCCAGCAGCATAATAGTCCCGGCCAGCGGGGGCTGAAGGCCAGCCAGCGTGCGCATCAAGGTCGATTTGCCGGCCCCGTTCGGCCCGATCAGGCAGACAAATTCTCCGGCGTTGAGCGACAGCTGCAATCCATCCGCGATGTGGCGCTGCCTGCGACCGGCACGATAACCCATCGTAAGATCGTGGGTTCGCAGCACGGGCTGGCCTGGCGCACCCGATCGGTACGCTTTCACACGTCCTCACCCAGGAACATCTGTATCTTTTCCATAAGCTGAGGGAACTTGATTGGCTTGCTTTCATACTCATCACAACCCGCAGCCAGACATTTTTCCCTGTCGCCCGCGATAGCATGAGCCGTCAGCGCGATAATGGGAATGTGACGAATTTCGCTGTTCGATTTGATCTGGCGCGTCGCTTGCCAGCCATCAAGCACTGGCAGGCTCATGTCCATCAGAATCAAGGCAGGTTTGTGCTGGGTCGCCAGCTCAACACCTTTGGCCCCATCCATCGCAATGATCACCTCATGCCCACGGCGTTCGAGCCGGCGCGAGAGCATGTCCAGGTTCATTTCATTGTCTTCAACAATCAGAATCTTAGCCATGAACCACCCTGCCCCTTCAATTCAACTCAACCTCAGTACCGGCAGCACATTTCACACTTTGCACTTCACTGCGACGGAGGCCGCGGAAAACCACATCAGTTATCTCGTTAAATATGGGAAGACCAGCGGTGCTTGGCGCCTGAGTCACTTTCCTGACAGCCAGCCGTTCTTGTCGCCGTTATTCATTAGCTCTCCAGCAGCTTTACAAGCTGATCCACACGATCACGCATCTGATCAAGCAGTGTTTCCTGCTGGTGATTGAGGGAACCCAACCTGCCGGACGCAAAGTCCTCGATGCTGCGCTGCAAATCATCCAGCGCGGGGCGGATCTGCGTCTGCGAATAAGTCCCCTCGCGCAGCCTTTTTTTATCAAGTGTAGCCGTGATGCGCGCCTTCAACAGCACCGGATTGAACGGCTTAAACAGGTAGTCTTCAGCGCCCAGTTCGATGCACCGGACTACGCTTTCCAGATCATCGACGGCGGAAATCATGATGATCGGGATCGCGCGCAGCCGGGGATCATTTTTGACGTGTTCCAACACCTCGTACCCGTTCATTTTGGGCATCATAATATCCAGGAGTACCAGATCAAAGCGTTCAGACTGGATCAGCTCAAGCGCGCGCGCGCCATTGTCCGCGATGGTCACCTCGTAACCCTGTCGCTCCAACCGCCGCTGAAGGAGATCGCGGTTCATTTCATTGTCGTCAACAACCAGAAGGCGTTCGTGTGTCGCTTGAGACATCCAACTCCCTTAACATTATCTTTTGGCGGCAGCGTCACTTTAATGTGGAACCGGTATCTTCAGGCTCATCCTAAATAATGTCGCAACCCGGTGGGATTTGACCGTTAGAAAATCCTTATTTCATAAGTTTTTCGCAATTCTTAGCGGCGCATTATCAGTTCTTCTATTCCTGGCCTGCCCCTCCGTCACCGCAAAATCGCGTCAGGATTGGAGGCGCTTCGGACGATACTGGATCGCTTCGGCCACATGCCGTACCTCGATGCGCTCGGCGTCGTCAAGATCGGCGATCGTCCGGCTGAGTTTGAGTACACGGTGATAGGCGCGGGCGCTCAACTGCATCCGCCGCACGGATAATTCAAGCAGTTGATGCGCCTCTGGCACGAGCTTGCAATGTTCCTGAATCTCGCTCACGCCCATATCGGCATTGGCATACAGCCCTTTGTGCTGGCGGAAACGGTGCTGCTGCCGGGCACGTGCCTTTTCGACACGGGCGCGGATCGAGGCCGAAGTTTCCGCCTGCCCTGCGCCCATCAGCTTCTCGTAATCCACCCGTGGCACATCGACATGAATATCCATTCGATCCAGCAGCGGCCCCGATAAACGGCTCTGATAACGGGTGATCATGGTCGGGGTGCAGGTGCAGGGCTTGACCGGATCACCATGATAGCCGCAGGGACACGGGTTCTGCGCCATGATCAATAAAAAATTGGCGGGGAACGTCAGGCTGCCCCGCGCGCGAGAGATCGTGACCAGCTTGTCTTCGATCGGCTGGCGCAGCACTTCCAGCGTGCGCTGCGGCATCTCGACGGCTTCATCCAGAAACAGAACACCGCGATGCGCCAGTGTCACTTCGCCCGGCCTCGGGATCGAACCGCCGCCGATCATCCCGGCCTGGCTGATGGTATGATGCGGGGCGCGAAAAGGCCGGTGCTGCATCAGAGGTGATTTGCCTGTCAGCATATCGGCCACAGAGTAGATGCGCGTGACTTCAAGAGCTTCGTCCAGGGTCATCGAGGGGAGAATACCCGGCAGCGCCCGCGCCAGCAGCGTCTTGCCAGTGCCGGGCGGCCCGCTCAACAGTGTGTTATGATTGCCACCCGCTGCGATCTCCAGCGCCCGCTTAACATGCTCCTGACCCTTGATGTCCGCAAAATCGACCAGGCCATCAGGGATGACTGGCGCGCCGTCTGTGAAGGTCAGCTCACTGCTCGTGGGCGCGATCGGCATCAGGCCATAGAGATGCTCGACGATCTCACCCAGCGAATTCACCGGGAAAATATCAATGCCGCGCACCAGTCCAGCCTCGGCGGCATCAGACGCAGGCACATAGACTGTGCTGAAGCCCTGCTGACAGGCAGTATGCACCATCGGCATCACGCCTTTGACATGTCTCACCGTGCCGTCAAGAGACAACTCGCCGAGAAAGACGGCGTTCTCAATGGCTCCAAGCGGGACCTGATCGGTGGCGGCTAGCACGCCAACCGCGATCGACAGATCATAAGCCGGGCCGTGCTTTGGCAAATCAGCTGGGGAGAGGTTGATGATGTAACCCTTGTTCGGAAAGATGAGGCCGCTGTTCTTGATCGCAGCCCGCACCCGCTCCCGGCTTTCCTTAACCGCGCTGTCCGGCAGCCCGACGATCGTAAAGCTCGGAATGCCAGCGCGCGGATTGAAATCGGTTTGCACTTCAACGATCGAACCGTCTAACCCCAGCACTGCGCAGGCACGAACGATGGACAGCATAATGTCATCCCTGACAGAAACAGAGAATAGGCAGCTCACCTTATCTCACAGTATAGCCGTGAATTTATCCCGGTTGGGCTTGAGGATTGGTGAGCTGGTTATGCCGACGCGGGCAGCATGACCGTAAAGCTGGTCCCTGGCGCTGTATTGCGGACGGCGATCTGTCCGTGGTGTGCATCGATCACCGACTTGACGATCGCTAATCCCAACCCGCTGCCCGGATAGGCGGCAGCATTGCGGCAGCGATGGAAGCGGCTGAAGATCAGCGGCAGTTCCTCCGCAGGGACTCCGATGCCGCGATCCTGCACCTGAACTTCGACCCACTCACCCTCTGAGCGCACCCTGAGCGAGATCGTCTCGCCCGGCGGTGTGAATTTAATGGCGTTGTCCAGCAGATTGGTCAGCACCGAGCGAAGCTGCCAGGCGCTCCCACGGACAAATACCGGCGCTTCGGAAATTTCCAGCACAAAATTGATCCCAAGCTGTTCGGAGCGTGACGCATACAGCTCGCTCACTTCCATCACGATACCGGAAAGCGCGACTGGCTTATCGGTGTCTTCGGCAACCCCGGCCTCGATCCGCGAGAGATCGAGCAGGCTGTCGGTCAGGTTTTCCAATCGCTTCAACTGGGCACGCGCTCGCTCAACATAATCGCGCGCTGAACTGGGTGGAAGATCATCCGTGGCGAGTTCGAGATTGGTGTGCAGCGCGGTGATCGGCGTGTGGAGTTCGTGGGCGGCGTCGGCCACAAATCGCCGGAGGGTGACGACCGTTTCTTCAACACGGCGCGCCATATCGTTAAACGCACTGGCTAACATCCCCAGCTCATCGTTGCGCTGAAGTGTCGATCGCACGGACAGGACGCCGGTCGCCATCCGCGACGTGACTGAGGTCAGCATGATCAGCGGTTCGGTGATACGGCGGCTGACGCCCCAGCCGACCAGCGCCGCCAGCGCCACAGCCAACCCGCCAGCGAACACCCATACGCGACCCACCTGGGCGACGATCTGGCCGCCGTAGGCCGGCCCTTCAGACATCAGCAGTTGACCCATCGGCTGGCCGCTATCGTTCACGATCAGGCGCTGTGCGACATGCCCGGACCGCGCGTCCGGGCTGCTCAACTCCTCACCCAATCCAAAACCGTAGAGTGTTCCGCTGGCAGGCAGCACCAGCGTAAACTCCGGCGACTCGGCGGCCTCCTCGATGCTGGGACGCCGTGAGGTCTGTGCCTGTTCCAGATCAGTCACCGCGTCATCGGCATTGCCGTCGCTGCGCACAAAATCCAACCGGATCAGCGGCGTGTAATAATCTGCCGTGCCGCTCTCCCCATTCTGAGAGAATATCGGGATCGAGATCGGGACTTCAAGGTTGGCGCGAAAGGTGTAGTTAGAGCGGAAGGCCTCATGCTCGTACAGCGCCGCGTTGCCTGCGGAAATGCCCGATTGTTCGGCGCTGGCTCCTTCCGGCGGCAGCGCGGAGATCGACACCAGATTGTGCCCGTGCTGCACACCGGTATCGGCCAGCATTGCGCCGGTGGCGTCTACCAGTTGGATGCGCACCTGAGACAAAAACGCATAACTGGTGATCTGCGCCTGAATGGCGGCCAGCGGCGCGTCTTCATGGAACAGCCGCTGCACCGCCTGGCTGATCGTATCGGCGTTGTTATTGAGATAGGTGATCTCGCGCTCGGTATAGTAGCTGCGCAGCATCAGCAGCAGCACCACACCCAGCGCAAGAGTGGAAAGCAGCGCCAGCAGCGCGTAGCTGAACGGGAGCTGCCACCGGATTGATTTGGGAAACATCATACCAACCTGCCAAAGTCTAAGCGGTGCGCGAAGCGTAACCAGACCTGTGGGTGTTTACACCGCGAGGCGATAGCCCATTCCAGGCACGGTAAGGATCAGGCTGGGCGTGCTGGGATCGATCTCCACTTTTTCTCGCAAACGCCGGATGTGAACGTTGACGATTCGTTCATTTTCGCTGTTGGAATTATATCCCCAGACCGCATCCAGAATCTGCGCGCGCGTCAGCACCTGGCCCTGATGCCGCGCCAGATAGATCAGCAGGCGAAATTCGATCGGTGTCAGAAAGATCAGTTTCTCGCCGCGCCGCACCTGCCCCCGACTCCGGTCGATTGCCAGATCGCTGACGTACAGCACTCCGGAGTCGCTGAGCGATAATTCGCCATACGCCCGGCGCAGCAGCGCACGCACGCGGGAGAGCAGCTCACGCAGGCTGTAGGGTTTGGTGACGTAATCATCGGCCCCCATCTCCAGCCCCCGCACCTTGTCCATTTCATCCCGCCGCACGGTGAGCATCAGGATCGGCTGGTAAACGCCCTGCTGGCGAAGCTTGTGGCAGAATTCGAAGCCGGTCCCATCTGGCAGGCGGACATCAAGCACGATCAGGTGAGGGCTGTGTTCACGCGCAAAGCGAATCCCATCATTCCCTGTATCCTTCCAGATTACGGCGTAACCATCTCGCTCAAGGCCATCTCGCAGGCTGTGAGCGACCGCCGCATCGTCTTCGATCAACAGAATTTTCTGCGCATGGCTGATCATGTCCCCGACCTTTAACACTTTATTTTGGTAGATTCTAATCTGAGTCGAATATTTTAATTACAAGCCTATCTCAGATCGATGCCAACTTCGAAACCCGCTTGGGCAAGATCGACGAACGTCGGTGCTAAAGAAAGTGTAACGGATCAAAAGCTGAGGATGGAATTGGGCAAAATATCCGTATAATGGTGATAAAGTTTTCGGCAATTTGCACGAACGGGAGCATTTTATGTCTGACAGACGGCCCTTTAAGAATTTCTCTGCCGATGAAAGCACCACCTGGCAGCTTTTGTGGGAGCAGCAGATCCCCAAAGCGCAACGGTATGCCAGCCGCTGGTGGCTGGACGGCCTGGCGAAGATTGACCTTCAGCCCGACCGCATCCCGAACTTTAACGACCTGAATGAGCGATTTAAGGAACTGGTCGGCTGGGAACTCGTCAGCACCGATGTCATCTTTTCTGACGGGCAGGACTGGTTCGAGCATCTGGCACGGCGGCAGTTTTTGATCACTGAATACATCCGCGACCGCAAAGACCTGGCCTACACGCCCCTGCCGGACATCTGGCACGACACCTTCGGCCATCTGCCGTTGATGGCTCATCAGCGCTACGCCGATTATGTCGAAAAATTTGCCCATTACGCGCTCAAATTTACGAAAGAAGAACGCCGTTCGCTGGGCAGCCTGTGGTGGTATACGATCGAATTCGGCTTTATGCGCGAGCACGGCGCGATCAAGGCGTTTGGCGCGGGCCTGATGTCTTCGCCCGGCGAGATCGAGAACGCGCTGTCGGATAAGGTGGCACGCATACCCTTCAGCATTAAGGAGTTTGAGAAGATCGACCCCAGCCCCCACGCCTTTCACGATAAGCTGTTCATCCTTGAGTCATTTGAGCAGCTTGAGTCGTCCGTGGTGGATTGGGTGGACAGCCACTTCCCGGAACGGGTTTAGTGCTTCACCCGATAAATCAAATCATTAAAGGTGCCAGACAGCGTGCCAGCCGGATAAAGCTTCGAGGTTCCGTCCGCAGACACGAACCCGGTTGGTTGACGAAATGATCGGACGAAACATTTAGTGATCAAATCAAAGGGGCGCGCACTGATCTGTGCGCCCTTTTATGATCGCAGGCGTGAGGCAGGGCGCACCAGATCGAACACATCGGTCACGCGGGCATAACTAGGCCCCGCCAGACGTCCGATCGGCTGGAGACGGCTCAGATCGATCTTGTCTTCTCCCATAAGCACCTGATCATCCACGTGGATGGCAACCACCCGCCCGATGACGATGCTCCCGCCGCCGGGCAGATCGCTGATGTCGATGATCTGGGTGACGCGGCATTCAAAATGCACCAGGCTTTCCGCCACGCGCGGCGCACTGACCAGCACCGACGGCGCGGTCCTCAACCCGGCCAGCGCGAATTCGTCTACGTCTGGTGGCAGTTCAGTCGCAGACAGGTTCATTGCCACAGCCAGCGGCTCACTAACGATATTGACGACAAACTCACCCGTTGCGCGGGCGTTCGCCAACGTGTCTTTTTGCTGAGTATCGCTGCCGCGCACGTTCGGGCAGAACAACACATGCGGTGGGTTCGGGCAAACAACGTTAAAGAATGAGAAAGGGGCGAGGTTGGGCCGCCCCTGATCATCGACAGTCGATATCCAGCCTATTGGTCTGGGCACGACTGCGCCAGTCAGTATTTTATAAATCGACTGCCACGGCAGGGCATCGGGCTGCGCTTCCAGATTGAGTTCCAATGTCACGCTCCGTTGCCATGCAGCCAGGAATCCATATATTCAGGCTTCTCGAATTCCAGCGCGTCCACCGCGATCTGTAACGGATTGAACGTATCAACCATCACGGCCAGTTCTTCGGTCTTGACCGCGCCGATGGAGGCTTCAGTCGCGCCCGGTTGAGGGCCGTGCGGCAGTCCACTGGGGTGCAGGGTGATGTCGTATTTCTCGATGCCGCGACGTGACATGAAGTTGCCGTCGCAGTAGTAGATCACCTCGTCGCTGTTGACGTTGCTGTGATTATAGGGCGCGGGGATGCCCTGCGGGTGATAATCGAACAGGCGCGGCACGAACGAGCAGACCACGAAATTCCAGCCCTGGAAGGTCTGATGCACCGGCGGCGGCTGGTGAATGCGCCCGGTAATCGGCTCAAAGTCGCGCACGTTGAATGCCCAGGGATACAGGTAGCCATCCCAACCCACCACGTCAAAGGGATGATGATCGAGCACATGGCGTGAGATCGTATCGCGCACCTTCACCCGCACCTCAAACTCTCCGATTTCGGTACGTGTTTCCAGATGTTCCGGCACGCGGATATCCCGTTCGCAGTAGGGCGCGTGTTCCAGAAGCTGGCCGTACTCATTGCGATAGCGCTTGGGCGGCTCGATCTGTGAGGGCGATTCGATCACGAAATAACGCGCTTCCGGCCCGTCAAGCGACATCTGCCAGGTCGTGCCATAGGGGATCACCAGATAATCGCCGGGTTGATAGGGCAGGTAGCCGAACTGGGTGCGCAATTGGCCCGTGCCTTCGTGGACAAACCACACCTCATAAGCCTGCGCGTTGCGGTAAAAATAATCCATGCTGCGGGTGGGGCGGGAGATGCCGAGCGTCACATCATTGTTACCGAGCAGCACCCGTCGCGCCGACACTGCATCGCCGCCAGCAGGAACATCCGCCGTCTTAAAGGCGCGGTGACGCAGCGCACCAAAATCGGTGTATTCTGGTTTGGCCGCGCCGAGCAGATCCGTGCGCAGCACACGCGGCGGCAGAAAGTGGTGATACAGGATCGACTGGATGCCGTGAAAGCCTTCCAGCCCCATCACCTCCTCGCGGTAGAGGTTGCCATCCGGCTTGCGGAACTGTGTATGCCGTTTGTGGGGAATTTCCCCTAGTTTGCTGTAGAAAGGCATTTATTCCTCCTCAATAACGTCTCGTTGCAGGCCAATTGTATTTCGCACAATGCCCAGCCGCTCGACTTCCAGTTCGACCACATCACCCGGCTGAAGCCACGGCCCCTGCCCTTGTGTCACTTCCAGGAGACAGCCTGTGCCGACCGTGCCGGAGCCGATCACATCGCCGGGATAAAGCGTCACATTCGCCGAGGCGCGTTCGATCATCTGGCCGAATGACCAGTATAAATCTTTCATATTCCCGCGCGACCGTTCGATCCCATTCACGCGCGCGATCATCGCCAGATCATACACCCCCGGTCGTCCGGCGTGCCGGTCCGCCAGATCATCCCGCGTCGCCAGGATCGGCCCGAAGGACTGCGCGAAATCCTTGCCTTTGGCCGGCCCCAGCCCTACAGCCATTTCCTGCCGCTGAAGGTCGCGCGCCGACCAGTCGTTATAGATCATATAGCCAAAAATGTAATTCTCGGCGTCATCCGCCTTGATGCCCCGCCCCTCCCTGCCGATCACACAGGCGACCTCCAGCTCATAATCGAGCGCAGCGCTACCGTATGGATAGGGAACCGTGTCCCCTGTGACGAAGATCGCGCCTGGATTGCTGAAGTAAAATACGGGGATCTCATACCATTCCGGCGGCACGACACGCCCACGATTAGCGTTGGCCGTCTTCACGTGCTGCTCAAAGGCATAAAAGTCGCGCAGCGTGTTGATCTGCACGGAGACCGAATCGCCATGAAGCGAGCGCAGGCGCAGGACAGGTTTTGGCGAGGCGAGCACATGATCAGCCACAGGAACACAAGACTTTCCGGGGCGGGCGTGGACTGCTCGCCCCTTGCGCAGCGGAAAAATCAGTATCGATCGTGCGCGTTCAGATCAAGCCCGATCTGAACTTTTAATGTACGAAGAACGAGATCATCGGATTCAGGACTCGTCACTCGTTCCTCGGCACTTGCATTACAGATTACCCCGCCGGGCCTGTTCAGCTTCGAGCGCCTCAAACAGCGCCTTGAAGTTGCCCTTGCCGAACCCCCGCGAGCCATGCCGTTCGATCACTTCGATGAACATCGTAGGCCGATCCTGAAGCGGTCGGCTGAAGATTTGCAGCAGATACCCTTCGTCGTCGTAATCGACCAGGATGCCCAGTTCGCGGATCGCATCCAGGTCTTCCTTCACGCCCACATCCCTGATGCGTTCCGGCAGAATCTCGTAATAGGCTTCCGGGACACGCAGAAACTCAATTCCGCGCGACTTCAGTTCGCGCACAGTACGGATGATGTCGCCGGTGGACATGGCGATATGCTGCACGCCGGGCGTCATGTAATAGTCGAGATACTCCTCGATCTGGCTGCGCTTCTTGCCTTCCGCCGGTTCGTTGATAGGAAACTTCACGCGCCCATTGCCATTCTGCATGACTTTGGACATCAGCGCCGAGTATTCCGTGCTGATGTCCTTATCGTCGAAGCTGATCAACTGGCGAAAGCCCATCACCTGATGATAGAAGTTGACCCAGTAATTCATCTTGCCGAGTTCGACATTGCCGACGATGTGATCGATGGCGGCCAGCCCGGCAGACTGCGCGTCGAGGTTAATCGGCTGGTAGGTGGGCAGGAACACACCGTTGTAATCACTGCGATCGACAAAAACGTGCAGCGTCTCACCATAGGTGCGGATCGCGGCCATGCGCACGATGCCGTGTTCATCGTGTTCCTCGCGCGGCGTCCAGGCCCCGGTCGCCCCGCGTGACGTGGTGGCTTGATAGGCCTCCGCCACATCGTCCACGCCCAGCGCGATCACCTTAACGCCGTCGCCGTGCAGCATATGATGAGCGGCCATTTCGTCGCTGGGCTTGTAGGGAGAAGATAGCACAAAGCGGATTGTGCCGGACTCCAGCACATAGGAGGCAAAGCGGCGGTTGCCGGTCTCCAGGCCGCTGTAGGCCACAGGCTTAAAGCCGAAGCCCTTCCACCACCAGTACATGCTCTGCTTGGCGTTGCCGACCCAGAAATGCAGATGATCGATCGAATTGATCTTCAGGTGATCGGCTTCTTCGGTCATCGGGCGGGTATTTAAGGTATTTTCGACCATTGTCTTCAAACTCCTCTATAACTAAATGCTTCATCCGATAAATCCTTCCAGAGCTAAGTGCTTCATCCGGTAACTCATTGAAGTGCCAGACAGCCTGCCCGCCGGATGACGCTTCGAGGTTTCGTCCAAAGACACGCGCAGGTGGGTTAACGAAATTACCGGACGAAACACGAAAGCGGCGGCATGACCCGCTCGCCGTTCCACCTCATCAGATAACCGCCCTTCAGTTTCTCAGCGCGCTTCGGTCAGCGGGAGTTCAGTGGTCGATTTGACCTCACTGAGTACCAGCCGTGTATGGATGTGGGCGACATTGGGCACGGGCGTCAGCACATCCATCAGAAAACGCTGCAAATCCTGGCGGTTGCGCACGGCGACTTTCAGAATGTAGTCATAATCGCCGGTGACGTGATGACATTCCAGCACTTCCGGCATGCTGGTGATCGCCTCGCGGAACTGCTGCACGATCTCCGGCTGGTGGATTTGCAGGCTGACGGTGATAAAGCAGAGCATGTCATAGCCCATCTTTTCACGGTCGATCAGCGCTACATACTGCCGGATGTACCCCAACTGCTCCAGCCGCTTGACCCGTGTATGTGTGGCCGGCGGTGACAGATTGACACGCCGCGCCAGTTCCACATTGCTCAGGCTGCCGTCCGCTTGCAGTTCGCGCAGGATGATCACGTCCGTTTCATCCAGATCATCGTTTAGTATGAAAGATTGTTCCATGATCAGCCCTTTCTGTCAATTATCATTCGATATTATCAGCAATATTCAGAATAAAACACGCGCATCTCTCTCTTTCGCCAGATAAATTTAAGTTCAGGATTTCACAGATAAACCGCGCATGAGTCTGCCAGAGTTCGCTAATCGCAGGGCAGGCGTTGATCAAGCGTCGGGCGCGCGCCTGATCCGTATTTGCCATGCAGGGATATAATGAACTCAGTCAACGCGCCCGGCAAGTCAGCGAACAGGAATGCCCATGAGGACAGCTCATATGAAGCAGGCCATGTCGATGCTCTCTCTGGCGTTGTGTTTCCTTTCCATCCTGGCGTCTGCGCCGGCTTCCGCCCAGGAAGCAACACCAGAACCCGCTTTTGGAGATGATTACGCGCTTCAGGTGTTTGTGGACAGCGCTTTTACACGCGCGCTGCCCTCCAGAGATGCCGAGTTTACCGCTTCTGTTTTTGAAAACGATGTGCTCTACGCCATCGGTCGCAACGCCGACGGCACATGGTTCCAGGTCAAGCGGCCCAACCGCGACACGATCCTGGGCTGGCTGCCGCGCAACCTGGTCGGCTTTACCTTTGAAGTGGGCCTGCTGCCGCTCACCGACTTCACCACCGGCGTCACCGGGCCAACACCCGTTTACGACAGCGGTGTTTCGGTACTGGTGTTAAGCGAACTGAACCTGCGTGCGGATCCGTTTCTGGATGGCGAAGTCCTTGCCATTGTGCCGGTGTTCGCCACCGTGCCAGCCATCGAACGCAGCCCGGATAATGTGTGGCTGTACATCAACTATCTCGGTTACGCCGGTTGGGTGGCTGAGTTTCTGACCCGCCCCGCCACAGACATCGACAGTCTGCCGATCTCCCCAATCTTTTTCGGCGCGGGATTTGAGATCGTCCCCCTGCCGATCATTCCGCCGGAAGTGCAGCTTGCGCAGGTTATCCGTATGCGTGACTATATCACGCCTCAATGGGAATTGGCCGCCAGCATCGCCAATTTCTGGCAGGTGGTGTTGAGTGGCGAAGTCGCGCCCTGTGTGCCGCCGGAAGGCGAGATCGCCGGGTATCGCGTGACGACACAGGATTTGTTTGAACTGCCAGAGCTTGGGCGCTACGTCAGCCGTTTACAGCGCGCGGTAAATGACCTGAACCGGTCGATCGCTACGATGCAGCGGTGCGGGGTCTACAGCGCCGAAGAGATCAACACCGCTTACGCCCAGGCCGTCAACGCGGGCATCATCTTTGACGCGCTGCTGGATCAACTGAATTATCTGGAAACCTTTGTTATCCCAGGGCTTGAGGAGTAAAACTGTCGTTGGGGCAGGGGCGACTGCGAGGATCGCCCTACCCCAATTATGAACTGGCTTTGATCATATCCGCCGCTTTTTCCGCGATCATAATGACTGGCGCGTTGGTATTGCCGCTGGTGATGGTCGGCATGATCGACGCATCGACGACGCGGAGACCGTCTATCCCACGTACCCGAAGCTGCTTATCCACCACGGCCAGAGGATCGTCCCCCATTCTGCACGTGCCGACCGGATGATAAAGCGTTTCGGCACGGTTGCGCACGTACTCGCCGATCGCTTCGTCGCCCTGCACCTGCTCGCCTGGAAGATATTCCGGCCCGCGATAGGGATCAAACGCGCTGGCGGCGAAGAGGCGTCGGCACAGTTTAACGCCCTCGACCATCAGTTCCATATCGGCCTCACTGGAAAGATACATAGGCTGCATCGCAGGCGGCGCTAACGGATCGGCGCTCTTGAGCCGGATCCAACCTCGGCTTTCAGGGCGCAGGACTGTTGCGCCGGCGGAAAAGCCGTGCCCACCGTATTCAGGAATAGGCTTCGCGCCGTGATCTTCAAACGCGCCGGGAAAAAAGTGGAACTGGATATCAGGCGCAGGCGCATCGGGGCGCAGCTTAATAAACGCGCCGCCTTCACCGCCGTTCGATGTGAGCATTCCCTTTCGCGTCAGCAGATACTGGGCGATGTAGCGCGGCCTGGACGCATTGGTCAATGTGACTGGCTGCGTGCTGTACTGAAGAACGCCCGTGACCATATGATCCTGTAAATTCTCGCCGACACCAGGAAGATCGTGGATCACGGCCACACCCAGCGATTGCAGATGATCGGACGGGCCAATCCCTGAAACCATCAGCAGATGGGGAGAATTGACCGCCCCGCCGCTCAGGATCACTTCCCTGCCGGCCTGCACATCCCAATCGATACCGTGGTGGCGGTACTTCACCCCGATCGCGCGTGTGCCTTCAAACAGAATGCGCAGTACCTGAGCCTCGGTCTGAACGGTCAGGTTGCGACGAGTCATGACCGGCTTCAGATAGGCGGCGGCAGTGCTGTGACGGCGGCCATTTTTCTGCGTGACCTGATAGACACCCACGCCTTCCTGCGCCGCGCCGTTGAAGTCGTCATTGCGCGCCCAGCCGATCTCCTGCCCGGCTTTCACAAAAGCCCGCGTCATAGGGTGGACGCTGGGCAGATCGGCCACATTCAGCGGGCCACCTGTGCCATGCCGATCGGACGCGCCGCGCTGTTGATTCTGCGCCTTTTTGAAGTACGGCAGCACGTCGTTGAACGACCAGCCCTCGTTGCCCAGATCGCGCCAGTGGTCGTAGTCATAACGACTGCCGCGCATGTAGATCATCGCGTTGATCGCGCTGGTTCCGCCCAGAGTCTTGCCGCGCGGCCACAACATGCGCCGACCGTTCATATTAGGTTCTTCTTCGGTATAGTATTCCCAATCGACCTCGGAACGCAGGAGCCTAGTCCAGGCCGCCGGGATGTGAATCTCGCGTTTACGATCCGGCGCGCCTGCTTCCAGCAGCAGCACCCGCGTGTTGGGATTCTCGGACAGACGGTTCGCCAGCACACAGCCAGCAGAGCCGCCGCCAATAATGATATAGTCGTACATCGGCGTTGTTCCTTAGAAACAGCCACACAATCTAATCCACCATCGATTATAGCGAAGTAAGCGAGAATCGCCCCCATGCTCACTCACGCCAGTATCAAACACACGGCACACGCCGGGCGCATCGCGCTGCTTGCTGGCCTGATCTATGCGCTGGCCGCTGGCGGGACGTTCAACGGTATCATGCTGGTGGGGCCGAAGATCGCGTCGATGATCCTGCTGATCGCGGGCTTCACACTATGGCAGTGGATTCGTTATCGACACAGTTGGATGTGGCACAGAACGGCGCTCGACCCAGCGCTGATCCCGTGGGGGCTGGCATTTGCCGCGTCCCTGGCGGCCAACCCGGAGCTGTGGCGGCGAAGCGCCATCGGATTATGGTACGTCGGGCTGTACGTCATGTGCTGGTATGCCCTGACGGATGCGCTCGCCAACCGCTGGCTGAACCGGCGTGATCTGACTGTGGCGGTTCTGCTGGCGGGCACGATCGTGATGGGGGTCGGATTTGTTCAGGTCGGCCTGGCGCGCTTTGACCTTCTGCAACTCATCTTCCCGCGACCGGGCAGCACACTGGGCAACGCCAACTCACTCGGCACGGCGCTGGTAGCGGTCTCTGCATTATCCGGGGGATTGCTCCTGGACAGCCAGGCTGAGCCGCGACCAGGCCTGCGCATCTGGCGGATCATTTATCTGGTCGCCGTGCTTGTGCTGCTTTTCCTGACCTTTTCACGCGGGGCCTGGCTGGGGTTGATCGCGGCCTTTGTGTTGCTGGCTTTATGGCGTTGGGGACATCTCCCGGCGGCAGGCTGGCGCGCCTGGGGGATGGGTCGTGCTCTGACGACGCGGTGGGCACTCATGAGCGCGGCAGCGGCAGCCACGATCGGCGGCCTGGCTCTGTCTCTGCTCATCCTGGCCTCCCTGGGCCAGCAGGGACGCACCTTCGATCTGCGCGCGTCGATCTATGATGTCGCGCTGGATGTGTGGCGCGATCAACCGCTGACTGGCGCGGGCCTGATGACTTTTCCCCGTGAACTGGAACGCGCCGGATCGATGCCGCCAGACACACCACATCTGCACGCGCATAATATTTTTCTGCACATCGGCGCAGAACTGGGCTTGCTGGGGGTGATCGCGCTGACATGGACGGCTGCTGTCATGAGCCGCGCGATCTGGCGAAATATGCGCTCCTCCGGCGCGCCGGTCGATATTCCAGCGGCAGCGGCAGCGCTGGCCGGGATCACGGTCCATCACCTGGCGGATACCACCAGCATCATGCCTGCCATCGCACTGCTGACCACACTCACGATGATCATCGCCGCCGAACCCATCGACCCTGCGCCGCTTCAATCGGTATGGCGCAGGCGGGGTCATCCGGTCGCTGTGGTGGCTTTCGGCGTTGTGTGGCTGGCCGCCGGTGTATTCGGCATGATGACTTCCATCCGCTACCAGCAGATTATTTCAGCCCCGATAACGGATTATCGTGCCGCCGCTGAATCACTCGACGCGATCATCGCGCTTGATCCGGCGCTATCGGTCTATCGATCGCAGCAGGCATTGCTTTATGGGATGGCGGCCAATGAAGGCGATGTGGACGCTGCGCATCTGGGAATCGAGGTGTACCGGGTCTTTGTGCGGATGGAACCCCAGAGCGCCGTTGGATGGGCCAATCTGGCCGCGCTCTACTGGCAGACGGATCAGCGCGAGGCTGCGTTGTACGCTGCACAGATGGCCGTCATCTGCGCGCCGGAGTCGTTTCAGCTTCAGATGGTGATGGGAAGTTTTCTCGAAGCCATGCGCCGGGACGATCAGGCGCGAACCACTTATCGCCAGATACTGAACGCTGACACGCGCAATTATGCCTTCTGGCAGCAGACCGCTCTGCGGCGCGATCTGATCCGCATTGTCCCCCTTTCCGCCGCCGCGCAGATCACAAATCTGCTGATGAGTGATGAGCGACTCGACTCTGCTGAAGCTCAGGTGTTAATTGACAACACGGCTCTGCTGGATCGAGCCAGCACCGCGCGCTATGTACTTGCCGCGCTGGTGATGCTGCGCGTGGACACACCTGAACTGACACAGGCCCGCGCATGGATGGATCAGGCCGGGTTGTTTGAGGCGACGGTCGAAGATTCGGCCTGGCTGCTGCTGGCCGAATCACAATGGATGCTGGCACAGGATAGACACGCGCAAGCCGAAGAATTACTTACCGACCTGCGACATCGCTATCGGCATGACGACCTGGACACCGTGGACAACCGGCATGGGCGCACTTTATACGGCGTGCCGGTCTATCGTGCCGTGATCCGGCGGCAGTTTCTGCCTCAGGTAGGTTATGCCTGGCAGGATCCGATCCTTGCGCGATTGATCCTGCATTACACCACGGCGCTGGAGGGTTGAGCGTTGAAGCGGCTTACGATGGGAATTTCGAGATGCTGACGATTTATGAACTACTTGTAACAACAGCCAAAGTCAGAGTAGAATGCAATCATGAGCGATTTTTTCAAGAAACTGAACGTCCTGGTACGTTCCAACCTGAACAACGTCCTGGGTGACGCGGCGTCAGCCAATCCGCTTCGGCGTGCCTTCAACCCAACGCGCCTGGGGAACGATGTTGATCGGGAGGTCGGGGCGATGCGATCGCGTATTAACGACGCGATCGCGCGTGAAGAGCAGCTGAAAGCAGAGATCAACCAGCTTCAGGAAGAGATCGCGGGGCTGGATCAGGAGGCAGATCGCGCCGTGCAGCACGATCAGGAATCGGCGGCGCGGCAGATCATCGCGCAGATGCAAACCCTGCAACGACGCCTGAGCTTTGCCCAATCCGAACTGCGTGAACACGAGATCGCCGTGCAGGAATATATGCAGCGGGTCAATGCGCTGGAAGCGTATATCGTGCAGGTGCGACAGGCCCAGGCATCTCAGTCTACAACGCTGCCGACCTCGGAAGCACAGGAACCAACTTTATCCGAACTGCTGCGCGAGACGAATCAGCAGGCCTCTGTTATCCGCGACAAGGATCATCCGCCACAGAGTCAACTGACCTCACCCACGTCATTTATCTCCGCGTCCGACGACGATGTGGACGATGACCTGGCCGAACGACGCCAACGTCTCAGCAAACACAGCTAATCCCGGTTACGACGGTCACTATGCGGAAAGAAAACATTCACCAGATTCTCCTCATCGCGGGCGATTATGATGTGGTGCAGCAGGTTCGGCAGGCGCTACCTTCGGGCCGTTTCGACGTTCAGTGCGCCTTTAATCACCGCGAAGCGATCTACGCGCTGAATCTTGATCAGTTCGACGCCCTGCTGGTGGACAGCAGCATGATCGATCGCTACACCGGGACGCACACCGTTGATGCGCTGCTGAAACGCGCTGCCTACACGCCTGTGGTCGCGCTGGCGACTAACGGCGCGCCCCCGGTAGACATTCAGAACGGCGTCGTCAGCCCTCTGGAACAAAAAACCCTTTACAACAGGGTGCTCCAGGCGCTGGAACAGGTATCGCCAGAAAATACCATGCAGCTTCCGGCGCAGCACGCCCCGCCGGGCGACGATATCCTCTCGCGCCGGATGGATGAGATCAACGCGCTGTTCGCCCTGAGCAAATCGCTCACCGAAGTGCTTGATCTCAACGAGGTTCTCAACCGCGTCGTCGAGGCAGCGCGACGGCTCACCAATGCCGAAGAAGGCATGATCCTGATGCCGGGCGAAGGCGACAAGCCGGAATTGTATCTGCGCGCCAAGATCGGGATCGACGCCGATACCGCTCGCAATTTCCGTGTGCGGCAGGAAGATACCCTGGCGGGCGAGGTCTTTCGCAGCGGCCAGCCGACCCTGATCGGCTCCAGCGGCCCGCAGAAGGTTAAGACCGAATACTTCGTCAATTCACTGCTGTATGTACCGATTCTGCTGCAAAACAAGCCGATCGGGGTGCTGGGGGTCAACAACCGCACCCGCGAGGATATGTTTGACATTCACCAGCAGCAGCTTCTACTTAATCTGGCCTCATTTGCCGCCATCGGCATCGAAAACGCGCGTATTCACCAGGAGACGCAGGAACACGCACGTGAACTGCAAACCCTGGTCGAAGCCAGCCACATCATGAATGCGTCGCTCTCGATGGAAGAGACGCTGCATAACATCTGTGGGCAGTTGATCAGTGTCCTCAACGTCGGCTATGCGGAGCTTTATCACTGGGACAAGGAAAACGGCCAGCTGCATTCGCAGGCCCGGCAGTACCGCGCCATCTGGCCGACCGGACAGGCTCCCCTGCTCGATCTGTCCCGCCAGCCGATCCTGCGTGCCGCCCTGGATACAGATCGCTTCCGCTGGCTGACCACCGATGATCCAGTGGTTTCCAGCGAAAAGACGCATCTGGAACAGGTCGGCGCCCGCGCGATGCTCGTGATCCCGCTGCGCGCCGAAAAGCAGGTCATGGGGGCGATCCGTCTGTTTTATACCGTCCCACCGGCGGAACCCCTTCAGCCGGAAAAGGTTCAGCGTGTGCGGAGTGTGGCGCTGGAAGCCGTTGCCAGCCTTGTCAATCAGGCCGAAATGCGCGATTACGGTCGTTCCAACGACATTTTTCGTCTCGCCGGCAAGATCAACCAGCTTGGCGGCGCAGATTGGTGCGATGTTTCACTCCCCGTGAAGGGTGGCGGCGCACTGTCCACCCAAGCTCGCGTCGGCAGCGTCGTCTGGCTGGCCCCGCCCTATTCCGTTGTCCATCAGAAGGACTCGCCGGACCTGTTCGAGGCGATACAGCCGCAGAAGACGATCCAGATCACGCCCGACGGAAAGATCAGCCCAGCGGTCAAAATGCTGATGGAACGCACATCCGGGCGCACCGTTCTCGGCGTACCCCTGGTACAGCGGGGCAAGGTCAAGGGTCTCGTCGTCTTGGCCGATATGGAGCGTGGCAAGACCTTTGGCCCGCGTGAAGTCAGCCTGGCGCGGACGATCGTCGGGCAGGCGGCTACAGCGCTGGAGAATGCCACCCTGGTCAGCGATCTGGAAGCGAGTGTTCAGGAATTGCGCGACACGCAGGAGCGGCTGGTGCAGACCGCGCGGCTCTCTGCCATGGGCGAACTGGCCGCCGTGGTGGCACATCAGATCAACAACCCGCTCACGACCATCATCATCGACACAGAACTGATGCTGCTGGACGAATTACCCGGCTCCAAAAACTTCCAGGCTTTGCAGGCAATCCATCGTGCTGGGAAACGCGCTGCTAATGTCGCCCGACGGCTGCTGGCGATCGCGCGCCCGACCGATCAGAACGCGACGCCTGAGATGATCGATGTGGTTGATACTGTCAAGGGCATTCTCCAACTTATGCAAATTCACATCGAGCGCAGCAACATCCGCATCATGGCGAATCTGCCGGACGAAGCGCTGCCCCCAGTGGTTGCGGTGAAGGGTCAGCTTGACGACATCTGGCTGAATCTGCTGATGAACGCGCACGATGCGCTGGTCGGCTGGGAAGATGCCCGGATCGGCCTTGAAGTGTATTATGTCCCGGAACGGCGGTCGATCAACGTGGTGGTGTGGGACAACGGTCCCGGCATCCCGGAACATATCCGCGAGCAGATTTTCAGCCCGTTTTTCACGACCAAACCTGTTGGCGAAGGGACCGGCTTGGGTCTGCACATATGCAGAGAAGTGGTGGAAAACGTGGGCGGGACCATTGATGTTGAAAGCGTCCCCGGTCATCATACCAGCTTTATTGTCCGGCTGCCTGTCTCGACGTATGTCGAGTAGACTGGCTTTATTTTCAATCATAGCCGTTGCAACATTGGAGTTGCGCACATCCGGCGGATAGGGAAGGCGACACGATTATGGTGCATATTTTAGCGGTCGACGATGATCCGGAAGTGCTGGGGACGCTGGAACGCGTTTTGCAGCGGGAGAACTTTGATGTGATGGCGGTAAATTCAGGCCGGCGGGCGCTGCAATATCTGGAGACTTCTCGGCCTGACCTGTTGATCCTGGATATCATCATGCCGGAAATGGATGGCATCACCGTTTGCCGTCACGTTCGCAGCGACTCGCGTTATATCGCGCTGCCGATCCTGTTCCTGACCGCCAAGGGCAGCACCGACGATGTCGTCGATGGCCTCGACGCCGGCGCGGACGATTATGTGGTCAAGCCGTTTGAGCTGGCCGAATTGCGGGCGCGCGTTCATGCGCTGCTGCGGCGTGGAAAACGCGAGCGTGGCAACGAAGCTGTGCTGCGCGCTGGCAATATGCGGCTGGACTCAGACACCTATCAGGTCATCGTCAACGACGAAGCCATTCAGCTTACATCGACTGAACATCGGCTGCTCCGTTACTTTATGGAACATCTCAACCAGGCGCTCTCACTCAGCCATCTGCTGCAAGCGGTGTGGGAATACCCCTCGGACGCGGGCGATCCTGACCTGGTGCGCGCCCATGTCCGTAACCTGCGCGCCAAGATTGAGAAGGATCCCAGCCGCAAGTATATTCGCACGATTCACGGCGTCGGTTACATGATGTCTACCTGAAGCGGCCTGTGCAGGCAGGCAAAAATTCATAAAAATTTAGAACGTAAAGGGATTTATCGCCCTCAGAACGCGCTATACTGGCGTTGTGTAAAGGTCGCTTAACCTGGGACAAGCCATGAGCGCAATCCTGATTGTCGATGATGACGGCGCTATTCTGCGGTTGGTGGAACAAGCACTCGACCAGGAAGGGTACGAGGTCTATAAAGCGCACTCCGGCCCAGAAGCCCTCGCGGTGCTGGAAAGTGTGAAACCGGATTTGTTCCTGCTGGACCTCGGCCTGCCGAACATGGATGGGGTTGCGCTCTGCCGCCAGATACGCACCAACCCCGACGTTGCCAACGCCCCCATTATCTTTTTGACGGGTCAGAACGCAGGTTACAGCGTCGCTGAGGCGCTGGAAAGCGGCGGTGATGACTATATCCGCAAACCGTTCGCCGTGCGCGAACTTTCTGCCCGCATCCGCGCGCATCTGCGCCGTTCCAATAACTTCGTCATGGACAATATCCCCGGACTGCGAATTGTGCCGGGCACATTTCAGGTTTTTGTGGACTCGCGTGAGGTGATCCTGACGCGAATTGAGTTTGATCTGCTCAATTATCTGTGCAACGCACCCCACAAATGGCACAGCACGCAGGACTTGCTGACCGGCGTATGGAATTATCCGGAAGGTGTAGGCGATGCAGCGCTGGTGCGCAACCACGTGCGCAATCTGCGGCGCAAACTGGAACACAATCCCGATCATCCCGCCATCATTCAGTCTCGACACGGGCGTGGCTACTCGATTCGGGCGCAGATCGAATTTGTCGATCATCAGGACATGAACATTTGAATCGGCCTTGACCGACCATGCGTGAAGAGCGGCAGGCCGCAAAGGACTACCGCTCTTCATTTTTCATTTCCATGAGTACAAAAGCTTTTCTCCGCATGTGCCCAGTGTACCGCGCACCCCCGTGTACAAAACTCTATCAAAATCCTTGCAACTCTTGGCGTCTGCCGTGCTGACGGTCATGGTATAGTATGGAAGAATTGATGCCATAGCACGTGCTTAATGGATTCGATAGGGTCTGACCATGCGAAAAATGTTCAAACGGGTCCTTGAGATCCTCGATGGCACGCCAGCCGAGTACGGCCAGCGGCGAGAGGGTCAGAGCTTGGTGGAGATGACGCTGATCATCCCCCTGCTCGTGATCATGATCGTCGGCATCGCTGAAATTGGCTGGCTCGCCAACAACTATCTGACCTTGCAGGAGGTCACCAGAGTCGGAGCGCGGCGTGGAACCGTGCTTACGCAAACCCCAATAGACTGGGAAAATGATCTCACGCTACGCAATGCGAGCATTCTTCCCGGAATACAAACCGGCGGTGTCAGCATTGATCCGGAATGGGACGGGCTGACATTAGATGAACAAACGTTCCGCGAAGGGGAGCGCGTCGCTGTCCGGCAGTGCGATGCCGGGGAAACAAGGGGGTTCTACGACGAGATCCTGTGCACGATGCTGAACTCGATGGAACCCCTGCCAATACGGTTAGACAACGGGGTTGATGATATCGCCATCTCGGTATTTGCGATTCAGATCATCCACAACTCACCGACTGGAGACATTGATCTGGAGAATCTGGGTTTCACACCCCTGGTCCCACGAGATGAATTTCAACCGGGTTATATTCCGGTCGTGGTGGGACGCTATCCCTCTAATGCCAATGAATGCAACATCCGGGCTGATGGCACACTAGACAATGATCTTGAGCGCGACCCGTTTGATTGGCTTAACAATGGCGTTCATCCGGACGCGCGAGATTTTGACGTGGGTGGGCAGCCTGTACGACTGTTCCTCGAAGAGGAAAGCCAGGTACGCACCTACTACGACGGAAACGAAACCACGTTCGAACAGACTCCAGAACAGCAAAGGGGATTTGTCTACTCGGGACAGCATAAGGTCGAGTCTGAGACTGACGCCGCTGGCAATCAGATTGCGCTGGACTGTTACGGTTCGGAATTTTCGATCTACGAAGTTCAGGAACTGCTGACTGTGCCGACATTTGAAATGACGCCGGATGAGATTACCTCAATCGGCGGCCAGCCGGGGTTCGATCAGGGCGAGTATCTGCCCAACCTGGGGCTTGTGCTGGTGGAAATGTGGTGGGAACACGAGCTACTGCTCGATATACCCTTCTACAATCCTGTCTTTCAGGCACTGGAAGATCAGGATCGCACCACCATTTACGTGTGGGCAGCCTTCCCCGTTCCCGCAGTTGAGCCGAGCATTCAGTTCCAGCCCGACGAGGACTGAAGAGGACTAAGGAAAGTGGATGCGCTTATGAATTCATTGCTGAAGCGGGCAGTTGGACACCTCATACGAAGGGGGCAGACGGGTCAAGCAATCGTCATCCTCGCGTTGGGGTTCATTGGCCTCGTGGGGTTTGTCGGCATCACGACCGACGTGTCTCTGATGTTCGTGCGTTACAGCACGCTGCGCCGGGCGGTTGACGCCGCCGCCATCGCAGCCGCAGGGCAAATCCGCGAGGATCGCAATTTGGGCGATGTGGGCATGGCAGCACGGCAGTTTATTGAATTCCATAACCTGAACCCGCGTCGTGTGTTGGTGGATACCTGTGAGACGGTTCGGTTTATCGACGTAGACCCGGATGAGGACGGTATTCAGCCCGATCCCGACCTGTGTACCCCAGATCGGCAGAAGCTGGTGCGCGTGACGGCGGAGATCGACTCCCCAACGGTCTTCCTGCGCCTCCTGCTGCCCGACGAATGGGCCACCTTTGAGCTGAGGGCCTCAGCCATTTCGCAGACGGCGGCGCTGGATATTGTGATGATCCTGGACGCATCCGAATCGATGGCGAACGAGACCACTTACGAAAGTTGGGCTGAAATCGGCTTGGGTAAAGTCTACATGCCACCGATCAGTTATGCTGACGCGGACTTTGGCACGCCGACGGACTACACCATCTACGGCAGGCAGTTATCCGCTGGCGTCTATCCGCCGGATCGAGTCGCCGATGGTTTGGCGTTCTTCTTCAACTTCTGGCAGGATGAACTGCTCAATGTGCCGCAGGAACTGGTCAACCAGCGCCTCGATTACGGTGATGTGGGCCTGAACACCGATCCGGGCGAAACGGTGGGCGTTAACTTTATTCAACCGGATTTTGCCAATGATGCCTACACGGTCGAACATGAGGATTTTCCGGGATACGGGCCGCAGGGCCATCCACGCGCCGCGTGCCGTGTGCGTTTCTGGCCCTATTCACAGCGTTACCCCGTTCCAACTGACCTGCTGCAACTGTACAGCAATCTGGGCCTGAACTGGCGCGGCGGCAGTTCGTGGGACGGATTCGTACCGACCTACAACTTCTACGGCTGCTGCAATGATCCCGGCACTGGCACGATTGATGCCGAGGGCGAGATCACGATGACCGGCATTAACGCTGATCAAAGCTTTGACGATCTGATCTGCCAGCCGATGAAGGATGCCCGTGACGCGACCCGCCGCTTCTTGGAGCGTGTGGATTTCGAACGCGGCGACCGCGTGGCGCTGGTGACATTCGATCGCACGGCCTTCACGATTCAACCCAATAACCCGGACGGTACAAGCAACCCGATGATGTACAGCCGGGCAACAGCCATCCAGACGATGAATGAAACCATCGGCGTGCGCGCTGAACCCAACGCTTATGTCTGGGATGAAGATGCTCATTTGTGGATGGAATACGCCCAAGGGCTGGATGCGGATGGACAGTCGGTATTTATCGATTACTACAGTACAGCAAACGTGGCGCTCAGGACCTATTCAGACCCGGATGTAACCGAATCTACCAATCCGCAGCGTTACAATGATTATCCAGTCTACGGCAACTGCCCGTTCATGAACGCGGCCCTGGACTTTCCGTTCAGCCGCTATGCCACGGTGGGCGATGATGGCTGGCCCATCAACACGCGCAATGCGGCATTGTATAACATTGCCACCCCATTTGAGGTACGCACCCCTGAATTGGGTTATGAGACCGGCAATACCTACGAGTTGTGGGCCTCGTGCCGCAACGCCAACATCGGCGCGGCGCTGCGCGAAGCCAACAGTGTGCTGGTTAACGAAGGGCGCGGCGAAGGTTCGATCCGCATCATCATTCTTCTTTCGGACGGCGCGGCAGGCGGCAGTGATCCCGTCCGTCGTAACCGTATCATCCCAGTCGGAGCCAATCCCTACGAACCTGTATCGCAGACGTTCAACCGTAACACATTTGTTACCCCCGACACTAGCCCGGAGGACTGGGGCGTCAACCGCTTCGGAACACCAGGCGATTATGGCGCGTTTGGCCTGTGTCCGTGGGGCACAGGGGCGGAACCTGGCGAGTTACTGCTGACCGACAACGAACCGACCATCCTCTTCCCCTACTGCTCCGATGAGTCGCCTACCACCCGTCACTTCTGTCGGCTCAGACCTGATGACGTCGCGATCGCGGGAGAAGATATCGAATACGGAGTATCCTTCGAACCCGGGCGTTTGGATGTGGAATATAACCTCGCCCTGCCGGTTGAAGGACAGGAGACGCACATCTATGACGTGGATGTCGGCAATTATCCCGATGCAGCGTCGATGGGTATTTGCAGCCCGCTGTATGATGTGGATGATTATGCCCGTGATTGGGCCGACTATCTGGTGCGGCTGCCATCAAACGGTGTCGGAGAAACCGACGCCTCGCTGCCGACCATCTTCACCATTGGCTTTGGCATCAATTTTGATGCGGGAGATGGCTCTTGCGCGGCCAATGTCCCAGACTGCCTGGGTGAGGAACTGCTGCGTTACATCGCAGACGTGGGTGACAACTACCAGATCGACAACGATTATCAGCAGGACTGGCGCGACGATATGCAGCTTAACCATTCCGTACGCGCGACGACTCGCGGCTACGGCAGTCCCGATATCTGCGAAAACCCGGCTGGCCTGTACCCGACGCTCGAAAATCCGACGCCGGAACTTGTGCTATCCACTCTGCTGACGCCAGGACAAAGCTGTGGCAATTACTACAACGCGCCGTCGGCGGCGGAACTGGACATCGTGTTCGATGAAATCGCCTCGCGTATGTTGACACGCCTGGCCGGCTGATAACAAAAGTTGGCGGAGGCCCGTGGTGCGCGGGCCTCCCACATATGGAGCATGATGATGCACATACAGCAAACACCATCAATGAAAACGAGACGGCGAAACGGCCAGACCCTGGTTGAATTCGCGCTGACCCTCCCGCTCTTCCTGCTGCTGATCTTCGGAACCATCGAGTTTGGACGGCTATTCCAGGCGTGGGTGACGATCCAGAATTCCGCGCGTGAGGCGGCCCGCTACGCGACCACTGGTCAGTGGGATGATGAGAAGTATGACATCGAGACGGTCGTGCCGTGCCTGTTAAACGAGGTGATCGGTGTCTATCGTGGGACGCTGACCGATTATCTGCCCAACCCGGAAGAGCCGAGTTACGTGGTAGAGGTCTACGAAGGGGGCGAGGAAAGCCTTTACGCGACATGGTATGATGGCGAAGACTGCGATCCGACCAACGAAGACCATCAGGCACGACGGGAAGACATTCTGCGTACACTCTCAATCATGGACGAGGCGCGCCGGGGCGCTGCCGGTCTGTCGCTCGAACCCAACCGCATTGAGGGCACGGAGGCCAGCGCGCAGCAGGTACTTCGAGAAATCTGGACGCGACCGATGCCCCGCAGTAATGAACCCGGCTGGTTCAATGTGATGGTGTGCAGCGATCGCAACCTGTATAACCGCGAAGAGGAGGATGTGACTGGCCGCGTCGTGCCGGAGCTTGAGTCGCGTTTCATTTATGTACGCGATGAAGCTCCGGACACTCCAGGACTGGCCGACGCGCTCTCGCGATACGATCCAGCTTTCTGCCTACTCAATGAGCTTCCGACCACCGAAGCGCTGTCGGTCGGTGCGACCACCAATGCTGGAGTGCGCTGGCTTGACCCCGGCGATGGGGCGGATACCGTCAACGTGGTGGTGACGTTCAATCATCCACTGATCACGCCGCTTGGATTGGCGGACTACATCACGATCCAGGCGCGGCGCTCTGGCGTGGTCGAGGCGTTTCAGGACACCGAAGCGCTCCAGGCTCCGGTCGGCGGGCCGTCCGGCCCCGGTGGGATTCCAACGCCCGCTGCCGGTGAACCAACGTTCACTTACACGCCGTCTCCTACGCGCACTCGCCCGCCAACGCTCACATACACACCGACAACTACGCTAACGCCGACTGCAGGGCCGTTTGCGTGCGAGAATCTGACTGTGCAGAATGTCGGCTTCTCCGGCGGCGAGTTCTTCCTGTATTTTGAGAACAACAACTATCAGGCGACCTCGCTCACCGGCGTGGTGCTGACGTGGCGACGTCCTGCGCCAGGCACAACCGATTACGACGACATGGCGCTGCGCAGCATCGATATGTCGGGCGATACTCAGTGGCAGGGCCAGCTTGCCTCGGGTCCGCTCGACACGCGCACCTTCCTGCCCGGCACAGACGAGTATGAGCGGTTCGTAACGTCTGATCGGCGGGTGGCCGGTTACAACATCGCGCGGTGGGGTGGCCTGTTCATCAACGTCGGCGAAAATCTGGGCGCGCTGCTCGATCAGTGGGATTTCGGCGGATCGATCTTCTTCTTCGACGACCCGACCACACCCAATGAAGACACCAGCTGCCAGATTCCGCTGAGCCTGCCGCCGGAACCGGACCCGACCGATCCACCGCCCGTCGTCGGCACGTCGACACCCCCTTATACACCGGACTGCGCCTCCACCAATGTCAGTGTGCGCTGGATCGGCTTTGAGGAATTCGGTGTGGTCGCGCTCGAAGTCATCAACCAGCGCCAGTATGATGCCGCCGTGCTGAGTGACTTCTCGATTGTCTGGCCGGATCCCAGGTCGCTCACCCCGTCACGGTCGTTGGGTCTTTATAACCTTGACCGCATTACGGTGGGCGGCGCCAATCCCGATGATTCGCGTTCTGTTACCGTATGGCGTGGGCCGGACAGCAATCAGACGCCGCCCACGACTCGCGGCGAAGGCACGTGGCTGCAAAACTACACCTTCCCGCCGAACTCGACCACGCGCCTGTACCTGGACTTTGAAGGCACAGCTTCCCGTCTGGATACAGCCTTTGGCATCCGCGCGGATCAATTTAACGGCACGCGCTTCACGATCGGCTGTTCCACGCGGGGTGGTGGCGGGACCGGGCCGGGCCAGCAGCCGCCGGGCAATATCTTCCTGGCGACCAATGTGCCGCCGCCGCCCACCAATACCCGCGCGCCGTCGAACACCCCAGGGCCGACTCTGACTCCCTCGCCGACGCGCCCGACCAACACGCCGTCGCGCACGCCGACACCAGGGCCGACGTTCACACCATCGAGGACGCTGACGCCGACCAACACCCAGGCTCCGACCCGATTTGGGCCGCCGCCCACACAACCGCCGAGCTGCGGTGGTGACGCAGGCTCCGGCACAGGTTGCTAGAGGCTGCAAGTCATTTCAAAATTCGCGTTTTTCGCAGGGGTGCGATGCATTGCGCCTCTACAGACGCCGATTTTTGAAACAGGTTATGAACAAAGGCTCCCGATCGCATGGTCGGGAGCTTTTGATTATCGTTATTTCGGAACCGGAAGCCCGGCGCGTGCCAGCTTGGCTTCGATCTCACGCCGTGTCTCACGCATGGACTGTTCGATGTAGGGCAGGCCCAGCCATCCAGACATCAGGCCAAACAGCGCGCCGGTCAGCACACGATAGACCGGCCACGTCTCCCGCACCGGCCACCATTCGAACGGCGGATAGCTGAGAAGCTGGCTGAAGCCGTCAATACCGATCGGCATCACACCCAGAATAACGTAAATATACAAAGGGACAGGCCGCAGGCGACGGCGCACCCCAGGCACGTTGTAGATCAGCGCGCCAACAAACAGCGCCGCGTAAATGGCAATATCACGCTGACAGAGCGTGACTTTATAACCCATCGCTTCATTCCCCACAAAGTTTTTGTGAGCGAATGTCCAGCCCAGGCTGGTAAATTCGTCGGCGGGCGTATAGTCGGCAAATTCATCCAGCCCGGCGGTATAAGCCTCATAAGAGACATACCCGGTTCCAGCCACCTCACGCGGATAAACCGGTTGATCGCCAAACAGATAAAATGAGCGAAAGCCAAACTGGTGGCAGAACGGGGAATAAATCCGGTAAATGAGGTTCGCCGGGCCTTCTGCGCCCAGGTGCGTTAACGTCGGCGCGACAAACGGCAGCGCCACCCATACTGCCAGGACGACTGTCAGAACACGAAACCAGTTGCGGGCAAAGCGGAGCGTGAAGATCGTTAAGCGGCGGGCGGCCTGGCGCTGAGGCTCATTTGCAGACATCGGATTATATCCTGATCTAGAAGAATAACAAAATTGAAGCCCGAAGGCGTTCTTCATCAACGGGGCCGTAAAAAATCGCGCTGACAGTGCCATCTGGGGAGATCACATACGTGGATGGCTGGCCGATGACGTAATACAGGCGTCGCAACCGATCCTGCGGATCGAGTACTACCGGAAAGTTCAGATCAAGCGCGCTGACCCATTCGCGCACCTGCGATTCGGGTTCGGCCATGTTGACCGCGACGACCTGAAGCCCTTCGGCGCGATACTCCTGGTAAAGTTGTTCCAGCAGGGGCAGCTCGTCAATACAGGGCGGGCACCACGTCGCCCAGAAATTGACGATCACCGGGGAGCCTCGCAGCGCAGTCAGTTGTATCGATGTGCCGTCCACCTGCGGCGCTTCAAAGAGCGGGGCCAGCGCGCCGATTTCAGGAGCAAAGTTTTGGCCGCTCTGGATCAGACCGGTATATTCCCCCCGCCGGGGCAGCCCGGCCTCGATCAGCAGCCAGCCTGCCGCCGCGAAACAGCACAGCGCGGCCACGATCAACCCGGTGTAAGAGCGCCAGCCAGCGCTCATAGCGGTCGGTCAGCGACCGCGTCGGGGTCGAGGGCGGGGTTAAAGGCTGTGCCTGTCAGGTCGTCAATCGACTGCACGCCCCGGATACAGTCCAGTGTGTCCATCACGGCGATTTCGCCTTCCAGCGTGTCCGTGACACAGGCTTCCAGACGAAGGCTGAAGTCGGCCAGCTCGACCGACAGTTGAGCGCTGAGGGATTGAAGTTCACCACTGGCGACGGTCACGCCGATCAGGATTAGAAATGCGCCGCTCACAAGCTGGATATAGCGCATGTACGGGCCTAAACGCCTCAGAAAGCCCTGCGCTCCATCGAGCGTCAGCGCCGCCAGCAGAAAGGGGATGCCAAGCCCAAGCGAATAGGCGGCCAGCAGCACCCCACCCCAGCCGACCTCCGACGCGCTGGCCCCGGCCGCCAACGTCATCGCCGTGCCGAGTGTGGGGCCGATGCACGGCGTCCAGCCAGCGGCAAAAACCACACCCATAAACATCGATCCAGTCACCCCATGCTGACCATCGGCCATCATGGATCGACGTGTGTCGGTATACAACACGACTTCCAGGGTGTTGAGCAGCTTCGTCCAGAACACACGGGGCTGATGAAATGCCCCTGCCAGGATCATCGAGACAGCGGCCAGGAGTGACAGCGCATAGGCGACCGAAATCGTCCAGGGTTCAGGATCAATCAGTGCGCGCGCCTCGCTGTTCCAGGGTGTGATCGTGCCGGTAAAACCCCACAACAACAGCACGGTCAGCGCCGCCAGCACAGCTGCACTGAGCGCCGCGTTCATTAATGCCGGATGCTGACGCAGCACATTAAACAGACTCGGCAGCGCCCCCATGAAGTGCAGGCCAAAAAAGATGATCACCACGCCGCCAAGACGCGCCAGCAGCCCGGTCACGGTGTAGACACCGCCCAACTGGATCAGGAAGCTGCTCAGCACTCCGAATGAGACGAAGATCAGTGTGAAACCGCTGACGAACGCCACGCCGTGCAGAAATGTGCTGTAGCGGGCCGGTCGTGTGCGGATCACGCCAGCGCCGCTGCTGATCTCAATCTGCGCGGACACCGTGCTGGTCACGCGGCTGCTCATGTAACCCAGGTAGGCTGGGACCAACGGCAGCACACACGGGGAGACAAACGATATCACGCCGATGATAAATGTGATCAGGAGTTCAACCATTACAACAGACTCCACCTACCCTTACATTTCAACGTTTACAGCACAAACGAATGTGTTCGGCTCATGTTCAAAACCGGTGATCTCCCATAGCAGCGCGCTGCGCCCCTATCATGTCATTAAAACTTACTGAAGTATACGATCGCTGCGCCAGAAAATAAACGCAAACCGGGGTCGTCATGACCCCGGAGCGTGATTTCCTCATTTTCTGGCGCATGAACCGTCAGCGACGGCGCGCGCCCCGGCTGAGAGCAGCCTCCACACACTTCGCGCCAGAGACACCGGCAATCGTGCCGTGCCGCACTCCGGCAGGGATGTCGATACGGTCACCGGAGCGCAGCTTCACGCTCTGGTTCATGTCCGGCAGGACAACTTCCAGGGTTCCGTCGATCACGTAGAGCACCTTATCGTACCCATGCGTGCGGACGGCGTAGCGGTGGTTCGGCAGGTTCATCCACATATAGGGCCGCAGGCCTTCTTCCTGCATCAGCCTGGTGATGCCGGAAAGGGAAGGATGCTGCCCACCCTGCCACCGCCTTACCTGGACACCTGTTTGCCGTGTTGCCATACTTTGCCTCACTCAAATCGTTTGAAAACTCGTACCAGGTCATGGTCGAAGTGTACAGCGCATCTGGCAAATTCTTCCGCGAGATTCGGAAAAAATTCACATTTTTGCGCGGCAACGCGGCATTCTAGCGCAGCCGCAGCCATTTTTCCAATAGCCAGCACGGTTCGTTAACGTTTTGTATCACGCCGTTGTGATCGGTATAGCTCCAGCGGCCGGCCTCATCTGCGAAAATCTGATAACCCAGGCGCTCGTAGAGCCGCAGCGCGCCCGGATTCTCTTTGCTGACCGCCAGCGTCACCACCTGCATCCCACGCGATCCGGTGATGTGTTCCGCTTCCGCCAGCAGCCGCGTGCCGATCCCCCGCCCGCGAAACATCTCCATCACGCGGAACGAATACAGGTAAGCGCGCTGGCGTCCGTCGGCGATCACCGGGTTATTGCTGGTGAACTGGATAAACACATGGCCGATCGGGAATGACTGACAGTCCGCCAGCAGCATCAGACGACGGCCCTGGATTTGTTCGCGGTAGGCGCGCCTGAAGAGGTTGCGATAGTGCGCATACTGCCCATACCATTCCAGCTTGGGCAGATCGGCTGCATCAGCCGCGCGGAAGTGGATCGGCAGCGTCACTGAGTAGGCGGCAGGGTCGAGCGCGGTCATTGAAAATCCGCCGCGTCGAGGATTGTGACCAGCAAAGCGTGTTCTTCCTCGTCGTTGGTCACCAGGCCATCGAGACGCGCCGCCCGCAGATGATCCAGGATGCGGCGAAAGCGCGGCCCTGGCTTCAGGCCAAGCGCTTTCAACATATTGCCGTCGATCGCCGGGCGCACCGCTCGCCATCGCAGCAAATAATCGGCCAGATGTCCCCGCACGGTGTCGTCTTCTGACAATAAGTAGACCGCTAAAAGCGGTTCTTCGCCGTAAGGGTTGAGGAACGCATCGATCACACTCGGCGCAGAATCAGCCTGCGCTAAAACCTTTGGTGTTTTCAGGAGGCGCGCGGCATCGACAAAAGAGCGTTCACGATGCTGCGAAAACAACAGCCGGTTGGCGACTAAGCGCATCGCATCCGGTTCCAGACGTGAGGTCAGCACATACCAGCCGAGATCGGCCTGTGAGGGAAGTTTTAGCGATCCAAACCGGGCCACCAGGCCGGGATAATCCCGCCGCACCTGCTGAAAAACACCTTCCAGAGGCTGGCTGATGAGAAACGCAGGATGAATCGCTTCCAGCGCGCCCAGTTCGCGCAGGCGGTTCAGCCCTTTTTCCGGCGCGGTTTCTGCCAGGATCAGCGACAGCTCATTGCGGACGCGCTCGCCTGTGATTCGCCGCAGCATAGGGAGCGCCCCCTGGATCAGTTCCAGCGTGCGCGGCTCGATCGTAAAGTTCAGCCGCTGCTCAAAGCGCACAGCCCGCAGCACTCGCGTGGGATCATCCACGAAGCTCAGGCTGTGCAGCACACGGATGATGCCTGCGCGCAGATCGTTGACCCCGCCAAACTCGTCGATCAACCGGCCCATCCGCTCCGCCGGGCTGAGCTGAAGGGCGAGCGTGTTCATGGTGAAATCGCGGCGCTGCAAATCCAGCTTGATCGACCCGCGATACACGGTCGGCAGCGCAGTGGGAAATTCATAAAACTCGTTGCGCGCGGCGGCAAAATCGAGCGTCGGCGGCAGCAGGTCTAGGGAGCTGCCCACGCTGTCTGCCACCCGCTGATCGAGCAGCCACGTCGCCGTCCCAAACGGCGCGTAGGAAGTCACTTCGCCGCCAAACTCTGCACGCAGCGTCTCAACCAGCGCGATCGCATCGCCTTCGACCACGAAATCAATATCATCGTTGGGGCGACCCAGCAGCAGGTCGCGCACGCTGCCGCCGATCATGTAAACCACATGCTGATCGGCCTGCGCGCGCCGCGCGACAAGATCCACAAGCCGCCTGGCATTTTCTCCCAGCACCGCGCCGATCTGCAACGAGTCGATCGTGTTTGGGTGCATCGCAGCTTCAGCCTCAGTATCGGGATGAATCCGCGCCCAGTGCCTGATCAGGTCGGTGCGCGTCACAATACCAATCAGCGACCCATCATCATCCACGACGGGAATCTGCCCCCAGCCGCTCTCCACCATCGTGCGTTCCAGCATCGTCAGCGAGTCGGCGGGTGTCAGGGTAATCTCGCCCTGGCTCATCACGTGCCGGACGACGGTATTGTCGAGGCCATGTTCCAGCGCGCGATCGGCATCGCGGCGGGTCAGCAGACCGACCACACGCCCATTTTCCAGCACAGGATAACCTTCATGCCCGATGCGGCGCAGTTGGCTGATCACATCCGTCAGCCGTTGATCGGCCCGAACCGTCTGCGCACCGAAGGACATCAGATCAGCGACCCGTATTGATGGCTGGATGTTAGCCGCCACCAGCGACCACAAGCGGTCAAGGGCCTGCCCGAGTGACAGTTCATCAGGGCTGGCCGCCGCCGCGCGCATGTGCCCCCCGCCGCCCAGTTGTCGGGCGATCGCGCCGACATCGAGCGCCTCGCCGCTGGAACGCAGAACGATTTGCAGGCTCTCCGGCATTTGCACCACGACGATCAGCACATCGCCCACGGCCATATCGCCCAGGTGATGCACGACGGTGTTGATCTGCTCGACATAAACCTCGATCACTGCCGCGCACAGGGTAACGACCCGCCCGCTCAGTTCGCGCGTATCGATCGACCTCACCAGAAGCTCGAACAGGCGGCGCTGTTCGGGGTTCATCGGCCTGGCGAGGAAGCGCCGGATCGTGTCGAGTATCGCGCCCTGATCCAGCAGCCAGGCGGCCGCCCGCACATCACGGGATGTCGTCAGCCCATAGGTAAGCGCGCCGGTATCTTCGTAAATGCCCAAAGCGATGAGTGAGGCTTCCAGAGAGGTCAGCTGAACATCCGCCGCCTGCAACTGCTCGACCAGCAGTGTAGCCGCCGCGCCGATTTCATCGCCGGTGACGGTTTCGTGCAGCTCGTAACTCTCCCGGCGCGGATGGTGATCGATGATCAGGATGGGCGTGCGGTCGGGGATGCCTGGAATTTCCGGCAGGTGCTGGGTATCGACCTGGATAATCTGCCGCACGCTGGCCGGGTTGATCGCTTCCCAGCCGACAAAGGGCAGCGCGCCGCCGTAGAGCGCGATGAACTCCGCAACGTTGTGGTTGAGGCGGCGAGACAGAATCGGACGCGCCTGCGGATACAGCTTCGATGCAGCGAACTGAGAGGCAATCGCGTCAAAATCGGCATTGTTGTGCGTTAGGATAATCTGCATCCGTCACCCACCCCGCGCCGGGATCGGCCAGCCACTGGCGCTGAACTGCACATCGATTTCGGGCGCGGCCAGATAACTGACCGGCAGGGTATACAGATCGATCACACGCGCCGACCCGAACAGATCGGCCCACCGCTGCCGGTTTTCGGGTGTCGTCCAGCGTATCAGCGCCAGATCAACACTGCCGTCCGCAAAGGCATCCGCCAATTGATCATCGGTCAGCGCGCGCAGCCGCACCTCAATGTTGACCTCCGCTAACTGAACTGCGATGAGATTTACGCCGGGGACAAATGTATGACCCAATCCGAGTGAGAGGCCATCGGGAAAGCCCAGATTGGCGAGTTCCTCACGCAGGGCCAGGCCGGGAGCCGCCGACCGAGGCTCGGCGGTCGCGCCTTCGATCGCCAGCAGCGGGACCATCTGTGCCGGATCGATCGCGCGGCTGATCAATTCGGCGAAAGAAAGATCATCATCAGGCAGGCCGATCACTAGTGACACACGCGGCACGGGTTCGACACGGTTCCAGCCCGTGATCTGACCGTAAGCGACAATCAGGTCGGTATCGGGCGGGAGCGAGTCGAGGGCCACATCGCCAGAAAGCTGCTGCACCTGCGCCACCCGCGCCAGTTGATCCAGATCGGGGACGAAGCCAGCAGTATTTGGCGCCAGCGCATACCGGATCGGCTGCGGAGTGGCTTCTGGTGGCTGCACCGTCGGGGTGGGAGGAATATCGATGGGAAATGGAGTCGGTTGAGGTTCACAGGCCGCCATACAGATTACAAAACTCAAAACCGCCAGCGTGCGGCACAGCTCAGGCCGCTCACCACGCGCCGCTTGCTGCGCGACCATCAGCACACGGATGAGGCAGGGCGCTTTCACGCGGGCTTAACTCCAGGGGCCTGTCACCATGCGCTGCACCATACTGATCGATACCGACGCATTGAAAAATGCCAGCAGCGCGAAGGCGATCGCGGCGCTGCGATCATCACGCCCGCGCAGCATCGAAAACAGGCCGGGCATGATCACGACCAGAAATGCCATGTAGAGAAAGTAAAGCGTCAGGCGTTCCGGGCGCAGGCCCTGAGCTGTCATCAGCACGCCGACGAGCGTCGCCAGCACAGCCAGCGCGGTGTAAGTGGCGACCGCGCCCCAGAAATTGCCGGAGATCGACCCGCCGCGCGCCGCCGTCGTCGCCGCCCACACACCGAGCAGCAGCGAGAACAGGATATGCGCGTTAAAAAGCACCTGATGAACTTCGTTAAGTGACATGAGAATTCAAGCAAAACACCAGCCAACGACGGTCATTATAGTGATCGCCGTGGGCGGGTGCAATGCAGAGCGCCCTCAGCGGCTCAGAATAATCCGGTCGAGAGTTGATCGATCAGGGTGTAGATCAGCCAAGCGCTGATCGTCAGGTTGATCACAATCAGGCCCTGAACCTGCACTCGTCCGCTGGCATCGACCGCTTCGCCACCACGCATATCGACGGTTGACCGAAACTGCATACTGATGGCGACACTGGCAGCCAGAGCCAGGCCGAGGCCGATCGGGAATACGTCGCGCGCAATGGCGATCAGAATGCAGGCCACTGCCAGCGCAATCGTCAGATACATCACACGCCGGGTATTGCGCTCCCCCAGGACAATCGCCGTGTTGAACAGGCCAGCCGCTTTGTCCATATCATAATCGCGGAGCTGATTATAAAGCTGGCCGTAGACCGAAAAGAGAGTGGCCCCCGCCGCCACGAACCATACAAGGCCCGGCGCGCTGTCGTAGATAAAATACCCCGCCAGCAGCAGCAGCCCACTCAACATGAGCGAGTGCGAGACGATATCCGTCACCGGCCACGCCTTGAGGCGCACAGGCCGCCATGAGTACAGATGAGACAGCAGCAGCGTAGCAACGCCGATCCCGAACACCCACACTCCGCCAATCCCGTACAGCACCAGCGTGACAGTGGCGACGACGCGGCAGGCCCAGTAGCCGACACGGACGCCGATCTCACCACTGGTCACCGGGTTGCGGGCGGCGCGCGCCGGATCGCGGGCGTCGTCCGGCGCGTCTTCAATATCGTTGATCATAAAGGCATAAGCCACGGCGAGAATGTTCGCAATGGTCACCGCCACCAACCGCCAATCGAGCAGGATGTTATTCGGACGGGCAGCCAGCAGCGCGCCCATCACGGTGAGCGGAATGACGAACGGCACGTATTCCTTCCACCGCGTCAGGCGGATCAGTCCTCTGAGCTGGGTGTTCCATGCGTTCATCTGTTTCAAGTCTATTCCCTCACTGATTTGCCATTCAGACTCCGACGTGAAAAATAACACAAAAATGTGTCATTGGGTTACGGCCAATTTTTAATCCGGCACTCAGACTATTGGCGGCGACAGCACTTGCCGGGTAAGATGCAGTCCATGAATAAAACGCACCTGACTCACCGCCTGCTCCTGTGGTGTCTGGCCCTGGCATTGATCAGTGGGTGCGCCGAGGCCACTGCGCAGGGGGAAAATATCTCCATCCCGCCCACGATAACGGCCATCGCCATCGCCGAGGCAACGCCGATCCCGGCGGCCAGCCGAGCGATGCACAGCGTCCCGACCGCGCCGATCATGGCGCAGGCGGCCACAGAAACCCCGGAATGCCCGCCGGTTGATCCCGTTGCAATCGCCGCGCGCCATGTGGTTTCTGCGCAGTTGGATTACGGTCACAAGGCGCTGGTCGTCGATCAACAGATCGACTATGCCTTTCCCGGCAGCAGTGCCGTGGAAGACCTGGTACTCAACATCGAACCGGCGCGCTATGCCAGCGCTTTCACACTGCTCACGCTCAGCCTGGATGGTGAGGAACCGGCCCATTCACTCGACGGTCGGCGGCTGACCATCATGCTGGATGAACCACTGGAGCCAGGCTGCACACTGAGTCTGCGGCTGACGTATGAGGTGCGTGTCCCGCCGGTCGGCGAGGGCGCATATGCCTATGATGGCTACTTCGGCTACACCAACCGACAGTTGAACCTCGGTCACTGGCTGGCGACGGTCGCGCCGCGCGTAGGTGACACCTGGATCACCCGTGACACATTTCTGATCGGTGAACAGGAGGTGCTGGACTCGGCAGACTGGGACGTGACGATCCGCGCCAGTGGGGGCGAAGTGCCGCTGACGATCGCGGCTCCTGGCGAATTGACACGGGAAGACGATTTAACCTGGCATTTCGTCCACCAGAACTCGCGCGATTTCAGCGCCAGCATCAGCCAGAGCTTTAATGTGATCGAACAGGAAGCGGACGATGGCACGCGCGTCGAGGTGTACACCTTTGACGACGCGGTGGTCACGCTGGAAAACGGCACACAGATCGATGGCGCGCCCCATGCTCTGGATGTGGCGGCGCAGTCACTGGCGATGTACGCCGACCTGTTCGGGGAGTATCCCTACTCGCGCCTGATCATCGTGCAGGGCGATTTTCCCGATGGTATGGAATTCAGCGGCCTGGCATTTGTCGGCGGTGGGTGGTTCACGCGCTACACCGGCGACCCGGCTTCCTATCTCACGCTGATCACCGTCCACGAAGTCGCCCATCAGTGGTGGTATGGGCGCGTGGGCAATGATGCCGCGCTCACCCCGTGGCTGGACGAAGCGCTTTCCACCTACAGTGAATACATTTTCCTGGAAGAATATTACCCGCAGCTGCGCGACTGGTGGTGGCAGTTCCGGGTCGATCAGTATGCGCCACAGGGCTTTGTGGACAGCACGATCTACGAATTTTCATCGATCCGCGAGTACATCAACGCGGTCTATCTGCGCGGGGTACGGATGCTGCACGATCTCCGAGACGACCTGGGTACGGATGCATTCTTCGACTGGCTGGCGCAGTATGTCGCTGCCGGCGATGGACGGATCGCCACGCCCGACCTGTTCTGGTCGCTGCTGACGCCAGAACAAATCGAAGTGACTCAGGCCACACGGGATCAATATCTGCGTGCGCCGATCGTCACTGAGGACGGAAGCGAAAGCGGCTTTTGACGGTCACTACTCTAAGCCCCTGCTCTATCGACTCACATGCAATTTCCATGTGACGCCGCACAATAGAAGGCTGGCAACATGGAGACACAAGGATGATCGACCGCTTCGCTAAATCTGTTCGGACTGTCATGGTTGGCTGTGCGATGCTCACCTTACTGATTGCCGTCGAAGGCACGTGGTCGCTTTCTGCGCAGGAAGAGACGCCTGAACCCGAACCACTCGTCATCGAGACCCCGGCGCAAAGCCAGTTTCGCGGCGGTGTCGATCGGCGGGGCCTATACGATTCGCCCGATCTGCGCGAACTACCAGAACTGCTCTGGAGTTTTGACACTCCGAGACCAGCCCGCACCACCCCGGCCATTGCCGACGGGCTGGCCTATATAGGCGACGAAAACGGTACACTTTACGCGCTGAACGCCAATGATGGCGCGCTGATCTGGCAGTTCGAGACCGAGCGCCCGATTGTCTCAACCCCGGCCTTTGTCGATGGCACGCTCTACGTCGGCGGGCTGGATCGTTATGTGTATGCGCTCGATGCGCAGACCGGCGACCTCATCTGGCGCGTGGCGGTATCCGGCGAAGTTTATTCGTCGCCCGCCATTATCGAAGACACGCTGCTGATCGGGAGCCGAGGCGGCGTCCTTTATGCCCTGAATACGGCGGACGGCGGCGAGATGTGGCGGTATGAGGGCGTGGGTGAAATCTGGTCATCGCCAGCGGTGGCAGACGATCGCGTCTTCTTCGGCAGCCACGATGCCAACGTCTACGCGGTTGACCTTGCGACCGGCGAGGAGCTGTGGCGTTTCGAGGGCGCGGGCGACATTAACGCTTCGGCGGCAGTGGCAGACGGTATAGTGTACATCGGCGATCTTGGCGGCGGTTTTTATGCGCTGAATGCTGAGACCGGCGATCGGTTGTGGGAGTTCACAGTTGATGGCGGTGTTTATGCCTCAGCGGCCGTCGGCGATGCGGCGCTGTACGTCATCGGGTTTGATGGGCAGGCGCTGGCGCTGGATCGGCTGACCGGTGAGGCGATCTGGCAGGCGTCGATCGGCGGCCCGGCCTATTCGTCCCCGACACTGGCAGGCGAGACCCTCTACGCGCTGACCGAACAGGATGGGCTGCTGTTCGCGTTTGATGCGGCCACCGGCGAGGAACTGTGGCGCTATCAGACCGGGGCGCAGGGCGATTTTCGCTCGTCGTCGCCCGTGCTGATCGACGGTGTGCTGTTCGTCGGCAGCAACAGCGAGGGGCTGCTGGCCCTCAGCCCGTCAGAATAGAAAAGTGGGGCGCTGGGAAGTTTTGACCCACAGCGCCCCACCCTGGTGCATGTTCAGAGCAAATCCATTGAGTCTGAACAGGTTCCAACCGCTCTTTCTGAACCTGTAACGCGCGCAGTACGACGATCTCTGGGACTCACCACTCGTTACTCGGAACTTGCACTAGGCTACTCGCCGTCCTCTCCGACATTACCTAACAGCGGATCACGCCGGGCCAGCGGCGGCAGCAGGGTATTCGCCAGCGTGAGATAGCGCCCGCCTTCGTCCACGACGGCCAGCGCGTCCTGCACTTCTTCGGGCGTGATCACCCGCGCCTCGCCCTGGCGCGCGCACACGGTTTCAAAACGGGTGATGGCGTCGTTGGCATATGTCACCGCCTCGACCAGCGCGCGATAGGCCGGCACATACTCCGACTCGACCGACAGATCCGCAGACAGGAAATACTCCGGATTAAGCGTGATGCGCGGAGTGATGTTGTTGCACGACACGGCGAAACCGGCGTCCAGATCGCGCCACCGGCTGCCGATCGAGTCCAGCGTGTTTCTTACGCGCGCGAACTCGGTGCGAAGCTGACCGAGCAAACGACCATAGACGTACAGATATGACCCATCCGGCACAATGCCATAGCGATAGGGCAGACGCACGTCATAGGAACCGATCCAGTAAAACTGGTCGTCCATCACGAACTGCACCCAGAAAAACCCGTTCTGAAAAGAGCCGACACGCCCGGTCAGTTCGATCTCGGTCGCCTGTGGCAGGTAGCCGACGCGGGTCGTCGGATCGATCCCTTCGACGTAGTAGGGCGCTTCCCGCGAGGTGATGCCGATCGGCCCGGTGCGCCGCGCAAAGCGCAGATCGGTGGGCACACCGTCAATCGGCAGTTCCAGAATGTCGCCTGTCCAGCGCAGCAGCCAGGACGCGATCCAGCCGTAGCCATCGTCGTGTACGACCTGAATCCAATCACCCTGGATGGTGCGTCCGGTGGCGGGCAGTGTCGCGCCGACCGGCAGCACGGTCATCACTTCAAAGTAAAGACTTGGCCCGGCGCGCAGATTGCTGAAATCCTGCGCCGTTACCCAGACCTCGCTTTCGATTTCTTCCTGCGCGCTGGCGGTCACTTGGGGCCATGCCAGCGCGATCAGCGCTGCGATGGCGATCAGCAATTGGGTTGTGAGTTTCATCGCGTTATTCTCCATACTGACCCGGCTCACGCGACCAATCGACCAGAATGGCGACACCGGTGGTCAGATCGACCACCGCGCCCGTCTCAATGTCCAGGATCAGCGTGTGCTGGCCGACTTCAGGATCGGCTTCGTCTTCCGGCAGGAAGGCTTGCAGCGCCAGGTAGCGGCTGTCCGGCGACCAGAAGAACGGCCCGTCGTAGGTGCGCGCCCCCGTTTCCGGGACGCAATAGGTGCGGATCGCTCCGGTCTGGCTGTCCCAAACACCGACCTGCTGCGTGCGCCGCCCGGTCGAAAAAGCGCGGTAGCGTCCCTCGGTAGACCATATGCCGCTTACCTGATTGCCCAGGTAATAGTGCTGTCCATCGTCCGCATTGAACTGATACCAGACCACGCGCTCATTGGAGAGAGGCTGATAGTAGTAAAACAGACGGTCGCCCAGCGGATGCCAGGAAAACGACACCTCGCCCTGATCCGCCACCCGCGCGAAGTACGAATATTCGCCGGTCTCGGTGTGGTAGATGTAATACTTATAGCCGGGGCCGATCCCGGTGCTGAAGGTGGTGCGCACTACGGCCAGCGGGCCGCCGGGCTGGCGAGCGATCAAATCGGCGTCGATCTCATTGACGCTGATATTCGGCCACCACGGGTCAGGATCGGGGAATACGCCGAGAATATCGCGCTGGAACGCATCGACGGTATAAAACTGGCCGTCGATCTCAATCTGCGTCGGCACAATATATTCCAGCGTGTTGCCGCCCGACCAGCGAATCTCGCTGGGAATGTAAACAGGATCGGCATCGGGGCTGAGATCATACAGCAGGCGTTGATCGGAGCCATCAGGCCGGATCAGGTAGATGGCGTTGGTGGAATAGACCAGAATCCACTGGCGATCCGGCGACCAGCGGCAGTCGATGCCGCTTTCGCACGGAGGGATAGTCTCATCGGGCACACGCCGCCCATCTTCCGGCTCGATCCGCCACAGGGCGTCACCCTGCACGCGGCCAATCAAACGCCCGACAGGGCTGTAGCCATCCGGCAGATTATCGAGCGTGAATAACGTCTCGGCGGGGCACAATTCCTCGGTCACTGGCGCATCGAAGACCCTTTCGTCGGGGCGCGGATAAGGCGTCGGTGTCACCGTCGGCGTCAGCGTGGGGCGTGCCGTGCCGATCATGCTGTAGGTCGGCGTAGGCGAAGGCAGCACGCGGATCAGATTGGCGGTCGCCAGTTCCGCTGCGGCGGTCTGTGTGAGGAAAGATAATTCCTCGCGGTATGAAAACAACAGACGGAAGATCACCAATTCACCCGGCAGACTGGAGACGGCAATCGTCTGCTCATCCGGGCTGAGGATGAACGTCCCTGGCGGTCGCTCGAAATCACGCTCAAACTCCTCGGTGATCACATTCAGCGGGCGCGACTGGCGCTCGATCGGGGTGAAGGCTCCACTGGCGCGCTCACCGGTTTCAATATCGATCAGCATGTTGAGCGAAATATACTCGTCCTGTGAGCTATCGCTGTACGGAATCTCGCCGATGCCTTCGCACAACAGAGTCTCGGTCAGCGCCACATCCTCAGCGGAAAGCCCGGCGGTGATCTCCGCCCAGACTTCAGCGTAATCCTGAGAGCGGGCCGGATAACGCGCCGTCAGGCAGACCGGCACACCAGGGATCACGATCGGCGTGGGGGTGATCGGCGCGGGGGTGGCCGTCGGCAGCAGCAGTTCCTGGATCGCTTCCGGCGCATCGGGCAAATCGGCGCAGATCAACTGGGACAGCAGCGCCAGCGTATCGGGCCGCAGCCTCAGCACCAGACGCTCCCACAGGTCAGTATAAAGATCGACACTTTCCGGGAAGACCTGAACGACGCAGGCCGGCAATCCACTAGCGTCCGCTTCAACGCCAAAAATGCGGGCGGGCTGTTCGCTGCGATAGCCTTCGCCCGTGATGTAAACCGTCTCCAGATCGACCCAGCCGTAACTGCGACCCCCCAGCGGCGGTAGATCGTCGCCAGCGATGTGCCACATAAAGCCGTCATTCAGACTGTACATGGCGACCTCATTGCCGGGCGTATACTGACCGTAAGGGTTGTTCCCGTAAACGATCAGAAAATGCTCCCAGTCAGGGCTTTGGATCACCTGCTCAACATACGTGCCTGGAAGATTGGCGAATGCCACCGAGCGGCGATCGCCGGTTTCCAGATCGACCGTCTCCGCACTCTGGCGACCGGAGGAATCGGTGAAGTAAGTCAGAAAGCGGTAGCCATCGGACGAGGTGGCCGCGATGCTGCCGTTCAGGCGCAGCACCTCCCGCCGCAGCACCTCGCCGGTCTCGCCGTCCCACAAACGCCATTCCGTGCCGCTGAGGGTGACGATGTTCTGGCTGTCGTCGGTGTAAAAGAAGCGGTCGAAGCGTCGTGAGTAGCGCAAATCTTCGGCCAGCACTTCGGTCGTCGCGGCGGCGATGCGCTGAAAATCGCTGAGTACGATGTCGCCGCTGGCATCATAGGCCAGCACGCGGTTCTTGCGAAAGCGATCGTAACTGCCCAGGTCGCGCAGGGCGGGGACGAAAGCCGTAAGCAGTTCGCCGCTGTCCAGGTCAAAAGTCTGCACCACCTCGCCAATGTCGATGCTGCGGCGCACCATCAGGCGGCTGTTGTCCTGGTTCAGCACCATCTGCTGAAAGCCAGAGGGCCGCGACAGGGTGAAGTAACCGGCCTCGACCTGCTCGTCATAGATGAACAGCAGCGCGGCCAGGCTGTCCCCAATGTTGGCAGGCGGCACGACGAAATCCAGAAGCGTTACCGTCAGCGGGTTGAAATCAAACGCCTCGCGGTAATTCTGGCCGAGGATGGCAGCCAGCAGGTCATTCTGGCGGCGGCTGGCCGGTTCGCCGATCACGCGCGCTTGATCGCTCAGTTCAATGCCGCCGATGATCTCCAGATCGGCCAGGGTCAGCGGCACGCGCAGCGGAAATTCCACCAGCACGCCGCGCTCGGTGTCGACCTGGATCAGCGCGCTCTCGTTGACCGGGCGCACATAAATCTGATCATCGCGCAGGCTGTAGAACACGGTCAGCGGGTCCTGCTCGTAGCGATCGGTGGCGATCTCGAACAGCACATCCAGCGTATAGGGGTCAAGCACCTGGAGCCGGCCCGGCAGCGCTGCCACCAGGCGATCATCCGGCCCCAGCACAAACCCGTTGCGATAATCAAAAAACTGCCATGCCTCGACGCGATTGGGAAAGGTCGATTCACCCTCGTTGCGCGCCGCAGTGAGATTCCAGATCCACGGCACGATCGAAGTATCATTTTCACTCAGGCGCAGGGACTGGGGCGCGGGGTAAAGCCCCTCGAACTTCAGGAGATTGTCATCGCGTGAGAATTCCAGCGGCCCCTGAATGCGGATCGCCTGGCCGAGATCGACCAGGTCGGCGGCCAGTTCGCCGGTCTGCGTGTTGTACAACTCGATCCGGCTTCCGATCGCCAGCGCCAGCCACTGGCCGTTATTGCTGAAGGCAAAATCGTAGTAATTTCCCTGCTCATAAAGGATAAAGCGCGTCTCATAGGTCAGCGCGTCCATCAGGAGAAGCCGGCCATAAGCATCGATCACCGCATACTGATCGAACACAGGATCGTAGATCAGGCTGCGGGGCAGCGCGCGCCCGATCTCCGCCTCAACCTGGAAGGATAACTCATTAACCTGTTCCTCCTCCACGGCGGTCTGCGCCAGCGCAATGCTGACGAAACCGACCGCCAACAGAAGGATCATCAAGATCAGAAGGCCGTAGTGTCGCTTCATGAACCCCTTCCTTAATAGAACCTGAATGGCAATTTGATTTCATGATCCGGTTTGTCAGGGCGGGATGATGCCCCTGCCCATACCGTACCGCCAAAATGGTTTCAGGACAGCACGGATTTCCGACGACAACCTGACGCTTGGTCTACGCTGCCTAATTGCTATTGTAAAATCAGGACAACCTAG
>Ga0224723_1000109_pt1 | contig 51321 bp, 56 predicted proteins | sample Balambano_FR2_Me_FD_161647 | JGI IMG/M metagenome (GOLD analysis project Ga0224723, IMG submission 161647) | Freshwater sediment microbial communities from Lake Towuti, South Sulawesi, Indonesia - Balambano_FR2_MetaG | ecosystem: Environmental > Aquatic > Freshwater > Lake > Sediment | place... | reverse complement strand
GTGGGAGCCGATGAGCGTTTCTATTCAGAAGTCAGTGTCAGACATGGAAGCTGCTTTAGATGCTGAGCTTGACAAAGCTGTGAAAGCGTTCCTGCCATGAAGCGTTTTTCTTTATCTTATCGAGCCTCCTCGACGGCGATAGTTCTTCCACAACCTTCCCTAGAGGTGCTAGATCACGCTCGGGGGGAAATTCTAGGCTATATCGCTATATGGGGTTCTCCCGATCAGCGAGACAGCTACGATACTTGGTTTGACAAAGAACGTCCTCCCGAAATGGGACTGGACTTCCTTCCGATCCCTTTGATGTATGAGCACGCGGATGACAGTGTTATTCGCAAAGACATTGTCGGGCGAATTTACAAAGTCTTCTTCGACTCCGCGGGCATCGGATTTCGCGCTATCTTAGATCGAGGATCCCGGCACTTTAAAAGGATCCTGTCAGAAGTGGTTTCAGGCGTTTTGAAAACCTCCAGCGGGTCGTCCCCACACCTTGCAGACTTTGACGACGACGGCCGCTTTGTCAGTTGGTTACTAGCAGAGGTATCTCTCACCAAGACTCCGGCAGAAGACAGAATGCCAGCCGTGGTGTTAGTACGGTCAGTAAAAGGCGGGCCAAAGCCGGGAAAGGTTTCTCCGGGGCAGCCAAGACAGAAATCTAATTCAATCTCAGAGGACCCACCCATGAAGAAGACTGCCGCACGTCAGAAGCAGTCCCGCCGCAAGGCAAGCAATTCGCCCATCCGGGCGACGTTGCAGGAGCTGCTTAAGGAGGAGAACGTCAACGCGTCTCCTGAAGAAATTCTCGCCGCTCTCGTAGAGGAGTACGGCGTAGAAGCCATCATGGACCTGATCGCGCAGATGTCTGGTCCGGTCGAAGAAATGTCCGCCCCCGAAGCAGACGAAGCCCGGGACGTCGAAGACCCTGCAGCTGAAGCAGACGCTTCAGAACTGCAAGGCTCAGGCGAAGCTTTGCCCCCGGATCTTGTCGAAGCTTTCAAGAAGCTTTTGGCGCTGGCCGGCCGCAGCAAGAAGCCCTCGAAGAGGCGGCATGTTCCGGATGACGACGATGATGACGACGACGAGCTGGATCGGCGCGTTCGTGCCCTCGAGCGCCAAGCACGTCGCGAACAGTCGCAATCTCGGTCGCAGCAGCACGCGGCTCCGAACGACCTGTATCCGATCGCGCCTCGAGGCACCGGATCTCGGATCGAGGTGATGAGCCGCTTTGATGGGATGACCCCGGAACAGATGGCTCTCGGGTACATCCTTCTCGAAGCTAACCAGCCCAGGGCTCTGCGCGGTCGCATGTCGCCGGTCAGTCAGGAATACCTGAAGGAGATGACCTACAAGACGGCTGTGGGAATCGAGCGCGGCGACTCAGAACTCAACGACCCGGAGATTCGCAAAAACTTCGTCCGCAAGGATGGTCGCGCCATTCGTGCCAACGAGGTCATGCAGACCGACGACGCCGGGGTGGGGCTTGAGTGGGTAAAAGACCTGCAGGGCACCACGATGTGGGAAACTATCCGGCAGAACACTCCGGTATGGGATCGCGCGATCGCGTTGGGCATGGATAACGCGGAAATCCCTCAGGGGTATAACGCTGAGACCATTCCGCTTGAAGGCGCAGATCCGAGCTGGTATGTTGCACCCGGAACCACCGACATCGACACGTCTTCCGGCATGGCAACTCCGACGTTTGCAACCAGCAAGATCGGCACCGGTGAGAAGGCGGTCAACGTCGCGAAGCTCTCGGTTGCGATGGTCTTCCAGCAAGAGCTGGTTGAGGACAGCATCGTTCCGATCGTTCAGGAAGCTCAGCGCAAGATTCAGGTGACCTCGGCCGAGCAGATCGAAATGATCTTGCTGCGCGGGGATGTCACGCTGACGGCAAACTCCAACATCAACCTGATCGATGGTACTCCGGCGTCAGCGCCGACGCGTCCTGCGTATACCCTTCTCGACGGGTGGGCTCATCTGCCTCTGGTCGTGAATACGGCCAATGCTCGAGACGCAGGTGCGACCCTGGATGAGGACGACTACCTGCTGTTGCTGCCTCTGCTCGGGCCGGAAGGCAAGTACGCCACAGATCTTGACCGGGTTATGTTCGTGGTCGATAACTCGACCTACTTTGCATCGCTGCGCATTGCGGCCCTGAAGACGCACGACGTGTTCACGAACGCTACGATCGAGAATGGCGTCCTCACCCGCATTTGGGGTATCGAAGTCCTGCGCTCTGCTCAGCTCGGCAAAGCCAACACGAACGGCATGATTTCCGGGACAGGCTCAAACAACACCAAGGGCCGCATTCTGCTGGTCCGGCCCGATCAGTGGGTGTCTCGCTGGAAGCGCCGTCTGCAGACCGATGTCACGTACTTCGCATATCAGGATGTGACTCAGGTCGTCGCGCACATGCGCTGGGGCATCGCATACCGTGACAATGAGGCAGCCGCTCTGTCTTATAACGTCGCTGTGTAGTGCCCAGCGAATTCGTTTAATACCCAAGCGAGGACGCGCACATGAGCGATTTAGTAATTGCCCGCAAGAACGCCAGGGTTAAGTTCGAACACGTCGATACTACGACCCTGAGCATTAACGGCGACCCTGTTGAAGGCGGAAGCTTTGTCGGTAACGTTACAGGAAACGTCACTGGCAACCTGACTGGCAATGTTACCGGAGATGTCACCGGAGATGTCATCGGCAACTTGACCGGAAATGTCACCGGCGATATCGTCGGAGAAGTGACCCTCGCAGTTCAAACACTGACTGCGACCGGGAACGTGACTATCGCAGCCGGGCTGTTGTTACTGTCCCACGCCTCAACAATCATTGCTGCAACCATCACAGCCGCGCCTGCCCCAGGACAGCTGTTGATCATTGCGAACACCAGCGCTTCGGGCACTATCGCACACACTGTGACTCTGCCGGACGGGGTCACTTTCGACGGGACGAATGATACTGCGACGCTCAACGCTCCGGGGGAGGCCTTGGTGCTGGTAGCGGTTTCAGTCACTCGTTATCTCATCCTGCTTAACATTGGATCGGTTGGGCTGTCTAACCCGTAAGGATTAAATGCTCATGGCTAAGTCCTCCACGAAGTTTATTGAGGTCACGAAGGCCTACCAGGGCCGCCCTACGAACGAAACCCTCATCGAAAAGGGTCTCTACGAGGTCGGCGATCCTCGACTGTTGGGGTTTGAACCTTTCCTGGTTCGATCCGGCCGCGCGATCATCGTCGGCGCGAGAAATGCCGAAGATGCCCTGGCAGAGCTCGAACATGAAATTACGAAGCCAGTCGACGTGCCCCCAGCGAAACCCGAAGGAGAGGCCCCGGTCGCCGAAGATTCCTCACAAGAACCTCCGGCTAAGAAGCTCCCGGTCAAGGACGCTGTGATCAGCAAACCCTCGCCCAAGAGAGAAGAATAACCTATGCGCGCGTACACCTGGTTGTCTGTTCTTCGAAGAGCGATGGGGACCGACAATACCGATCTCGAGTTCGTTCTTCGAATGCAGGAATTGATCCTGTCATCTACCCGGTATTTCGATCTCGCGACGAATCGCCGATATGATCGTTACTATGCAACCAGGTACGCGAACGCGCGTTACCGGGACGTCGGAGGAGACATAGACGAAGGCATCTTATACTTAGATGCTGACCTCCAAGCTCTGTCAACCCTGACCAACGGGGACGCTACAGCTATTGACCTCTCCGATGTTTTGCTGATGCCTGACGATTCTGCAGCAGCATATTACACGTCTCTGCAATGGGCTAACAGGTTCGACCGATGGATATCGAACACAGACAATCCTCGAAGGTCGATCACTATAACAGGCTATTGGGGCTACGGCGGCCGCTGGACTTCAGCCAAGGTCAACCTCACGGCGTCTGTCGATGACAACGTGACTGAAATTCCCCTGACAGGCCTCGGCCCTCTCGAGTGGGGACGTCAAATTCGTATTGGCGAAGAGTTCATGTTCGTCGAAGATGTTAGCGAGGTTGACGATACAGCTATTGTTGTTCGGGGGCACAACGGGACGACGGCTGTTGACATTTCAGCCGGAGCGACAGTCTACGTCTTTGACATTGACCCTCTAGTCAAAAGAACCGTCACCCGGTTAGCCCAGTGGTCGGCAGAACACGACGAATCCCCCGTGTACGGAGTAATCAGCGTCGGGGAAGAACAACAAACCGTCGACCTGTCTGTTGTCCCCAAAGACATTCAATCGACGATTAAGCTGCTGCGTCGTCCCACAAGGATTCGGAGTGTCTAATGGGTGCAGAACTACAACAGCTGGATCTCATTACTCAAATGGTTAAGGACCGCTTGGCTGAATGCGCTGTCGATATCTTCGAGATTAAAAGAGCGTGGTCATCTCCACCATCCAAAGCCGTTGTCCGGGAAGACTGCGTTTGCGCTTATGGGTTTACGGGGGAGACTCTTGAACCCGTTTCAGCTTCTCGAGGGGTCTTGACGATTCATCGAAACTTCGTCCAGCGGTTTTTGGTTCTGCCTTTTGCCGGAGGTTCTAATGACATGGAGGACGGCGCAGAGATTGCTCGTAAGACCGACCCCGTCATCGATCGGGTGCACATGTATTATCACTCGAGGCCCCGGCTTGAGACGACAATTCACGGTCCTTTAAGGTACTGCGACGGGCTTACCCGCACAGAAGATTCAGGGTCAATTGTGGTGCCAGCTCCCGGAGGGAAAACATTCGCCGCAGTCGACTTCGTCTTGTCAATCGTTCTTCGAATCAACATTCCACGTACGGGCAAACCGTATTGAGGAGGACAAGTGGCTACAACATCTAAATCCGGCAATGTCGTAGGTCTTGAACACGCGCAGGTCTGGCTTGCCGGCCCAGGGTCGTTTTCATACGGCGTTACCGGGGCAGTGGCGTCTAACGGCTCTACCATGCACGCTAAGCTTTTGGCCTTTCCGAGGTCGGCGGCTCTTCCAGCAATCACTCGAACAGTGGTGGCCCTGACTGGGGGCAATCGCTGGCTGGGTCAGGTCATGTTCGGCATCAATGAAATCGGAAGCTTCCCCCTAATCCTGTCTAATCTCGACGGCGACTTTCACGCTCTTGCGACGAACTCAGCCGCCGACGGAACGACGAACCAGCGCTGGCGTCGCTTTTCGGCCAACGAAAACCTGGGGGCTCCCCCTCAGCTGGGTTTGATGCTGACGACAATCTTCCAGTCGCGCGAGGACGGTAGTGATGGGGAAAACCTGTACATTCATTACATCATTCCGCGCTGCCAGGTGTCGCCGACATTTCCTCAGATGTCTTACCAGGCTGCTGGGGATGTCACCTATACGGTGTCGCCAACCATGTCTGAGTTCGAGCCTCATGGGTTGGCTTTTGAAGATGGGGCGATGTCTCTGAAACAAAACCGTGCGCTGATGTACGCTCTGGTCACGCCAAAGCCTCTCGCACTGACCACGTTTTTGGGTGACGCTACCGCGGACGAAATCACGCTGGGATTCCTGCCCACTTCGAATGTGGTCACCGTCAATAATACACCCAACGAGGTGGTTATCGCCGGGACGCCTACTGCGGCTACATCAGTCTCAACATCGACCGGCGTCGTGGTTTTGTCAGCAGCCCCAGCGGCAGCAGCTAAAGTCGGCATTCTTTACGAAACCGACTTCGAGCCGATCCCGGCGTAGTTCGGTATAATCCGGCGCAACCTGGAGGTTATATGAACTCTGACGAACGCAAGGAACTTGAGCGGCGGTTAGGTACGATGACATCTAAGGGCAAGATCGAGGCCTGGCCGGAAGTCACTTTCAACGGGTTAAAGTACACCCGCTCTAACATAGATCGGATCCCTGTTCCCGGCTTGCCCGGACGGTTCGTCGTCATCGATGCTCCGACAAAGATTAAGTGGGAACTGTTCGATCCTCTTCGGCCCAAAGAAGCACGGAAGGGATCTGAGCCCGATGCTGGCACCAACAACACGTCCGTTCCTCGTAGCTGACGGGTTGCTGTCCTTTCACATGCGGTTTGCGACGCACGGGACGAACTCTCGTGCGTTGCGCCTTATTGAAGCGGTTAAGCAACACCACTCATTGACGCCCACCGACCTGCAGGTGGTTGAATTGTTGGCCTTTATTTTGTCCGTAACGTACGACGTAACGGTCAACGATGACCGGGCTGAAGATCATCCGGACACTTCAGACTTTATCCGGTTTTGGCGTTGGTATATGTCTACAGCTATCCTGAACCCTACGACCGGGGAACTCAACCCGGACCCGGCAATTCTCAGTACTGTGTGGGACATGTTCATGGACGGCGTCAGTGTCATCATCCAGAATGACTGGCGCCGAGTTTACGTAGAGTCTCAGACCCGTTACCCGGCAGACCCGCTGCATGCTAAAACCGAGATGATTCCGGACAACCTGGCAGGAGATCCTGATTTTTTAGCCTCAGACGCGAAGCCCGGAAAGACGTTCGGGCCTGGGCGTCGAAACAGGCAAGTCTCTTAGAACAGGACGAGCAGGAGCTGGTTCTCTACGAAAAAGAAGAGTTGACGTTCTTCCATGATTTAGAGCTCGTCAAAGTCGGATGGCGCCGGTGGGTCGCGAGTGGCCGAACGGTAATGCCTCCGCTGGACGACGTAGCTAATTCAGGCCCGTTGACATATCAGAAGGACATTCTGCGGCTTGACGACGAAGTTGAACGACAACGAGCACATATCAAAATAGGGAAGCAGGATGGTCGACCGCAAAGTTGAATTCGAAGTAGGGTTTAAAGCCGGAGATGTCTCGGGCATTACGGCTTTAGATAATTTCGAAAAGGACGTCATTGACGTTCAAAAAGTTCTTGCTGAGGCCCGTGAGTCAGGGTCGTTCAGGGGCTTTGCGGTCGATTCTCGGGAGCTAGATGCCGCTTCTAAAGCAGTCGAGGCAATGGCCTCAAGAATGCGTTTGTTGTCCAAGGACATTGCAGACGCTAGGATCGAGCTAGCCAATCTAGAGCAAACCGACCCGGAGTACGAAAAGCAAGCCGCCAAGGTCGCGAAGCTTACGAAAGAGTTCGTAGACCTCGAAAGGCAAATCGAGAGAGTGCCCCGCTCTTTGGGAAACCTTGAGGAACGCTTCGATTCGCTGTCCCGAGAGGTCGGAATTTACGGAGACACTGAGTCTCAGCTGCGTACTGTCACGGGGGCGATTGGGTTTGCTGGAGGCGCTGGAGGCGCTCAACTCGAACGGACGATTAACCTCGGCGCCGAGGGGTTCGCTGTTGCCGAAGCGCTGCCTCGTTTAGCTGAAGGCGTCAGTCAGGTCGGCATAAAAATTCGAGAAGCGTCTCCAGCCGTCAATTCATTTGCCGGAGGTTTAACTAAAGTCCTTCCCGGCCTGTCTGCGGGAGCTGCTGGGTTTGTTGCACTGGGCGCTGCAATGCTTCCTATTGTCGGCGTCATCGGGGCACTCACAATCTCATATTCTAACCAGGCTAAAGAAGCGGCCCGCGCTCGAGAAAATACCGAGCGATCGCTCAACGTGCAGGAACGGTACTTTCAAGTGTTGGCGACTGGGACGACCGAAGAGGTTCAAAACGCCATTGCATCCTTGGAAGCCGAGAATGCTATCATTGAAGCACGTCGCAGAGCCATTCAAGAACAGTACGATCTGATCGCGGAGACTGAGAGTGCTGGGACACAATTCGCTGTTGCAGCGGCCAATCTCATCACCCAAAACCTGGCTGAGATTGACGCTGCTTTAGAATCTGGCGCTATTACTCAGGCAGAGGCTCAGCAACAGATTGCCTTAATTCTCGAACAGGTTGATGAGCTCGGGCAGCAGCAAGTGCTGAGAGTGGTACAGGCTAACGAGGAGCTGAGAGCTCTGTACGGCGATCAGGGTATTAGCCTGTCAACTCTGACTGCCGCTGGGCGGGAACTTGACACCCAGCTTCAAAGTAATAATCAACTTCTGGCCTTATACGCCGAGGCTCTCGAAACTAATGCGACAGCTGAGGCGGATCGGTTAGCTGCTCTTGACGCGCAGGCAGACGCTCTTGTTCGGCAAGCACAGATTCAACGCCAAGTAGAGGATTTAATTCGTCAGGGCAACGACCAGCAAATTATTGTCCGGAGACAGGCTATCGAATCTGAAATCGCCTCTCTTCAGGCATTGACTGCCGAGCTTGAACCCCTCGCGGATGAAAGCGAGGCGGCCGCTAATTACATTGACGAGTATACAAGCCGGGTAGAAGCTCTGACCTATGAGCAATCTCTCCTGACAGATTCAGCTGTCGAACTTGCAAGAGCTCGTCAATCAGAGCTGCAGGCCGTTCAAGAACAGTTGACAGCTATTGAACGGCGGGTCAGCCAGGAAGTGCAACTCGCCGAAATCATGAGGAGCGGGTCGACTGAACAGATCACGTCTCGGCTTGATGCAATTGAGTCTGAGCGGGAAGCGATCAATCGAATCCTCCCCGAGGTACGGACCCTGGCTGAAACTAGCGCTGAAGCGGCTGCTCAGGTTCAACAATATGAACAACGGCTGGCCGAATTGAATGACGAGTTTCAATTCCTGTCGTCAGACGCAATAGATGCCGCGCACGCCCGAGAGCTTGCAGAGGCTCTTACAGAAGTGACAGAGGCCGAGAAGGAAGCTAGTGCCCGGATCGTTGAAATTCGGTCCCAGGCCTTAGAATCACTGCAGAAGGCAGAGCAAAAGCACCAGGACAACCTGGCCAAGATTTTGTCTGACAATGCCGCAAAACTGAGGCAAATTAACGATAAAGAAGGTAAAGCTCGGGCAGAGGCCACGGCAAAGTTCTTTGCTGACGAGCGTAAGGCTGTAGACGATTATTATAAAGAGGAGAAGGAACGGCTCCGCGATCAAAACGCCGAAAGACTAAAGATCCTGGAAGAACTGGGCCTCGCGCTGACTGAAGCGGAAGAGCGCAACGACGTCGTCGCCTTTATTGCGGCCAAGAGACGGGCTGAAGAGAAGCTCAAGAGCGAAGACCAGGAAGCGAGCGAAGAGGTTGTTCGGAGGCGGGAGCAATACTTTGCTGAGCGCGAAGAGGCTCAAAAAGCGCACGACGATCGTTTAGACCAGATTGCACAGCAAGCCCGAGAAGCTCGCGACAGTCAGGGAGAAGCTTTCAGGCAGGCACAGGCACAGGCACAAGAAGCTTTTGAAACTGAGAAGCAGCAGATTGAAGAACAGGCCCGCACTCGTGTTGAGGCTGAGAAGGCACAGCTCCGCGACCGAGTGACTGCAATCATGGCAGGCTACTCTGCGGAAAAGAAGCAGATCGAAGACATTGCAAAAGCCCGGACAGACCAACTCAAGAAGCAGGACGAAATGCTGTCCAAGCAGATGGCCACTCGAGACGAAATGCTGTCCAAGCAAATCGACGAACGCGCCAGGAAAGAAGCCGACACCGCGAAGAGAATTGCTGAGGCGAGAGTCTCGGCAGAGGCAGCGGCATTTCAAAGAATCAATGCCGACCTGCAAGCAGGGTTCACGTCGACGATCTCGGTGCTTCGGACTCAACTGCAATCTCTGATCTCCGGGCTGGCTTCTCAGTCTCTACAGAAGGGCATCGCTTTTGGCAACACATCCGGCCCTGCGAAGAAGACCCTCCGAGGGGTCGCTTTTGCTAACGAGGGTGTGATCACCATGGCTGACGGCCCGACTGTAGCTTTGCTGGGGGAAAGGTTGCGGCCTGGAGAAGTCGAAGCAGTTGTCAAGTTTGAACCCTCCAAGGGGCTGCCTGCATCACTAGGCAGTGGAGGGCCAATGTACAATATTTCAACTGGAGACATTGTTATCGGAAACGGCATGTCACGAGACGACGTTATTAACGCCATCCGGGAAAGCTGGATGCAAGCGATAGCCGGCATGGAGGATGCAAAGAGGTCATGAGTGAGTTTAGGATTGCCCCAGGTCTTTTAGCGGTTTCAGAGCTAGACGACACCTATGACATTACAAAGATAAATACGGCCGCTTCGTCGATCAACAACGGCAGCCGCCCGACGGATATGGGCGACTATCTTGATTGGGTTGAGCCGCTAGAAGACAGAGACAAATACCAGCCATACACCTCGGTGGTCGATTCCTGGTACGCACGACACATGTTCGGCGGGGGAGAATTCACCTGGGTGCTCGGGCCTTGGACCACCGGAATGATCGCACAGTTTAAGGCCGACATTTTCAATGATGCCATGCATGCTCAGGTGACTGTTCGGACCGAAGATTCTACTAGTGGCGGGGGCTTTATTGTAGTTCAAGCCCGCGTGTTCTGGCCTGAAGTATCTAAGTATCGCCGCGCTGGTGAACTGTGGTTTCTGCCTTTTGATTTCTTCAACGCTGTATCCGCCCCGGAGACCCCATGACTGTTATCGGATCCCCCGACCTACTCAAACTGAATGACGAGCTTCACACCATCCCGGAGAGAGTGTTTCTACCTGTCCCGAAGACAGTTGTCGCGACAGCGACAATTAACCAAACGACTTTTACTTATCCTGTGGCAGCTTTGACAGTTGCTAGTACTTCCGGCTGGGCAAACATCAAGACCGGAATGCTGGTATTTATTGGGACGGCTGCGGGGCTTTATGACGTAGGAATCGCGGTAGTTCGAAAAGCTCCAGGGGCGTCAACGTTGTACATAGACGCAAAGAGTTTAGGAGATCCCGGCAGAGGAGAAAACTATTGCCTGCCTTTGCAACCCGGGCAGCACATTACGATCATCAAGCACTATCCGCTATTCAGCATTTACAGTCGGATCTACAACCAGGTCTTTTATAAGCTGTTTGATGTGCCGTACTCAGATCAGCTTATCAACCCGGACCCTGTCTGCAACGTCGGTCCCTGGGACTGGGCTTTTGTAGGCCCGTCAAATACCGCCACAACGACCTTCTCTTGCGCGTCTAGTTTTGTGTGGGGCAACAAGATCAAAGTCGCTCAGGTTTGGGACATCGACGGAGGAACACTTGCAGGGGGGTCTTCTCTCAGCGACGAAGAAATAGAGGTCGAATTCGACCCTGGCTTTTATATAATATCATGTACGATCACTGACAGTGGGGGCAAAAGCCATACTGCGAGAACATATCGCTGGATCTGCACCCGGTCCGGTGCTGACGCCCCATTCTCATACCGGTATGCTGTCAACATGGCTTCAGACCGAGAAACTCCCAAAGGCCGAGACCTTCGAATTCGGTTCAGTGACAATACCCCTGCAATTAACGAACAAGACCTCACGTTCCCCACGCAAGGGTGGTTATATGCGGAGACCCCAAGATTCGGCGGCGAGGAAGTGTCAGAGGGCGTAATTGTTGATAAGTGCGTCGGGTACCTGGAAGCTAAGTCGCATTCAGTCCAGCGCGGAATCACGGATTCTACGATCGAAATAAAATCCCCCTTGCAGTACATTCTCGATATGGGGATCGCAACTCAGAGCATGTCCGAGACGAGTACTCCTACAAACTGGGCGGAGATCCCTGTCACGTTGAGCAACCCCTACGGCGCGCTTTGGTACGTCCTTCATTGGCACTGTCCGAACTTCTTAAGTAATCATGATTACATCGTGCCTGACGACTACTTAAAGCTTCGTAAGCAATCATTCGTCCTGCCTGCAGACAATTTTGGGGGACAGATAAAGGCGATCGAGGACCTCTCTGTCGGCAACGTCGGATGCAGGTCCGACGGCGCACTGGTTTTAGAGCAGCATCCGTTTAAGTGGCTCAGTAACACAGAACGGGCAAGCCTTACTACTCGTATGTCCCTTCAGCAGAGACACGCTGTTGATGAGTCTCTGGAAGCCGGATTTAACTGGAAAGGTAAGGTGTCGTCCGTTACTGGGTATTCTTTTGCTTTTGACGGCGGCGCGGAAGCCGTCCCTTTCGGCGCGATAGCCCCGGGACGTAACGCATCTCAAGGCTCGTCTAAGCCCACGTTTCCGACATTCATTGTGCCCGTGTCAGAGAACCAGGGCAGAACTAGCCAGGTCGTTGGAAATGTGTTTGCTTTAGAGAACCGGGAGAGGCCCACTGTTCGACTGACGGTCGATAGAAACCTCGACGTCTTCACGTGCGCTAATGTGTCTGAAATGTATCTTCTGGACATCGAAGCTCTTTACATCGGCGGTGAGGCGGTCCGAGCAGTTCCAACCAACATCACAAGGACTTGGACTCAACGGGGTCGGGGGTGGGAGAAACGGATTGTCGTTGATTTTGATCTCGAGGCGTTTGGTCAGCCGGGAGAAGTGATCAACATTCCCCGCTCGGCTGCTTGGAATTGGATCTATGACGGCTGGCTCCCGGAATTAAATCTTCCCTTAGACCCGAAGATTCCCGAATTCCCTGACCTTAGCGAGGCGCAGTTCGGCGTCATGTTTGCGGTCAATAGCTTAGGCGAGATCGGAAGAACTTCCACTCTGCTCGAGAAGACTGTGCACTGGGAATCTTTCCGAGGGAATCTCATCGGGAGAGTTTTGGATTTTGTAATCTTGCCCGATTCTGATTACATCACCTCGAATTACACCGCAGGAGATCTTGAGCTGTTTGCCGTTGCGTATGATGACGAAGCTGAAGAGATTCGAATATACTCAACGGCCGACGGCAGAGCTTTCGCTGAAGATGTTGTGTGGGCCGAAGAATATTCCGCGTCTTTGCCGCAAGAAGATTTTTTTGGGTCAGCGTGTATCGTAACACCCCATGACAGTTCTGACATTATTTTTGCCGCCTGGTCTACCGTGAACGGAACCAAGTTCTGGCGACTTTATTCCGGGTCAGATGACAACGGCACTGTGGGAGCATCTGCTGACGGAGGAGGCCTCGACAAGCCTTTAGCCGCGACAATTATTGGTGACGATGTCTATTGCTGCGGCGCATTGCTCTTAGGGGGCTGGCAAATCTTTCGAGCGCAAAATGCGGGATCGTTTACGGCCCTCAATAACCACCCGGGGACCAGCGCAAAGTTTGCTGAGGCTGCCCCAGTCCTGAACCATGACACGGCTGCATTGTTTGCTTCCGCCAATTTGCTAGACGACCAAGTCACGAGCACAACACAGACCTCGTTCGAAGAATATCCTTTTGGGGAGGGGTCTAGCACATGGCAACGTCTCTCCAGTGCTCCGGCCGCGATCAATCAAAGTGTGTATTATGGCCTGCACAGTGTTATCAAAACGCCGCTGCAGGAGGACGGGTATGTTCATACCGTTGAGAGACTTGCTTTCAGAACAGAGGTACGGTTATACTATAAATGTAATGGGGTGCTGTGTGCAGGAGATCCTCCAGGGCCGCCTAACTACTACCCCCCGAACAACTGGGACAACGTCCATCCCGGGGATGTGTCCGGCTCTTGGACCTTCTATTGGGCTTTGATAGATGACGAAGGTGATTTCTTGTACACCGCCGAGCCGCTTTCGTTCACGCTGATCGATAACCCCCCTGTAGGAAATTCTGACACTGGAATTGTTCTGCAGCCCGAATACCTTCCCGCGTCTATGGGGTTCACAAGAATCCGGTACCGGTGGTTTCTGGACATCGACAAAACTTTTGCTTCTGAGATCGAAAACGTCGCTGGCGTAGTCGTATATTTGCGATCAGACGACCAGCTCAATTTCGGAACCGGCCAGTGGAATGACTCCAGCCTCTCTAACATCAACCTCGTTGAAATCCACTTGAACGATGCCTTCTTCGAGCTCGACACAACTCGAAACAAGTTCGACGGGTTCAAAGAGTACCGCATCTCTAGCCCGTCTGGTGGAAGCCCCGCGTGGACAGAAATAAGCCCCGGCGCGTCTTTTGCGGCCCGGACGGCTTACGCGTTTGCTAACGACTTGAATAGCAGCGGGGACAATACCATCATCCAGGTTGCAATCAATAACAAAGGCGAAAGGCAAAACTTGCGTAGCTTAAATGTCGGGGATGCGTGGACTGTTCTTGACACTAAATCCGCGTACGACGGAGTCCGGGCTAGCACTCCTGTAACTGTTTTCTTTGGATTCAACGCCATCGATCTGGCCGTCTCGAACCCGCGCAAACGGTATCCGCGAATTGGGGACTGGGCTTCGAGCATTGGCCCGGTCGGATTTATCCGGAAAGTGCAGGGACTGGGATGACTTTCGACGGCCTGCGAGAAGAGATTGCTCGTCGACTTCGCCCCGCACTGCAAGAGCCAGTCATTAAGGCTTTAGGGCATCCGCTGCGTCGGGACACTGACAACCCGGTTAAGGCCGCGGTAGGGTCCGATACTGACACACCTTCGATGGTGTGGGTCCATGAGTACGGCATCGGAGAATCCACTACGGCTTTGACGTCTCAGGGGACGACAATCAGCCAGGCAGATGAAGAAGTTGCCTCTGTGTCTTTGGCTTTGAACTCAGGAATCGGCAAGCTTCGGGATGAAGACCTAATTTACGGAACCCCCGTCTATGTCATCTCGGTCAACAACGAGCTGCACATTCACGGCCTAGCCGGGTACTTGGCCGCTGAATATACCCATCGGGTTGTTGTTCGGCCCCAACGAAGTATCAACCTGGCTCAGCTTGATATCGGTCTACTTCAACCCGCCACGCCACCAGACATGACCGTGTTCATATCTGGGTTTACGACCGTCGCGGAAAATACAGTTTATAGGGTTCCCAACTTGGTGACGGACGAGCTAGGCAGTTATGTCCCCGACACTTCTGGGAAGGCTTTAGGGCTGATGGTCGAAGTTGATCCCGTGACGGCTCTGCTGACAATTACTGCAGGGCCCGAGTTTGATTTCGACCCGGATATCGGATTCCCAACCCACGAGCAGGCATTCGACCTGTACTACCCAAAGACCGTGGCTTCAGATTCCGTCCTGCTAGGATACGTCCGCCTCTATCAGGGCATTGCTAGCATCACAGTTTTCGACCTGTACGCTGCCCAGGAAGTTATCGGACGCGGCGGGGGTCTCGGAGAGCAGTTTGTGACTTACAAGAACGAGATCATTACCTACGACGGGGAGGCTTTGACGTATGGCTGACATATTTTCGGTCCCGTCGTATACTACGATAGGGTTGTATGCAGACCGCGGCACTCCAGAATTTATCGGGCAGACCTACTGGTGCTCGGACACTCTGGAATTGCTTTTGGCCACCGGCACGGCATCCAACGCGGACTGGAAGCATATTACCGTGCCAGTATCAACAACAGCCAACAGACTGCTTGTTTCGACGGCGACAAAATATTCTCAGCTTGCTCCGGGATCTGAGGGTGATGTCTTAAAGATTGTCTCAGGTGCTCCGGCTTGGGCATCTCTATCAACAGCGCTGACTGGGTGCAAAGTCCGGTCGACGGTTACGCAGGTTCGGGACGGGACTACGACCACGGCGGTCATTTCATGGGGCTCAGAAGATTTCGACGTTGGGGGGTTTTGGGCAGTATCGCCTAACCCATCTCGCGTAACGATTCCGTCCGGGCAGAGCGGCTACTATCGGGTAGAGCTTAACGCCCTATACATCGCCAACGCGACGAGCAATAACGCAATGCGCATCGAGGTTCGAAAAAACGGGTCGACTATCTTGACTACGTGGGAGGGCAAAGACTTTTCAATCGACGCCCGACAGACGTGTAGCTTCTCGGATGTCCTTTATTTAAGCGCGACAGACTATATCGAAATCGTCCTGTCTCGAATTGTCGGCACGGGGACAGCCTCGATGACGCAACCAATCACTCTAAGCGTAATCAAGCTGGGAACCTGATGATGCGTCGAATTCTGTTCATCTACTGGGATAAAGAATCCAACCGCCCTTCCAAGGCAGCGTACAAAGACGATGCATACTATTCGTGGGATACAAATCAGTTGTACCTGTCTGACAATAATCGAGACTGGGTTCTGATCAATCAGGTGACAGAAACTGATCCGTACATTCACGGTCAATCCCGGCCCGACGTCATTGTCGTCCCTGCAGGAGAGTCCGCTGTCTTCGCTGACTCAATCGCTGGTGCGGATGACATTAACCTTGCCGGAACCCTGGTTGTTCTGCCGGGCACGAAAATCAACCCCGCTTACTTCGAGACGGTTATTCGAACTGTTGCAGGGGCGGTTAGTGCCTCTAACACCCGGAGGCTCGAGGCTCGGTCGGATGGCTGGTATGATGTCGATGATGGGGGCGTGTCTAAACTTCTTAGCGCTCCCGGAGAGATCATTGACGACGTCTTCATTGAACGAATTTCAAAGGGCTTTGGGGCTGGCGCGCTTACAACTGTGTTTGTGACGGCAGCTCGATGGAACCAGTTTATCTGGATTTCGCCAGCAGCTCTGGCGGATCAGCTTGTCTTCAAGTCCTGGCTGCCTCAAGGCACTTATCTAATGGAAGTCTATCACGCGGTCTTCGCGGTCGGGGCATCGGTCGCCACGGTGTCGATTGGAATGACTTCTATAGGCACAATGTCCTTTTATTCGGCGGTGTCGGCTTACACGGGTCTTACGGCGCTGCCGACGTTCGTGGTGAGCTCTGACGGCGAATATACTTTTACATTTCAAGCCACCACTACAGGCCCTGGAGGCGACGAGGGAATGTTCATCTCGGGCGTGTCCATAAGGAAGATATCATGACCTATGACATTCGCGACGACGCTATCATACTGGAAGAGAACGGGTCAGACGTCGCGGCCCCCACAGCAGGCATAGCTCGGATTTATCCTGTTGCAACCGGTTGGAAAGCGCGCGGGACTTTTTCTCCCGTCGCTCTTGGGGGCACGTATCCGAAAGTAGCAACCCTCTGGCATCATTCCGCCCGCGTGGTTATTGGCGGCGCGTTAATCAGAGAGCTCTCGGACACGGCTCGCTTTGCCGTACGCACATATCAAACAGACGCTCAAGTCGGAGCAGCTGTCGAATGGGACGTTCTGCTGGCTGCAGGGATATATCAAATAATCGTTTCTGGCGAAAGCGGCCCCTACGCTGGGACACAACATTGGTATGTTGACGGGGTCTTAAAAGCGGCCCTAAGATGGTCGGCCAACAGTGTGATTGCAAACGACGTTCGAACGGCCTCCGGGGTAGTCATTCCCACAGATGGCCGACACGTGATTCGATCTGAGGTCGGAGGCCCTGCGGACAACAGTACAAGCCAATCGTCAGCTTTTGTCATTTTTTCTAAGGCATCTTTCGTGGGGGCTCTATGACACTTATAACTCCGGCGCTTCTTGAATTGCAAGAAGGAGCTGCGGTCGAAGCGCCCCCAAGCGAAAAGAGACGGCTAATTGCGACCTCTGCAGGAGTCTTCGATTTAAACGCTTTAGGGGAGAGGACGCCGCTTACACAGCTGTACCCCAAATTTGATGAGCGTTGGTGTGACGAAACCGTGGTCACGTCCGGACCCACTTTTTTAATTGATTCCGGGACGACCACCCAGGCAAATCAAAGATACGGGATATACGGATACGCATCATCTGCACCTGCCTTAGGGTATTCATTTAGAACCGGCCTGTGGCTGCGTGCGGGTACGTACACATTAAGCTGGTTAGGAGCTACGTCAAACTCTCAGGGCATCTTTACAGTGAAGGTCAACAATTCGTCCGTTGGTACTGTTGACGGCTACAGTGCGGCGCTTACCTACAACACTATTCTTTCAATCGCCAGCGTTGTGATTGCTACCAGCGGCTGGCAGCAGATCGATATGGAAGCGACCAGCAAGCAAGGGGCCTCGTCCGGATATTACTTTATCTTCTCGAAGATGTGGGCGCTATAGGAGGCGACATGAATTACTTTTACAATGGCACCGGCTGGACAGATGCTAACGGCAACCCTCAAACAACGACCATTCTTTCATATTTAGGGCGTACGGTCGAAGTCGTGGGGGTGTTAGAAACCGAGGAAGAACGATTCTCTGCGTTTCTGCAAGGCCTCTCCCCCGAAGACCGTCAATACTTTTTAGAGCTTGGAGCTGCTCGCGAGGCGCTTCAAGAATTTGATTTTGAAGCAGTTCTAAGCGCCTTGCGCGAGATGTCTTCTCCCGGCGATAAAGATCTGCCTTACATCGTAACTATCTTGACGAGCGCGATCACATTGCTGCAAGCGGTCTCTAGGATTATCGACCCGCGGATTGAAGCCAAGCCCGCGCCGTTCCCCCGGCCCGTGATCGAATATCGTAGACCCGGAGACTGACTTGAAATCAATTCTGAGACACATAATGATCCTTCTCCCCTACTGGTACGTAGCGGCTCTAGTGGCTAGAAGAGAGCGTCAGGGGCCTGAAGCTGATTTGCGGGCCCTCAAATACAAGTTGGTCGATTTGGAATCAGCCGCGACAGCAAATCACTACCTCATTCGAAAGCTGACCTCTAGGGTCGAAAGGCTTGAACAAGATGCCAGACTCAGTGGTTGATGCCGGGATTGCTGGAGCTATTCTGTTCGCCCTGGCTTGGTTTATAGATCGCCGAATCTGGCCGTGGTTCTCGAAAGAGTATTGGCCGCACCGACAGAAAATGGCCGAGCAGTCACAACAGACCCTGCAGAAGATTGAACAGGCCATTGCAGTCATTCAGAACCTGGCTGACACAGAAGTAGATGAACGCAGCCAGCTCGTTTCGGCTGTCAACCGATTAATCACAGCCTCTTCAACAATGAACAAGAGGTTCAAAGCCTTAGACCGGCTGACAGCGATTGTTACCGAACTGTACATTTCAATGCGCTCTAATCCAGAAGCGTTTGAAGGCTGGAACCGCCCAGCGGAAGAGATTCAACGGGTTCAAGAATCTCTGCTCGCTCGAGCTGGCTACGACGATGAAGAAGATTCAACCGAGATCGATCCAGTCCCCGAACCGAACACTCGGCGTGTTACAACCACGGTCGCGGCTACCGCTGTAGAGGTTACGGCTGTGGAAGGTATAGACGCTCTAACCCCCGGGCCTCGGCCCCAAACAAAGCCTTTCCGAGACCCTTCGTTCAATCCCGACAAGACTCAAAAGCTCCCCGAATAACCGCCAGCGTATTCTAAATAAACATTTAGCAAGCGCAGTCGCGTTCTGTTCGGTTGCTTATCGATCGTGCTCGTACAGAAATTTCGCAGATCAAGGGCGATTCGAAAGAAACTGACGGACCTCCCCCTCGTGCTTTTTCTTGGGTTTGGAGTCTACAATTTTATTATAGTAAGGCAATGCCCGGAGGCAAAAATGCAAACTGAATTCACGACCGATGTCAAACTAAACGACAAGCAGTATGTAGCTCTCATGCGTTTGTACAACTACGGGCTAGCTCAAGCAGCAGTGCCGGTTCGCACCCTTCGCTGGCTGCAGTCTAAAGGCCTGGCCATCGAGAATCCTCTCGAGCGGGAACATTTCCCGGTGACTGATCTCGGGTGCGAAGTTCTCGAGCAGATTCATGAGGTAAGCCGGGAGCGCGCGCGCAAAATGACCACGATGCTGGCGCGCATTTATCACGAAGCTCAGGCAAAGGGCATCGACTTCCGATTCTCTGCCGTGCGGTGCGATCCGTGGACGCGCAAGTACTACGCAACGACTGCGGCGTTCAATCCGTGGGGTCCGGGAGGCAAACGAGAACTTGCCTTCACATCTCAGACTGAAGCTGTGTATCCGGCGTCGGCTGAGGCCTTGTATCTCGGGGACACCGTATATCAAGCGAAAGCTGCTCTGATTACTTTGATGACACAAGTCCGTTCCGCGCGGTAATTAGAGATCCCCTCTCGAGCACTTAGCACGTTGAGGGGATCTTTTTAATTGCATTTGCCCTCTAAGTATCGATATGAAAGGTTGTTTGTATGTGGATTCTTGGCGAGTGGTATGAGGACAACTACAATGAAGATTGTGCTACCGAAGAAATGGAAGGGTACTGGCAACAGTCTCGAGAGGGAGACTGGGAGTGGGTCCGGTACAGAAGCTCCGTCGATCCAGACGCGGCCGACAATGTGGACGGACCTAAACGCTACAGAACAGGCCGAAGTGCATCAGCGGCTGCATCGGATGGCTAAGTTCTTACACCGCCAAGGATATCAGGTAAGGGCTATCGACCCGACGAAAGATTGCATGGTGACGATTCGATTCCGCCGGGAAGCCGTGAAAGCTGAAGCCTTGTTGTTTTTGTCGGATGTAATTCTTTCGACGCAGCCGGCGTTGGAAAGAAAAGCTCTTGACAGGGTCAGCAAAATATACATCAGCGCGAGCTGATTCCAGGCAAATAAAAACCCACAGCTTGCGGGTTTTTATTTGCTTCTTGCCTGCTGTTAACTGCTGGCTGTATCGCTTCCGGGAGGGTATAGACGGGGCGACTCGGTTGACGTGTTGATTCGAACTTCTGCAGATCCACCAGGAGGAATCACAGCATCTATGGCGGCATCTGACACATCGCGCAGCTGCTCATTAATCGGTTTCAGAGGCTGCGCGCCGAGCTCGTGGGCCATGCGAGACGCGTCATCGTAGCTATAGCCCCCAATAACAACGAACGCGAGAGCTCCAATGAGCACCAAGAGTTCATCACTGTATGGGGCCAGCGATGGGATTTGCGTCACTAACATGCCGACGAGCAGAGCGACCACAGCTGTAAGAAACCTGGTGGATTTGAGCAGGAGCTTGAGCGGGCCAAGTACGGGAGGTCGTTCAGACGGAGGAAGGGTCATAGGCACCTCGATAAAATAACAAAGGCCCCGTAGGGCCTCTGCAGTAAGGAATGCGTCGGACCGATGCGATCACCAGGAGCATAGTGCGACAGTCTGATCTTTTATATTGTAATACACCTTGAGAGTGAAAATCAACGTTGACGGTTCGATGAAAGATTAGAAAAATCAAATATGAACCTCAAAAGGTTGATCTCCCTGTTTGGCTGGCATATAATAGTAAAATAGTGATTGTTTAAATATCTACCGCATTTTTGCCCGACTAAGGACTGCGCAATGGTTCGAATTGCTCTCACCCCAATGGTCGATCATGCCATTCAATATACGCGCCTCGGATGGCATGTGTTTCCAGTTAACCAAAGCAAGAAGCCTCTGACAACCAACGGATTCAAAGACGCGACTAAAGACGAAGCTACCATCCGCAGGTGGTGGAATCAGTTCCCGGATGCCAACATCGGGGTCGCGACTGGAGCTAAGTCAGGCATTGTGGTGCTGGATGTCGACGCCGCAAAAGAAGGCGCTGAAGATCGGCTGCAACAAATCATAGCCGAAAAAGGATCATTCAATCAGGCAGTAGTCTCCCGCACGGGCGGTGGAGGATACCATGTGTTCTTCAAGCACCCAAACGGAGGACGAAAGGTCCCGAATGCTCAAGCGCTATTCGGCTTTGTCGGAATAGATGTTCGGGGTGACGGCGGATACGTCGTATTGCCACCGTCGCAGCATGCTAGCGGCTCAGAGTATGCATGGGTCGCCGGGCAGTCACCGTTCGACAACGCTCCGGGAGAGTGCCCAGAATATCTGCACTCTCAGCGTGGAAGAGGCTCAGCAGCGGTTCGTTTGCAAATGGATGGAACTATCCCGGAGGGCGAGCGGAACGCAACACTCACCCGAGTAGCGGGCCTGGTGAGAACTCTTGGGCTTGGTGAGGAAGAGATCCTGACTGTTCTGCGGTCACAGAATGCAACGCGATGCAACCCTCCGCTATCTGAAGAAGAGCTCCTGGTGATTGCCTCGAACATCGCTAAGTATCCACCGGCTCGTACAAACGGGACCGTTGCTGGCGGACACCCGGTGCTCGAAGCGCTGCTTCAGTTTCCAATGACTGACGTCGGTTTCGGCCAGATGATTGCATTCTATCTAGCAGAGCAGGTCAAGTACAATCACACCGCCGGAAAGTGGCTGATTTGGGATCAGCACTTCTGGAAGATGGATGAAGTCGACGAGATCACATTGAAGGTCATCGACACGATATCAGCGTTTCGACGGGCGGTAGATTTGATTACAGACGATGATGACCGCGCCGCCGCCTTTCGGTACTCAATGATCATGCAGGGCAAGTCGCGCATAGATGCCGGCGCTTCAATCAGCAAAGCGCAGCCAAACATTGCAACTAAGCACTCTGCCTGGAATAACAACGCCGACCTGGCTGCATGCTCGAATGGGGTCATTAATCTCCGCACCGGAGAGCTGCGAGCAGGTCGCCCGTCAGACCTCCTTTCCAACCACTTTCCCGTCAACTACGACCCAAATGCTTTGTGCCCTCAATGGCTCAAGTTCCTCGACGACGTGTTTGAGGGCGGTCGAGATGTGATTAACTACCTGCAGAGAGCTATCGGATACACCCTGACAGGCCACACGACAGAGCAGTGCCTGTTCATGCTTGTCGGAAAAGGCTCAAATGGCAAGTCGACGCTCATGAACGTCTTGCAGTCGATCTTCGGAAGCAACGCCTTTCCTGCCCCGTTCTCAACCTTCGAACGCCAGCCCGTAGCCAACTCCCAGTCGAATGATATCGCGGCACTTGACGGCCGACGTCTTGTCATCTCATCTGAGCCGAACGAAGGCGTGACCCTGAGTGAGTCTCGCATTAAGTCTCTGACCGGAGGCGAGCCTGTCTCAGCGCGCTTCCTTCATCGCGAGTTCTTCACGTTTCACCCGGTCTGCAAGATCTGGCTTGGTGTCAACCATCTCCCTCGAGTGGTGGATGACTCGGACGGTTTCTGGCGCCGCGTACGTCGCATCGATTTCAACGTGAGGTTCGTCTCTCCCGAAGAAGCCAGCGAGGGGGCTCTAAAGCAAAAGCCGAAGGATCCCGACCTGGGATTTAAACTGCGCTCAGAATTTCCCGGCATTCTCGCTTGGATGGTTCGCGGCGCAATTGCGTGGTATCGTGACGGGTTACAGACCCCGTCGGCGGTGCAAGCCAGCACCCGAAATTACCGCGACGATTCTGATCCCCTCAAAGCGTTCTTCGATGCGTATTGCACTTTCGGCGAGAACGATTCTGTTGAGCTGGACACCTTGTACAGAGCTTATACCACGGATTGCAAGAACCGTCTCCTGAAGCCCTACGAAATCCTTCCCCTACGAAAATTCAGCGAGAGGTTGAAGAGAGAGTTCCCGGAAGACCGGAGTGCTCGCAAAGCCACGTTTATCAGCATTGGCTTAGCCGCTGACGGCTTAAAGCTTGTCCAGCCTGAGCAGGTCATGCAAATCAATATCAATCACCGCGCTAACCGTTCTAATGGGCACAGTGCAAGCTAAGGAGTTCTGAGCAGTGACTACTATCATCCCGCAAGACGTGGACATCGCTCCCGTCCAATTCCCTGACGGATTTGACCCCGTCACAATGTACTTGAATACTCTCAGCCCCACGGCGCAATCGACCATGCGCTTTGCGTTGCTGGCGGTGCTCAAGATCATCATGCAGACTAAGGATGTCCGCCTGGCTGAGATCTACTCGTTCCCCTGGCACATGCTCAAGCTGCCTGTCATTCTGAAGATTCGATCGGTCCTCATGCAGGACTACGCTCACTCAACCGCGAACCTGTACCTAGCAGGTCTGCGCGGCGTCATTAAGGCATGCTGGCGCCTCGAGCTCATTTCAGTCGAAGAGATGAATCGTCGGCTGGATTTCGAGTGGGTGGTTGGGGTCACCCTTCCTAAAGGCCGGTCGCTGGAAGCCGCAGAACTGACGAAGCTGTTAGATGCCTGCGAGGCCGCTGGAGGCGCTGGAGGCGTCCGAGACAAGGCGCTTATCTCATTTATGGTTGCAACGGGGGCTCGTCGGGAAGAGACGGTCAGTGTCTTTTTAGAAGACCTAGTCCCCCACAACGACGGCTACGAGTTGATCCTGGCTAAAGGCAAAGGCAACAAGGACAGGTGGCTGTTTATCAACTCCCGGGCTCGAGAGATTGTTGATCAGTGGATTGCTGTTCGAGGCGTCGCTCCCGGTCCGTTATTTGTCCGCGTTGACTGGCTTCCCCAGCTAGAGCCGATCTCCGGACAAACAATCATGGACGTTCTCAAGCGCAGATGTCTGGCTGCCGGCATTCATTATGTAAAGCCCCACGACCTGCGCAAAACGTTCATTACGAGCCTTCTGCTCAACGGCGTGGATATTTTCTTGGTGCAGCAACTGGCTGGCCATGCTTTGTCTGAGACGACGCGGCGATATGATTTGCGCGGAAAAGAGGAACTCGAGAAGGCTGCCCACACGCTTGCGAACATGTTCTAGATGAGAGCCCTTCTCATCAAGTTCTCATCAAACATTCACGTGCCATTGTACCAAACAAAGGGTTACACTAAATATAAGGAAGGCGCACAGAGCGTTACTACAGGAGCAAGTGTATCATGGCTAGCCGCAAAGTAACAGTCACGTCAAACAACCGGGCAGTCTCGATCTACAATAAGAAGGGCGAGCAGATCAAGCTCGGCACTGTCGTCGCGGAGCATTACGGAGATGACGAAGTTCGTCGCTTCTCGTTCATGCCTTCGGGTGCGAATCCGTGGAGCCCGGAGCGCAAGATAGAAAAGGGCTACGCTCTCGGAGCCGGCAGCAAGCAGATGTCCTTTATCAATCCTGCGGACGCTCAAGAACAGCTGCTCGAAGAGGGCTGGAAGATCGTCGATCAGTGGGCTTGGAAAGGCGGCCTGCAGGTCACCACAATCTTCAACAACCCGGGAGCGGCTGTCGATGACACCATCGAACATGACCTCGCGTTTTGGGAAGCTCGCGGCCGCAAGCGCGGTGGGATGTTTCCAGCGGTTCGTCTGGACACAAATCTGGTCATCGGTCGAGTAGCGGCTCGCTACACTGCCGGAGTGTACCGCGTGGTCTGCACTAACGGGCTGATCAGCAGCGTGCTGAACATGGGATCGGCGAGCTTCAGCCACCGCACGTGGGAAGAAGCGGACCTTCATAAGACAATCGAAGACTTTCAGTGGACGCAGGCTCTGCTGAATAAATCCAACTACAAGGGCAGCGTGCTCGGCTCAGGTCACTCTCTGCGCGCAGTGCACAAACTACTCACTACGTACATCGACGCTTCTTCGGCTGCGGATGCAGCCTCGGCGCCGTGGGTTCGCACAATGCAAAAGCAGCTGGGCATGTCAGCGAACGTGCTGAAGGGCTGGACGCTCGAAGGCTTCTCTGGACAGCTAAGCATGCTGGCTGACAGCAATCCGGACACGATTTACTCAATCGATATTCTGAACGCTTACACCAACGCAGTCAACGCTCATCGCTTGAATCGTGCGAATGATGCCGGCGTGTGGCGTGCGATGGACGGAATGGACGGAGTGCTGCACTCAGTTCAAACGCTGATGGAACTGTCGACACTCTTTTCGGCCAACTAAGCTCGGGGGGCAAGCAAGCCCCCCATCTTTTTATTTTCCTACGTACCAGGGCAGATGATCATGTGGAACAAAGCTGTACACAACCTCTTCAAAGAGTTCTTCGGGCATCGTGACGATCTCACACGGGACTTCGTTTCGGGACTTTCAACTATGGCGTTTCCGCTTGTTGCAGCCGATACGATTGTCGTGGTGCTTAACTCACAGCGGGCCGAGTGGCAGCCGGGACACTACGACGACGTAGTCAAGAAGCTGGATTTCCGCCGCGCGGTCTGTGCTGTGGTGATAAGAGACCAGGACACTGACAAAGACGATATCATCGGGATCGGCATGATCTGTGCCTATCACATTGGCATGAACACCTTGTTCTTCTTAGACAAGCCAGTCATGCTGTCATCGGACGAAATTGATTCTCATCTGTTGGACTAGGTCATGGAACGTGTAACCATAGAAGCTCTGGAGCAGCTCTCTGCTGAAGAGCTGGCAGAGCGGTACCTAGACATTCTCGGGAAGGCCCACAAGGCCTCCAAAGCCGACATCATTTCAACCATCTTGGTTGCGCAACAGACCGAGCAGCTTCTTGACACCTCAGACGGGGGGAAACTTTCTCGGAGAGCTGCAACACGGGACCTCTTAGAGATTGAATTGTTGGAGGTACTGACTCATCTCGCCGAGCCAAGTGAAGAGGCTCAAATGCTGTTAGAGGACCTGAAAGCCGGGACAAAATTTTCAGCGACTGACCTCCGGGCTTATTTGAAACAATTCAAGGCGGCTCGAAGACCCAGGCGTTACGATGAAGACGATATTCGGGCAATGAGGCAGATGCGGGAAGACGGGGAATCGTTTGCTAAGATAGGCGAGCGGTTCGGATGCAGCGGGGTGTTTGTTCGAAACGTGTGTCGAAACAAGGTGTACAAGGACATCCGATGAGTGAAGATCAGGGTCTGCGGGAATCGTTGAAGGCTTGGAGCTCTGACTGGGAAGAGCTCCAGTCAATCACCAAGGCACTTGAAGAGGCCCGGAAAGCGTGGGAGCAGCAATTCCTGAAAGCTCATGAGGCTTTGATCTCCCGGGAGGCTGAGCTAAAAGCGTTCTTCGAGCAGCTGCACGCAAAGCTCCAAGACACGGCTGAGGCCATTGTCTGGCAAGAAGACCGTCGTGCAATTATGGGAGGCCTTTTAAAAGTGCAGGTCCGCAAGCGGCCGATAGAGTATGATCCGGAAGTTCTTGTTTCGTGGGCGAGACAGTACCCGCAAACCTTTGGACTGCCCAAGGACAAAGAGAAGATGAAAATGCTTTTGGATGTTCTGCGGCTGCAGCACTCTAACATGCTAGACGTCGATCTGAGAGAGGCTGAAAAGTTAGCAACGATGGTCGGCGATGACGGGCAAAAAGTCTTTGAAGACTCGCCGCTCGAGCTGGAAGAATATGTCACAAGGATTAGCCCGGACATGTTCAGTAAGATCATGACTATCCTGGCGACTGAAAATGACTTCGACATCCGGAGGCAATCCGATGGTTCTGATTAACAGGCCGTGGTCTAAGACGGAGTTGCACAAGCCAATTCCTACAGACGACAACGCAAACTTTAAATCTGAAGTCATCAAAGACCGGGATTGCTTTGTTTACACGCCAGATATTCTTCCCGGTAAAGAGATCCAGCAAGCTGGGGGAAGGTGGGATGCTAAACGGCGCGCGTGGATTTTGCCCCCAATTATGGCCAGCATTGAAATCGTTCTGCGACTGCATCCGGGAAAGGTTCGTCTCACCACGTACCTTTATAGGATGTGGAGCGCCAAGAACGGATTCTTCCTGTACAGCTCTGAAGTCGTTCAAAAGAAGTTGCCAGATATTTGGGACAAGCTGTATTCGTATCAGCAGGAGGCGGTTACATATCTGTATTCATCACCGCATTCGGGAGCAATGTTGCAGCTCGCTCCTCGCCTGGGAAAGACTATCACCACGTGCGCAGCTGCGCGGGCAGTGAAAGCTCAGAGAGTGTTAGTCGTGACCCTTCTGTCATTGGTGCCTGATTGGAAGCATGAGATTAAGCAGTGGACAGGCCAAGACGCTGCGGTCGCATATCGGTCTGGAGACGTGTCTGCGAGAGGATGGATCGTAACCAATTATGAGACGGTGCGGGACTGCCTGCCAGAGTTCTTGGCCGGGAGGTGGGACCTTGTTGTGTGCGATGAATCAATCTTGCTGCAGAACCGAGATGCAGAGCGAACAGAAGCAATTCAAGCCCTAAGAGACCGGGCGACTCGAATCTGGCTACTTTCAGGCTCTCCTGTTTCGAAGCATGCTGACGGCTTGTACGCACAGCTGAGAATCATCTCGCCCAAATCATTCACCTCGTACTGGAGGTTTGCTCGAACCTACTGCCACACGCAAGAGACGCCTTGGGGTACTAAAGTTACGGGAACGCGTCTCGACATCAACATTGCACGGGAGTTTCGGGACTTAATCTTTACCCGGCATTACAGCGACATCGAGGCAGAGCTGCCAGAGATCGTTTATCAAACGGTTCATGTTGCTTTGGCCCCGACGCAGCAGCAAGCATATCAAAAGATTCTGGATGAGTTCCTACTTGAGCTCGAATCCGGAGAAGAGATGCCGGTAGTTAACAAAGTAGCCCAGCTTGTGCGGCTGCAGCAGTGCGTGTCGAACCCTGCAAACTTCGGCGGAGTGTCTGCCTCGGGGAAGCTTGATGTTCTGATGGCGTTGTTTGAGCATGATGAGATTCCATTACCGGCAGTAATCTGGACTCAGTGGACTGAAGGCGCTGACCAGGTATACAAATGCATTGCCCGAGAGACTTCTTTGAGGGTCGGCATTTCAAACGGGAAGGTGAAAAACAAACGAGACCCTATCGACCAATTCAAACAGAACCAGCTGGACATCCTCGTCCTGTCTTTAGGCGTAGGCAAATACGGCTTAACACTCGCCAATGCGCAGGCAGCCGTTTACTACGACAAGTCTTGGGATGCTGATGCTTACATCCAATCAATGGCCCGGATTTACTTGCCGGGACAGAAGACCAAGCCTCTAGTGCTAACACTGCATGCGCAGGGTACTGTAGACGAGCTGGTCGAACAAAACCTGAGGGACAAAAGCTTCTCAATAGGGCACACCAGTAACGCAGACTTAGCTCACATTCTAAGGAGCCTTCAATGAGCCAAGAAGTCAGTGTGATCGGAATCGATGTGGGGATTACGACCGGTGTCGTGATTGCAAAAGTGCAACGAGGCCAAATGCCTGTGATACTCGCTGCGAGAACCTTCGCGGTGCCGGAATACAGACCTGACGTGGCGGCCTTCGTTGAATGGGTTTCAGCCCACGAGGTCGAGCGTCTTGTGGTTGAGTACCCGGCAGATGCTCAGTACTCCACGTTTCGAAAAGAAACTATCAGGGCCCGGGACAGGTGGAGACTTGCGGTCGAAGACCTTGGCAAAGTCGTCCAGGTTGAAGTCACCGAGGTTCGCCCCTCAGAGTGGAAGACTTCGTTGTCAGGACGCATTAACGTCTTTAAGGCCCGGTGCAATGAAATGTGGTGGAAGGCCCGACCGTCTCAACATGAAAGGGATGCCGCTGCGATTATTCATTACTTGAGTAATCTTTCGGCGCTGAAACCATAATGCGTTGATTCGCTGTGATATCCCGTTTATAATGGAATCATTCGACGCAAGGAGCAATCAGATGGCGGCAACGAAATCACCTTACATGAGCAACGGCAAGCACGCGTTCCTAGATAGAGTGCAAGCCGCTCAGCAATCACAGTGGCGCAAAGTGTTAATCACTGGGGCGTCTCGTAGCGGGAAGACGACGCTGGTTGGGAGCGCTGCGCTAGATGAGCGCACCTGCCCGATCGTTGTCGTAGACTTCGAAGGCGGAAGCACTTCTCTGTATGGCTTGCCTGCGGATCAGTGCACGGTCTACCGGGTGAAAACCTGGGAGGACTTTAATCTAGTGTACGACTATCTCGCTAACGAGAAACACAACTACAGGTCGATCGCAATTGACTCCTTGTCTGAGACTCATGTTAACTCGCTGCTCTGGATCGTCGACGCTGAGCTCAACGCAGGCCAGAAGCGGGAAGATCCCTTCACGGTGTATCAGGCAGACTATGGTAAGTCCATGGTTCAGATGCGCCGATTCCTTCGAGCGATTGTAAAGCTCGACATGCATTGCTTCTTCACAGCCCTGCCGAAGACAGAGAACGAGCCCCGAGAGGGAGCCGTGCGCAAGCCAGCTCTGTTCGGCCAGATGGCTGAGGAAGTGGTCGGGATGTTTGACGTGTCTACATTTTTGGTGCAGGAAAGGATTTCACCCAAGGCACAGCAAAACGCAGGCGCCGGCTCAGCACTCCCGGCGGCCAAAGTAGTTCGCAAACTGCTCCTGCAAAACACACCCGGAGTTCGCGCGGGGGTTCGAACTCCATGGGGCGTGCGCTTACCCGACTATCTTGAAGACCCCACCGTCACTAAATTGTTCGACCTTCTACAAGTGTAAGGATCACACGACCATGGCTCGTATCACCGTTAACTTTGGGGAGATTCCATCAGACACCGTTCCCGAAGGGGAGCATGAAGCGGTCATCACCGGCGTCACAATGCGGCAGTCGCAGACTGGCACCCACCCGTATTTGAACTGGGAGTTCCAGATCGTCGAAGGCGAGCACGAAGGCCGCAAGGTCTGGATGATGACCAGCCTGGCTCCCAATGCATTGTTCCGCTTGAGAGACACGTTCGTCGCCCTCGGCTTCAGCTCGGATGCTGTGATCGAGCTCGACGTGGACGAAGAGAACACTCTGGTGGAACCCAGCGTCATCGGCCTGCCTGTGCGCATTCAAACCACCTTGGAAAAATACCAGGGTCAGGATCGCGCGCGGGTACAGCGCATCGTCGAAGCTCATGCAGAGGTGGGCAGTGGGCAGTACAGCGAAGCTAACACGTTCGCGCCCCCCTGGTCAGACACCGAAACCGCGTCGGGCGAGCCGGAAGAAGTCTTGACCGAGGACGGCGAAGCGCGCCGGACACTGCTCTAGCTTGCCACTGATGTAACATTCGAGGCAGGTCAAAGCCTGCCTCTGAAAGGCGTATCATGATTGAAGACACCTTTGAGGCTCGCAAGCAAAGGCTGCTCGAGCCGTACACAACGACAACCATCAGCAAGGTTTGCGGCGCAATCTCAGCTGCTCACCAACTGCCGCATCATGAGGGGCCTTGTGCTAACCTTCACGGGCATAATTACAAGGTCGAAGTTGAAGTCGGAGGAAACGTCATCGGCGGTGCTGCGGATGATCCGAACTTGATCGATCCGGCTGCTGGCATGGTCATGGACTTTGCCGACCTCAAGCAGATCTACAACATGGCGATTCACAATAAGCTTGACCATGCGCTGCTGCTGGGGACCGTTCCACTCAAATGGTTCGGCGCTTTTGATCCTTTCGATTATCGATTCTTCGGCTTCGACTTTTACGGCGATCAAGATCACGGAAGTGCAGTCGTCGATGGTCGATGGCAAAAGAAGGACAGGGTTGAAAGCTTCTTTCGAAACAAGGGCTTTGGCAAGGTCGCACTACTAGACATCCCGGTCACGACTGCCGAGTACCTTGCCCAATGGATCTTCGACGAGATGGTGACGGGGCTGAACGCTCTTGCGGGCGCACAACCGGCATATGAGCACGTGTGGGTGCAAAGCGTCCGCGTGTGGGAGACCGAAACGGGGGTCGCGACAGTCACATGGCTGAAATGATTTCCCAGCAAGACGTCATTATGAAGTCGGGGACTTTTAAAGTCGCAGAGATATTCGGCCCCACGATTCAAGGAGAAGGACCGAACACTGGAAGCCCCTGTTACTTCGTTCGCTTCGGCGGCTGCGACTACAGGTGCTTGTGGTGCGATTCGATGCATGCGGTCGACCCGGCTCTTGTGCGAAAGCTGCCCAACATGACTGCTGAGGAGATTCACGAGAAGGTACTTGCTCTGCCCGGTCGGTACCCGTGGGTCGTCTTTAGCGGAGGCAATCCAGCTTTGTGGGACCTGTCTGAGCTGGTGCGACTGTTCCACGTTACCGGGAACCGTGTAGCGGTCGAAACTCAGGGAACGTTTTGGAATGCCTGGATGGGCAAAGCCGATCTGATCGTGGTCTCTCCAAAGCCCCCTTCAGCGGGACGATCGACCCCGCTAGAAGCCGTCAAAATGTTCATGATCAATATCCAGAGGGAGCAATTGATCGGGCGGACATTCTTCAAGTTTGTTGTGTTCGATCAGGAGGACTTAAACTACGTCAATCACATCCTCACCAAGGGGGCGTATTGGGTCGGCAACACTCCGATCTACCTGTCGACTGGGACACTAGCTACGGACACCTCCACGGACGTGCTGCGTCGATACAAGTGGCTGACTGAAACTGCGCTGAGCTTTTTCGGCCAGCAGACCCTGTGGGAAATCAATGTAGGCGCTCAGCAGCATGTGCTGCTTTGGGGCCATGCGTTGGGGGTGTGACGTGAAATTCGACAGAAACATCCTTGTCGTCGATAACGAGATACGCAAAGGGCTTCGCATCGAGCTGGCGATCAAAGACGTCCTGATGGCTCTCGAAATCGACCTGAGCGATCCAAACTTCACGGATACACCCGGACGGGTAGCCAAAGCTATGCTCGAAGAGTGGTTCAAGGGATATCAAATGAATCCCAAAGACGTGCTCACGGTGTTTCCGAACAACGGGCACGAGCGAGACCTAGTCGTCGTGAAAGACATCCCACTGTACTCAACCTGCGCACACCACATGAGCCCGTTCATAGGTAAAGCTGCGATTGCATACCTGCCGGGCACGTACGTCATCGGCTTGAGCAAGCTGGCCCGAGTGGTGGATATCTTCGCCCGTCGACTGCAGCTGCAGGAGCAAATCACCTGGCAGGTAGCTGATTGCCTCATGTCAGTGCTTGAGCCTCAGGGAGTCATCGTGACGCTGTACGATGTCATGCATACGTGCATGACTAGCCGGGGGGTGCACGCGCATGAGTCCTCCACCACCACCTCTGCTTCGCGGGGGATCTTTTTAACCGATGCGGCCCTCCGTGCGGAGGCCATTACTCACATGAGGTCTGGCAAGTAACATGGTACCTTCATTTCGCCGAGCAGTCGTCTCTTTTTCCGGGGGCATGGATAGTTGCACGCTGCTGACTGAAGCAGTGTCTCTGTTCGGCCGAAGCAATGTGTTTGCAGTTGGGTTCAACTACGGGCAGAAGCATGCTGTCGAGCTGAAGGCGGCTGAAGACGTCGCTGAGCACTTTGGTGTGTTGTACACCCGAATTGACTTGCCTCGAATCTTTGCAGGTGCGGGCAGCACACTGGTCGATGCAGATGCTCCGATCGAAGACATCGGGCTGGGATCGTATCAAGAGCTGGCAGCTCGTCACGGTGCTCAGCCCACGGTCGTTCCGAACCGCAACATGAACTTCATCGCGATGGCCGTGACTTACGCCCTGACTGTCGACGCAGGCAAGGTCTACGTCGCTGTGCACGGGGATGACGCTCACAACTATCACTACCCGGACTGCCGGCCGGAATTCATCGATGCGATGACGGAAGCAATCCATGTCGCGACTTCGGGGAAAGTGTTCTTAGAAGCACCGTACGTGCACATCAGCAAGGCAGACATCGTCATGCGCGCTGCGGTCGTAAACGCGCCGCTGGCTTTAACCCACTCTTGCTACAAGGGTGAGCAGCCCGCGTGCGGCAAATGCGCGACGTGCGTTGAGCGGATCGAAGCATTCCGGACGGCGGGGTACATCGACCCTATCCCTTACGCTGAGGAGATTCCCTGGCCGACCGGTGCGAATCCGGGGTTTCTGAAATCAAGCCCTCGAAACGGGGCCGCTTACCGCTAGTCTCGTAAACACCAGGGGAGGAGTAAAAACCTCCCCTCAGGAGAACGATCATGGTTCAGGGATCAGACTACATCTTAAAGGTTCTAGACGAGCTCGCAAACCTGATGCTCAACCCGGAGCACATTGTGCAGACTATTGCTCACATGGAGCAGCTGCTGGTGCTGAAGGGCGGGGACTACTCAGCTTTTGGGCATGCCTGGAATAACTTCGAAACGGCAGCTTCTGTTGCGGGCGCGAGCATCGACACAGTCATCATGGTGCTCATCGGGATCAAACTCGGACGCATTCAGAACCTTCTTCGTCGGGGAGAGTCTGCTAACTTTGAGTCGCTGGATGACTCATGGCAGGACCTTCTTGGGTACATCACCCTGCTAATGGCTTACAAGAGGTTCACGAGGGAGCAACCCAATGAAATTAGGATTGATCTGCCCCGTCCCGCATCTCCGTGACTACGCCGGTGGAGAGTACCACTTGGCGCTTTACCACCTGCTGAGCAACGATGAGTACCGAGACCATTACGCGCGCACAGGGTTATTTGCTTACATCACTCTGGACAATTCGGCTTTCGAGTTAGGCGAGGGAGCAAACGATGTCCGGGCTTTGCTCGATGCGGCCGTAAGCATCAACGCCTCTGAAATGGTCATCCCAGATGTCATGCAGAAGATGGACGAGTCGATAGACCTTAGCTTGAGCTGCATGGAAGAGCTAGCCCTGTCTCGAGCAATGAGCTCTCCGTGGGCCAACGATATTCGCCTGATGCTTGTACCTCAAGCAGAGACCATCTACGGGTGGGGCAAGGCTCTTAACATCCTCGTGCAGGCGCATCATCAGATGTTTGAAAACCGCCCCTTCACAGTGGGGGTATCAAAGGTCTACGACAGCTGGCCAGGCGGTCGGGTCAACCTCATTGAGAGGTTCGTAGCTCCGATGAAAGCGCTACTGCCTCGCATGGACGTTCACTTGCTGGGCATGAGTTCTGATTGGGTGTCTCTCAGCCAGGCGGCTCTTCGCTTTCCTTGGATTCGCTCCGTCGACTCAGTCAAGCCGTTCACCTATGCAATGGCCGGGGTTAAGATTCCAAGGCGCTACGGGGCTTCTCCCGAGAACCCGGGAAGGCCTGAAGATTACTTTACCCGCACAATGACCGCGGATGAAAAGCACCTCGCTCAGTACAATATCGGTTCAGTGATGCACCGAATTCAGCCCAACTGGATGGATCTATGACTACCCTAGTGATCCAGGAATGGCCGATTAAGAGGCAGACTGATCAGAGCACTTTAGTACAGCGGTGCTTGAAAGCGTGCGGGTTCAACCTAGACGAGGTTATCTTCGAGTATGCTGTGCCTCACACAGTAACTAGCGGCAAGCCGTCTGATGCGGACATGGCAGTAGCGGGTCGAAACGTTGCTCGAATCCTGGCCCAGCACAAGCCGCAAAAAGTGCTGTTAATGGGGCCTGCATCCCTGGCCGCGGTGTACAAGCAAAACAAACTCGGGAACATCTTCAAAGAGCGCGGCCGAGCAATCAAGCTAAAGCTAGCTGACGACCTCTTCGGAGTAGCCATCCCCACGTTTTCGGCATACCAAGTGATGAAAGAGCCCGACAGCTTTAGGGACCTCGTGGCTGACATTTCTAAGCTGGCCCGGATTGACGCTCCGATGGAACCCCCAACGGTCTGGTACACTATCTGCGATGACCCCGAAGAACTGCGCAGCGCTCTGTGCCGGCTGAGCAAAGCCTCATTTATCTCATGCGACTTGGAGACCTCGGGTCTTAGGGTCAAAGAGCATGAGATTGAAGCGATCGGGTTCGGGGCTTTATATCCAGAGCTTGACGGGGGAGAGGTTGTGATCATCCCCTGGCACCTGGTGAAGAACGAGGTCGTGCGATACTGCGTGAAAGATTTCTTCCGCGATTACTTCGGGCCGGTAGTCTTTCACAACGCCAAGTTCGATCTGCAGTTCCTGGCCGAGTGGTTGAAGATGCGGACCCCTGTGCGGAACGTGGCCGACACACTGCTGATGAACTACGTCCTCGATGAGAGGCCGATTGCGGACAGGCTGTCTCCTCACGGTCTGAAGACGATCGCCCGGGTGAGGTATGACCTCACAGATTACAAATTCGACTTCGAAGCGTTTTGGAGCAAGCCTGCTGATCAGAGGGACTGGGGGCCGCTCTATACTTACCTTGGGGTCGATCTGTGGTGCACCGCGCGGCTGTATTATGATCTGAGGCAAGAGCTTGAAGAAGAGCCGGCTTCGCTGCGTCAGGTGCTGGACACACTGCTCTTCCCGGCGACGATCGCTCTGGCCGACATTGAACGCAACGGAACGCTGATCGACGTAGGGTACCTCACTGACTACGGTATGCAGATCCGGGATGAGATCGAAGACGTTCTGGAGGACATTCGAAACCTGGTTGAGCTAGCTTCTTTCAATCCAGGCTCCCCCAAGCAGCTGGCCGAGGTGTTCTATGACAAGCTCGGTATCCCGTATCCGTCCCGCACCACGGACAAGGACATGCTCGCCTGGGTGCAGACAGAGATGCCCAACACGCCGGCTGCTGACCTCGCGGGCCTGGTTGAGGACTTCCGGGGCCGCAAAAAGATCCTCGGTACTTACGTCGACGGACTGCTCGCTCTGACCGACCTGACGAACAGCGTGCACGCGTCTTTCAACCTGGCCGGCACATCTACAGGCAGACTGAGCTGCAATGACCCCGCGCTTCAAACCATCCCTCAAATGGCAGGTCCGGCTATCCGAAGAGCCTTCGTGCCGCCCCCGGGATATGTTTGGATGAAGGCAGATTACTCTCAGCTCGAGCTGCGCGTGGCGGCTTACCTGAGTCAAGACTCGAACATGATCCAGGCCTTCATCGATGAGCGGGATATTCACAGCGAAGTGGCAGCGGCGATGTTCCAAATTGACCCCAACGATGTTTCTAAGAAGCAACGCTACGCGGCCAAGTTCGTGGACTTCGGGGTGCTTTACGGTCGCGGAGCGTTTTCGATCGCATACGGTCGAGAGCTTCGGCAGTACCATTGGACTGAACAGATGGCTCAGGAGTTCATTGACAACTACCTGAACGAGTTCAGCCGCCTTCGAGACTGGATGGCAGGTCAGAGGCGTGACGTACTGTCAAAGCAAGAGCTGTCTACTCCCCTAGGCAGGATCCGCCGGTGGCCCTTCATTCACCAATCGACCCGAGGTGAAGCACAGCGACAGGCTTTGAACTTCCCGATTCAGTCAACGGCCTCGGACATCACGCTAAATGCTCTGATCCACCTGCACAGCGAACTCCTCGCGCGGGAACTTTTAACACGCATCGTCATCACAGTGCATGATGAAATCGACCTGGTGGTAAAGATCGAAGAGCTCCCGGAAGTCGTTGACCTGGTCTATAACTGCATGGAGAATCGGCTCCCCTTAGACATCAACGTCCCGATCAAGGCCGAGATAGAGATCGGACCCAATTGGGCCGACGTGAGCCCCGTGCAAGAGACCCAATGGTACTGGCACTCGGAAAGCGATAGCTGGGTTCCTGCTTGGGATGTAAACGACCAGCACGCGCACATCGAGCTTACTGGCCCCTGCTCTTACGATGAGATGTCAAAGAGAACACAGATCAGAAGCTCTCAAAAGCAGTAAGCCCTCTCACCAACGTCTCATCAAATACCCACAATACCCGGTTGACCTTGGCTAGGTATTGTGGGTATAATTTGGTTAGGGTCAAAGAGCTAGGAGGTGCGTTATGCACAGGATACAAGACATCAAGCTTCAGGTCATGTATAGCTCTGCGTGGCAGGCTGTACGCGTGGGGCTGCTCGGCAAGTGGGGCAGTGAAGAAGGCGCACGCGAGAATATCGAAGTGCTCAAGCAGTACATCGGCGACGGGCAAGATTTGAATCGGGTGTGGCGCGTTCTTAATCTGCTGAACGCGGTGCGCATGGGCTTCAACGGTCAGCGGCTGATCGGCAGCAAGATGGACGAGCTCGTGATCGAGTTTCGGATAGGTGTGCAGCTGCAGTACGGTAAGCTGCTGGCAGCGGGGAAAAAGCTGCAGGCAGTCTCGGACGAAGAGACGCTGCGCGAGTGGCGTGAGTTGGATGCAAGCACGCAGGCGCTCATTCTGAGCAATCTGTCGAAGCGGCGAAAGCTGCATGAGCACAGCTCGCATCGGGATGATCTGTCGCACTACTTGCGGCTGATCAGCTCAGGGGAGGCAGCGCAATGATCTCACCAAAGATCCGGAGTCTCTACGACGCCGAACGCGACGCTGCCTGGGAAAAGGCTCGGGATCGGGTGACGGGCAAAGAGGTCAACGCTGACATGCTGAAGTCAGCATCTCCGTCGAAGTACCCGGTTTGGATCATCTCGCTGGTCGTGGGGCTGTGCTTCGTGCTTCTGATCGCGGGCTTCTTTCCGTCAGCGTATCGACTGCATCAAGCTGGGCAAGACACGTTCTGCGAGGCCGTCAATGCAACCACCGGCACCGACCCTCGGTGCGGAGTGGTTGGGGCCGCAACCATCATCATGGCTGAGACTGGGCAGATCGTTTTCTTCCTGGCGCTAGCCGTGCTCGGCAAGACGTATACTCGAGTCAATGCTGAGACTGGGGAGAGCCGGGAGGTTCCGTCACTTACCAATCGGGTGTTTTGGGCCGGTGTGTGGCTGGCTACGACTATCGCGCTGGTCGGCAATGCTCACGTGGCTAAGCCGTGGGATCACGGAGGTCACCTGTTCGCTTACTTAGAAACGTTTGGTCCGCCCTTACTTGTCATGGGCATTGGCTACGCTCTGAAGGAACTGTTGCTGTACTCGATTGAGCAGAGGCACGCGTTTCGGACAGCGTTTCAGAAAGCTGAGGAAGAGCGGCTAGTTCGGTACAACAACCCGGAGGCTACTGGAGATGAGTGGCTGAAGGCCTTCTCGCTGGCTCTGAGAGACGCGCTGCGCAAGGCCAATGCACGGCACAAAGACGCTATGGCTGAGTTGACCCCGGACGAGTGGCGCTTCCTTATTAAGCAAGAGATGAACGCGGCCGATTACATTGTCAACCCGGCAGAGCTGACAAGCGTCGAGGTTGAGGCCGAAAAGAAGCGTCAGGCCGCGGAACGCCGCCAGGCTGAGATCCGTGAAATGGCCAAAGTAGTGCCGCCGTCAGAGCTCACCGAAGTGGTGAAAGCTGAAGTGATCTCAGCTTCCCAGAGCAATGGGCATGTGAAGGTCGTCACTCCGAAAAGGGTTGAGCCGGACAACCCGAATGAAGAGGTCTGGCTGAATGATGAAACAGCTGGCACCTGGACAGCTCGCAGCGCGGCCTCGGGGTACGTGCTCGGAACCGACTTTCAAAGCAGCGAAGAGGCTACTCGACGTTTACGGGACTACCACTACAGACGAGCCCGCAACGAACGGATAAAGGCCTCTTCCAAGGCTTAACGACAGAGTGAAAGGTCATGGCCAAGCTATGACCTTTTTTGTGACTAAACAACACTGGGTATTTGTGGGTATTTATGTCCCTATAGCTGTTTAAATTTTTATATAATTTTTGCTATCAAAGATTTATAAAAAACAGCAAACACCGCGGTTTGACAAATACGCACAATTACACAGCATTAACTGCGTCACGTCCTTTTCATCAGATATTCACGGGCGTTTTGCGCCGGCCTGTGGGATAATTTTGATAGGGGCTATCTGTGCGGAGACTTTCAAAAACGCGCTTATTTGCTCAAAAAATACTGGATATGGGTGTTTATACGTGAGAGCGATATAAATCGCAAAACCAGTATTTTTACGAATTTTACCAGCATTTTCTAAAAGCTCGCTAACGCAAATCACAGGAGTATATCATGGCGCGCGAGAAGGACATGGATCTCTACAGGGAGACTAAAATTAGAAACCGGGTGTTCGAGGTGACTCACAAGCCGTCGGGGAGACGCTTTCACATCCAAGGCCATCCGAACATCCACAAGTGGTGGGCTGATGAGATCATATCCACCAATGGCAAGACGAAAATGGTGCCCACGCCTGTCGTCGATTGGAACTCGAAGAAGCGGCTCTATGTGCTGCTTGACCGGTGGATCAGAGATCAGCAGAAGGCTGAGGAAAGGGTACAAGTTCGCAAGCCAAAAGGTGGACCCGCCCCGAGGACGCCAGAGCTGATACTCGAGAAGACTCCGGGACCGCCTGTCAAGCTGCGGCGCACGCTGGTCTCGACGAACAAATACAAGTTCACGGATCCTTTAGGCCGGGAGTTCTATATAGGCAAGAAGAGCAAGTCCTGGTATGTGTGGGAGCTTCACGGGCTTACTCTCGCACAAGGCATCGAGGACTATGATCAAGCACTGGCCGAGCTGGTAGCCTGGCTCAGTACGGACGAGTACAAGTTCAAACTAGCGCCAGGGGTTGAACGGCGAGTTACCATCTATGTATCAATGCGAGCAGATGGGAGGTTTGTAATCACCTCAATCCGTGCAGATAATGAGCAGCTTCTGTATGCTACAGAGCCTCGAGAGGAAGTAGAGGCCGAGGTAGCCCTGCAACGAGAGCAGCTGCTGACCATGGGCTACAGCGATGAGGACATCGATGTCAAACGGGTCGAAGAAGGGATCATTCCCTAGGAGGTTTGCATGTCAAAGTTCGCAGCGCTATGGAGATCGACCGTCGACCTGCACAGAAGATTCAGGGGACCGGATTTCCGCCCGACAAGCGCAGGAGCAATCAACGCTTTTGATTCTGAGGTCGAGGAACTGCGGGAAGCTGCTACTCAGAAACACCTCTTTGTGGTGATAGAGGAGGGGGTGGATGTCATTGTTACAGTGCTGGGAGTAATGCTCGCCCACGGAGCGATGCTCGAAGACGTGGAGTCTATGATGGAAGCGGTCTGCCGAAAGAACGATGCCAAGACCTGGGCGACGCATGAGCTTAACCCGGACAACGATCGCATCATGAGGAGACCCCGGAAGACGGGAGGATAAGCCATGATGACCTTCCTGCCCTATCCTAGCTTCGTACAAACGGCTCGATGCCTCGACGACATGCGGCTGGGAAGTCAGCGCAGGGAGGCTCTGGGAGTTCTTACGATGCTTCGCAGTACTCGCACTGATCCGGTGGGCTCCAGGCATAAGGGGCAGCTCATAGTCCGGCAGTGGTATGGGTACGAGGCGTCCCTCCAGATCTATTTGAAGATCATCATCGGGGAGTGGGTTGCCCGGGGCTTTCAAAACAACATCAAGCTCGAGTCCATCGCAACTGTGACCGACGTGCCAAATTGGTTGGGGGATGAGCTTTTTCACCGCGCGCAGAAAGAGGTGCTGGTCAAAAAGGCCTGGCTGGCCTTCCATGCCGGTACCCCCCTCCCGGAGCAGTACGACTACCGGCTGCGCTGGCCCGACATCACAACCGAGGATGCTGAGGCCGCAGAATACGTCTGGCCGGTCTCCCCGTACTACATGGAGGTGATCCGGGCTAACATCGATCATCCGGACATCCGGAACAAGCGCTGGGCTGTAACTGCTCTCAAGAGAATTTACAACGGCTGACGCCTCCCTGTCTTCATGGAAAGGCAGGCCCGGGTTCACATTAGTACCCTATCTTTTGGCCCTCGCCCTAACCGGCGCGGGTCTTTTTTTGCTTCATCCCCGGCAATGCCCAAAAGTGAGCAATTGGTGAGAAGGGCGTCAATCTTGCTTTTGCTTGCTTGCCCGAAAGGGCGTTTGGGGGGATAATAAAAGTATAGTAAGGTAGTGCATAAGGAGCAGGGCAATGAACGTCGAGCTGATCAACACACTGAAGAAGATGAACACCACCGAGCTGCGCGCCATGTTCGTGCGGACGCTGGGCTACCAGCCGCACAGCAGCCTAGATCGCCAGGTCATGATCACCACGATCTACGGCAAGGTCGAAGAGCTCGAGATGCCGGACTTCGTGCGGAACTTCTTCAACGCGATCGCGGCGGCCAAGAAGGCTAACGCGCGTCGGTTCAGCGACAACGACATTCGCTCGATGCGCTACATGCGCGCGGAGGGCTACGGGTACACAGCGATCGCGAAAGTGTACGGAAGCAGCTACATGTTCGTGCGCAACGTGTGCGAGGGCAGGCTTTACAAGGACGTGCGCTAAGCACGGCCCACAGGAATTGGGGAGTTACCAAAACTCCCCATCCTCAACTATAATAAAAGCATAGTAAGGTTCAATCAGGAGCATCGAAATGTCTAATCAATCAATACCCACCAATCGCCCGGCTCGCGGCAACCTCTCTAAGCGGCTTATCGCACCGGGGCTGGGTCTACGCGCCGGCAAACCAGCCGCTGTCTGAGATGAAGACACTGCAGGCGCCGAGCAAGAAGGCTAAAGCAGCAGCGAAGCGTCGAGCCGAAAAGAAGGAGGCTCAAAACTCCTCGGCGCCGAAGAAAGCACCAAGCAAGGGCAATTCGCCGCGGCTGACTGACGAGGACAAAAAGCTCCTCGAGTACTTTCGCAAGTAGTGATCGCAGGGGGGCTTTCCTCCCCCTTTAACCAAAGGACAAGACTGTGGACACTTTTCTGAATCGCAACCGCCCAGTGCAAGAAGACATGCCGCTTATGCAGGGCCCCGAGAGCGGGGGCACGGACTATCTCCACTACGACTGGACAACTGGGACGACGTGGAACCTGGTAAACTTTCCTTACATCTCGGAAGGGGATCCGGGAGGCTGGTATTGGGAGAACCGCGACAACGATGAGGAGACCTGCTTTCCGAACATGTTCGGTGAGCTGGAAGAACTCTTGATGGACCTGAACACGTATCTGGCGGTTCGGAAGTAACACGGGGCCCTTTGGCAAATATGAGCATTTGGTGAACTTGGCATTTGCCGGAGGGCTTTCTACCAAAAGCTGGGAGATAATTCAAGCATCGCATACACGCACGAACCGGGAGGTTCAATCACATGTCTGACATTCTGGATTTCAGTAGAGACGAAGACCTGGATCTGTCTGAGGAAATGGCTGAGCAGGCTATCCGCGAGGCCGACACGGGCGGGGAACATGCCGCCGTCGTCATCGAAGAAGATACGGCCGAAGCGAAGCCGAAGGCCAAGAAGGGCCGCAAGGTCAAGCAGGTCAAGCAGGTCGATGCGGCCGATGCGGCCGAAGCGCAGGGTGCGCAGTCAGCTGACTCGATCGTGCCGAAGGTACGCCTTGTGCGCATGGTGGGGTTCTCGACGACCTCGAGCATTCTCAGCCCGGAAGGGTTCAATGTGAGCCTGCTCAGCGTCGCGGGGAGGCAGTACACCTTCGAGTCTCCGAGCGACTGCCTGCACTGGCTGACGCGCCGGGTGTACAACGGGGAACCGCTGTCGCCAGAAGTCGAAGAGCTTCGTCAGGCCCTGGCCTCGGCTCAGATCTACCGTAACGTCTTCAAGCGCCTGACCACTCTGGAGAAATCGCTCAACGAAGCTGACCCCAGCAAGCCTCGCCAGGGGCTGCGTTTCAGCCGCTCGGCCGAAAGCGCCGCGGAGGCCCTAGCCTCAACCAGGCAGGCTAGCGAAACCGCGCCGACACTCAACACGCTGACCGCTCGCCTGGATCGTTTGCACGCAGCTCTGGGACGTCTGGTCGAGCTCGGGGAGGCTGATGCTGAACAGCCTGTCGAGAGCGGGCAGGAATCGGCGGTTGCGGGCGAGTACGGGACTGCTCTGACGGAAGCGCGCGAAGCTCTGCAGGACGCTCAGAGCACCCCAGTGACGCTCGGGAAGCTGCTGTCCGATCATCTGGTCGCTGGCTGACAATCATCGTGCGGTTGATAAGGGGGTCGGTATGACCCCCCCTTTTTTTTTTTATTTGGGAGGAATCTATGCCTTTCGTTTCAAACCCGATCCTCGCAGGCGTTGCTTATCACCAGGGGTACGATCTTGACCCTCCCAGGCCTCAGGCCATACCGCCTCACTGGGATTTTGTCGAGACGATGACTACAGGCCCGCAGCCGGAGGTGTTCAACTTAAATCCGTCGGGCAGTCGGGTGGAAGTAAGCTGGCGCGCAGGGAGATACGGGTACAAGCAGACTGACGTCAAGATCCCCTCTCCGGGGAGGTATGTTTTGAAGGCGTCGTTCAACCGCCAAACAAATCCAAACGTCGGAGTGCGCAACCAGTTCTACGGGAGCTTCGAGGTCGTGCATCGGGGATCTCGATACAACGCAGCAAGCGGGACGTTTCCGAAGTGGTCGGAAAGCAACGCGCCAGGGACAGAACACATCGCGGTGATCCAAGTGAACACGCCAGTCACAATCGAATTGGGCTTCTACTTCGAAACTGCGAACGCTCAGATCGAGGGAAGGGTTGATGTCTTGCTGATTGACATTGTGCCAGTGGCTAGCGATTTCGGGACGCCGCTTCTGACGCTTGCAGAATCACCGATGCCAAGCCCGGATCCTGTACCTGAGCCGCAACCAGAGCCGGTTCCTGGGGAAGGCCTTCACATCCAGGTGTGGTACAAGGGAGTCAAGCTCCATGATTGGCCTGTTGAGATAAACATCCTCCTGGACAATTGGCGAAGCAGACTTGACGACATGATCAACGAGCTGCTGCTACTCCGGGACGATTTAACAAGATAGTTCCAGAGCCGAGAAAAGACCCACGCGGGTGGGTCTTTTTGTTTGGTGAGCCTTTGGTGAGAAACAAAAACCTTACGCCTCTTATGGCAACCCTTCGATATATAATAAAGATAGAGTAAGGGTTGCATAAGGAGCATAACATCATGTCTGAGATCGAAGGGATTCGCCGGATGGACTCGCTGCTGGCCGAAGTGCGCAAACTGGATAACGGGTCGCTTGTGACGAGGCTGTTCGCACTGTGCGCAGATGACTACACGCACGAGGAGGTCGAGCTGTTGCTGGGCAAAGACCGGGAGCTGATCGTCGGGTTGGTTGTGCATTACGAGCTGCACGTGTGGGCGGCGCCGAGGCGCGCGCAGCGCTAATCGAGGGAAGGGCAAGAGCCGGGGAATGTCCTCGGCTCTTTTTGTGTTCTTCTCACAGCGAGAAGATACTGACCGGGCGGCGAGCTTGAACACGAGGGCGTCCAACGTCACGGTTCAGCAGCGGGTGGCCCTCATCGCGAAATCGTTTAATCCAGTAGGCCTTGCGAGAGCCGAGAGGCACCGGGATGGCGTTTGGATCACTGGATTCGACAGGGTCCTCGTAGTCAAGAATCGCCCACTCGACGCGGGTGATGCCTTCACGCGCGGGAGGAATTTCCACGGGATCGCCGTGCCAGCGATCTGCCACCACCTGGCCGAGGATCTCGATCCCCTCGGGAAAGTCGGTGTGCAGGTCTTCGACCCACTTGAGCAGCAGCGGGTTAGACGACCGCTCTAGATGCCTCTTGACCGATTCCCAAGGTTTTTGCCCTGAACCGACGTAAACGATGTTAGCTCCAGCCGGGAGCCTCGGATCTTTCAGGGCCCATACATACACGCCAGAGTTCATAGAATACCTCCTTCGATCTGGCCAATCCATACAATTATTTTAATCCAGGAAATCCTGGAATTCAATCTCTCAGGGTTTCAGCGCATGAAACACTGGGGAATTGTGGGGAATTGTGGATCGCGGGGTTTTGTATAATTTTATAAATACTTGCCTTCTTTTATTTATAAAAAATATCAAAACATATGCTTTCACAAATACCCACAAATACACACAATTTTAAGAGCCCCTCTAGAGAAAATTTCGAGGAGTAACTGGGACGTGTTGATTTATTTCGAACTCAAGCGTATACTTGTAAGGAAAGTAATGGAGGCTGTTATGGCTAGAACTCCGAGGCTAGGGACGTTCAACACATCAAACGTTGAAGCCATCCTCGAAGCCGTTCGCAGAGGTGCTACCCCAAACATCGCAGCCTACGCCGGGAGGGTTTCAAGACAGACCCTTTTCAATTGGCTGGCGTGGGGGGAGGAAGAACTTGAGAACGGCGAAACCGATTCGCAGCTCGCGCAGTTCGTCCTGAACTATCGGGAGGCTGAGTGGCACGCTGCATCTGAGTGGCTTGATATGATCTCTGCGTCTGCTCCTGAAGACTGGCGAGCAGCCGCATGGCTGCTTGAAAGACGCCACCCGAGGGAATACGGCCGCTCCGCGGTGGAGGTGGTTAAGGAAGGCGATCAGGGGCAGATCGAAAGCGCCGTGGATGCATTTGCGGGACTGTTCCGCAAGCTGGGAGATGTTGAACGTGGTAAGCGCGCAAACGAAGACGGAGCTCTCCCCGATCCCGACGCATGACCAGGTGTTGCTAGAAGCGACATACCGGTACGGGTTCGATCAGGACACTCTATTCGAACAATTCGACTCCTGGGATGCTTATTCTCAGGAGGTCTTTGTTTGCGGCCTTAGCAAAAACTACTTCGTTCAGACCTACTGCAAGATTCAAGATTCCGTTCGACGTGATTGGATTCCTTTCCGTCTTTGGCCCACACAAGCCGAGGTGCTTGACGTTCTCGACCGCAATCAGCTGTGCCTCGGACTGAAAGCAAGGCAGGTCGGGTTCTCCTGGCTAGTAATCGCAGACGCGATTCACGAGATTCTTTTCCGCCCGATCGCTCAGGTACTTATCTTTAGTCGACGTGACGACGAAGCAGTACACTTGCTGGATGACCGGTTGAAGGGAATGTATTGGCGTCTGCCCCGATGGCTGCAAGCCAAGAAAATCATCGAGAGCAACACGCATCAGTTCACGTTGTCTAATGAATCGACTGTGCGGGCGTTTCCGACCACGGGCGGTGATACTTACACAGCGACATACGCAATCATCGATGAGGCAGATTTTATTGCCGACTTTGATAAGCTATTGGTGTCGGTCCGCCCCACAATTGAAATGGGAGGTCGACTAGTAATTCTCGGCCGACCGGACAAGCGCAAGCCGAACAGCGGGTTCAAGATGCTTTACAAGGCCGAGGCCGAGGCCGCCAAAGAAGGCAAGCACAAATTTGCGACCGTGTTCATTCCCTGGCACGCACACCCCTTAAGGACTGAAGCCTGGTACCGTGAGTTGGCCGAATCGATTAAAGCGCGCACAGGGGCGCTCGACGAGCTGCACGAGATGTATCCAGAAACCCCGGAGCAGGCCTTGTCTGCTAAGTCAGCGGATAAGCGCATTCCGGCCGAGTGGATCGATGCTTGTTACGAGCGCTTGGGCAAGATTGTGCAAGAGCCGGGAGCTGATTACATGCTGCCGACTATTCCAAGCCTAAGAGTGTACTTCCTGCCCGAGCCGGGAGTGAAGTACATCATCGGAGCCGACCCCGCCGAAGGCAATCCTACCAGCGATGACAGCGCGGCGACCGTGCTTCGAAAAGATACCCTCGAGGAAGTGGCATCTCTCAGAGGGAAGTTTCAACCTTCAGCTTTTGCACAATATCTCGCGACCCTCAGCGACTATTTCAATAACGCTCAGGTCATGGTGGAAAGGAACAATCATGGCCATGCGGTAATCCTGGTCTTGGAGCAATCTATCTTTGCACGTCTTTTGCCCGGCAGGGACGGCAAACCGGGGTGGCTAACGAATTCAGCCACCAAACCCCTCGCATGGTCACTCGCAGCCGATGTCTTCAGGGACCGTATGTGTAAAATTCACACGCAGGCAACGATGTCTCAGATCGCAGCAATTGAAGGCAGCTCGCTCTCGGCTCCCTCGGGAGATCATGACGATCTTGCGTACAGCTTTGTGCTTGCTTTGTGTCACACGCTGGTACTCGGAGCAACCCCCTCTACGGAGGTGTGGTGATGACGATCTTTTACACCGTCGGTGAGGAGATCTACAGCCCCTCAGAATATAAACGGTCTCTTGAATCCTCTTGGCGCCAGGCAATTAACGGCGCGGGGGAGATTTCCGATCATGAGGCTACGCGGCTGTACTCCGTGTCGGCAACTGCGTTTGCTTGCATTAACTTTCGGGCGAACACATTGTCGCAGATTCCGATCTCTGTGAAGAACTCACGGCATCGCGATTTGCCGGGTGATTGGCATCCGCTGGACTTCTTTATTTCAAACTCTCCTGAGCTGCTCTGGCACGCCGAAGTTGCGATGAACATTTGGGGCGCAGCGTATTTTAAAAAGGTTCCGAACGATCACGGGTTCTTAACCGGCCTGCAGTGGCTGCACCCCGAAGATGTAGATCCCGAGTATGACTACAATACCGGGAAGATTTTATTCTACCGATATCAGTATAGTATTCTCCAGCCTGAACAGCTCGTGCACATTCCTGCATGGAACCCTAACCGACAAGCCTCAGGCAAGTCGCCTTTCGAAGTTGCGATCTCTCCAGTCGCGACTGAGGCCAACATTATCCGGTTCGCGTCTTCGTTCTTTTTCAACGGTGCCCGCCCGGACGGCATGTTGATCGCCAAGACCGTGGTTGATGACGCTACGTTGGACAAGGCTCGAGCAGACTGGAAAGCCTTTAAGGGCGCGACGAACGCTCACAAGACTTTTGTGTCGTCCGGTGACTGGGTGTGGCAGCCGATTACAAACGTACCTGAAGGCCTTGCGATGGTCGACCTAAAGGCCGAAGTGCGTCGAGATATTTGCGTCACGTTTGAAGTGAACCCTGCTTTAATCGGCGCCGGAGACGTCAGCGATCCTCTCTCTGCGAATAGCACCCGGGAAAGCATCAAGCGGTCGCACATTCAGGATGTGACGCTGCCGCGACTTAACTACATCCTAGACAAGTTAAACACCCAGTGGGCGTGGAGGGACTTCACTGAGAAAAAACTTTATACTCTTGTCCCTGACCTGAAGAAGGTTCCGGCGCTGAGCAATCTGACCGCTGACAGAATCACGTCCGCCAGTCAGATGCTTGCTTCACCGGGACTGGCTGATTACAACGAAGCGCGCGAGCTGATTGGCTTAGAACCTCGCGAGCGCTTTTATTTACAGACTCCTCCGGATCCTCTGCTGGCCATGTTTGACCGGGGAGCGATGACAATCAACGAATTACGTGAGGCTCAGGGATGGGAGCCTTTCTTCGGAGCAAACGGAGACGTCGTTATCATTTCAAACACGCCAGTGCCTGTAGACAAAATTAACGAGTTCGCTTCGCTGCTGGCCGAGCACGGGTCAATGCCGTCCCCACAACCTCCAGGATTCCCGGCCTTCCAGCTTGCGCGCTCTCTTATTACAAAGCCTGAGCATCCTGGCAAGGATGAGACTGAAGTCCCTGCCAATGTCAGCACAACCCACTTTCCCGTGATCCCACAACTGGGAGCAGGCACTCCTTTGAGATCAGCCCGCACCTCCGGCGCTTTGTCCATTTACTCTCCCTTGCCGGGTGCTCAGGTCATTAAGTATGCTAAAAGATCAATCGCCACCGAGCTCGCGCAGCAAGACATAGTCGACATCGATTGGCTTGAAGACATTTACTGGCACGTCCCAATCATTACGAGCACTGGCAGCATCTCTGCTGCTGACGCCGGCTCAATAATTCGAGAGCTGTCTCTAGACGAGGCTTTCCGGGTGTCTCTGCGAATGAAGCACGCCGAGATAGTTGACGGGACCCTGATTATCCGGTTCCACCCAAGCCAGTTCTTCAGGGTCTTGCGAGCCTCGATTTTCGTGAGCATGGCAGACTTCGGAATCTCTGAGCAAGACGAAGACGCGTATCTGGTTCTCGGCTTTACTACGTTAGAAGACACGCTGTCTCTGCCTCCCTTCATCGAACTCGACTGGCCGGTCACCCTGAACGATTACACTCTGGCCTACGACGGAGTTGAGATTCATACGTGGACTGCTCGAGCTGCATCGGGGGCTCAAGTTCGAGAGCTACGTAATTGGAAAACCAAGGTGGACCGGAAGGGCCCCAAAGCCGTTTTCTCTCCGGTGACTCTGCAGGACACTCCTGTTGCACGAGCTCTTGATTGGGGGCTGAGAAGCAACCTTCCCTCGGCTGCATTGTTCGACAACGCATTTAAGTATCTTCGGGGCGTCGATTTCAGTAACCCTGAAGAAGCCGCAACGCCGGATGAGTACGCACAGTACTGGGACCGGTACGATCAAATCAGCGCCGAGCTAGGAACCGACTGGTTCGGGTACATGCAGTACATCTGGTCTAAGACCGAAGGACGAGTTTCTGGCGGGTTTAGCGCTGACCAGATTGAAGACATTTTAGAACAGGCTGAAGACGCGCTGGCCTCCGAGTGGGTCGGAACCATGGACGCTCCGGGGCCTCTACTGCAGCTTACGCTGGCAGGCATGGCTGCGGGAAATCAGGCGTTGATTAACAATATTCCCGCCGACTACCGAAGCATCATTCGAGCTACGGTAGTGGAGTCTGGCTGGGACGAAATGTCGCAGGAAGCATTTGATTTTGCTCAGCAGTATTCCTACCAACTGATCAGGGGATTAAATGCAACCACGCGGCAGCAAGTTCAACGGGCGGTCTCGGCCTGGGTTGAGTCTGACCAGCCCTTGACAGAGCTGCAGAGATCCCTGAACGCGATCTTCAACAATCCTGAACGCGCTCGGGTAATCGCGCAGACAGAATCCGCCAGAGTGTATAACAAAGGTGCCCAGCAGCGGTGGTTAGATGTCGGCGTGAAGCGCGCCATTTGGATTACCGTCCGCGATGAACGGGTATGCCCAGTTTGCGAACCTCGCGATGGTTCTGTGGGAATTATTGGCGAGGGATGGAATGGACGGGATCAGCCAGCCCACCCACGATGCCGATGCTTTAGCCGCCCCGACATCAGTTCGGTCGGGGAAGAGGTTAAACCCGGAGAGGGCCAAACACCTCTAGAGCAAGGGTACGACGAGACCTCGATCGAGATTGAACGGCCCGAGGTTGAAGAAATCAACGTAGAAGAGTTAGCCGCTCAGATTGCTGCAACGTATCGGCCCTCAAGTCTCCGAGGAGTGTCGGAGTACTCGGTTTCTCGTCAACCTGTAGTCCTGCCTTCAGTAACGGGAGAAGATACAATCCTGAGGCAAATGTTCGACGAGAACCCTGAGGCCAGCTCAACCCCAGCCGTTGTAACCCGGGGACAGTTAGACGCCTTGATTTCTGGTCGGGGTTGGACGGAAGTCTACAGAGGCGTCACGTCGGAAGACCACGCAGAGCAGTACCGGACCGGTGATGTTTATGGCAGCCGTGGGGCTTTCGGAAACGGAACTTACGTCGCAGCTGTTTCAGGGGGGCGCACCGTAGATGATGTGATTCGATCTGTTACTCCTTACGCAGGCTCGGGAGGGGCTATTATCCGCATGGCCGTTAATCCGAATGCACGGGTCATTAGCTTGAACGAGTTGCGGGTCCTGTATCGGCAGCGCGTGCTTGAAATCCAATACCGCGCTCAGGGCGCCGATCCTGGATTGCAGCGGCGGGCGGCCAATGAAATTCAGGTGATTTCAGATTTAGGTCGTTTAGCTCTGGCTGAGGGCTATGACGCTATTAAAGTCGACTATACCAACGAGTATATCATCTTGAATCGCACAGCCGTCGCGGTCGATTCAGGAAACTATCTGAGGGGGGTCGACAATGCTGAATCCCCAAGATAGCCGCCGACTCGCAGCTATCACGGCGACGCCTAAATACGTCTTAGCCCCCGACCACGAGATCCAGGCATATTGGTCGGCGCTTGTGGACAGTGCTAGAATTGAAGACTTCCCCGAGAAGGTTCAGGACTGGATCGCCGAGTGCGAGCACCAGCTTGAGACTTTGTCGCCCGAGCAGATGCATACAATGATCGCCGAGGGCTTGCGGCTACATATACAGGAACCAGTCAATGAAGGTATTTCTGACAACTCCGACGAGTGAGAGCAAGCTTCGCAGGCTTGTCCGAAAATTGACCCAGCGGGAGTTCTTAGCGGTCATCGAAAGGATTGCTAAGCTTGTCGGAGTCATTGGCGAAAGCAAAGTCGCCATCTACCCGCCAGCGCGTCCTAAAAGTGAATACATCCGGACAGGGACTCTCGGGCGCAAAATCACAAGCAACGTTTACAGGCAAAGCCCGTTTATCCGGACCCGCATTGGGGCGTACTTGTCTTACGCACCATACGTGATCGGAGACGACGATCAATCATTGCCTGTCGGCGAGCGTCAAGCGTACATGCATCGAGGCGTGTGGGAGCCGATGAGCGTTTCTATTCAGAAGTCAGTGTCAGACATGGAAGCTGCTTTAGATGCTGAGCTTGACAAAGCTGTGAAAGCGTTCCTGCCATGAAGCGTTTTTCTTTATCTTATCGAGCCT
>Ga0224723_1000108_pt1 | contig 51385 bp, 52 predicted proteins | sample Balambano_FR2_Me_FD_161647 | JGI IMG/M metagenome (GOLD analysis project Ga0224723, IMG submission 161647) | Freshwater sediment microbial communities from Lake Towuti, South Sulawesi, Indonesia - Balambano_FR2_MetaG | ecosystem: Environmental > Aquatic > Freshwater > Lake > Sediment | place... | reverse complement strand
TCTTTATTTTATTACGTCAAAAGTTAACTTTATCTAACGACCAGTTCGCAATCATTATCCAGCAGACCATAACTACATTTTCTGCTTTAGTTCACTTCCCTGTCCGATCTCCTGTCCGAACCTGAGGAAATCCTACTTTTTACGCGGTTGACCCTCTCCGATGCTCAGCAAACCTGTGTCATGTTTTGGAGGATGCGTCTTTTCTTCATCTTTACCAAACTTGACTACATCACCACTTTCATTGATGGCTTCCACCGCCAAACCAAGTGATTGCAATTCCTTCACTAACACACGGAAAGATGCTGGAATGCTCGGTTCTTCAATTGGTTCACCCTTTACAATCGCTTCATAAGTATTGACACGTCCAACTGTATCGTCCGATTTTACAGTGAGCATCTCTTGAAGCGTGTGCGCGGCACCGTATGCCTCCAACGCCCACACTTCCATTTCACCAAAGCGTTGACCACCAAACTGAGCCTTACCACCTAATGGTTGTTGAGTCACCAAGCTATAGGGACCCGTAGAACGTGCATGAACTTTATCTTCAACCAAGTGATGCAATTTGAGAATAGTCATCACACCAACAGTAACGGCTTGGTCATATTTCAAACCAGTTTTACCATCGCGCAAAGATTGTTTACCGAGAATTGGCAATGGAATACCTTTTTCTTTTGCCATTTCTTGTGCAGTTTCGTAAACTTTATCTTCAGCAACACGGCGTGAACCACCATTCACTTCTAACCATAAGCGCAAGCAAGCAATAATTGTCTTTTCATCTAGCTCAGGGTCACGGTTTGCAATTTCACGGTCTTCTAACAAAATTTCATCTGGGTTGGAATAACCTTTTTCACGTAACCACTCACGCGCCGTAGCACGATGTGCATATTCGGGTTCGTTCAAGCGATAGACATCATAGCGACGTTTATCAAGCCAATGTTCTAAGTACAAACGACGAACTTCATCATCATCTTCAATAGAGTTCGGGTCGTATTCTTGCTCTTTAATCCATTCCCACGCACGTTGAGCCGCTTCTTTCCATGCTTGGTCAATAATCCAAGCGCGAGCGAGTTCGGCTTCAATTTGTTCTTCGCTGGTTCCATCAAATACTGGAGTGACAGCACGGAAGCCCATGCGTTTTGCCGCCCAACCTAAATGCACTTCTAATACCTGACCAATATTCATACGACCAGGCACACCCAGAGGATTCAAAATAATATCTACAGGTGTACCATCTTCAAGGAATGGCATATCTTCAACAGGTACAACTTTAGAAACCACACCTTTATTTCCATGTCGTCCTGCCATTTTGTCACCAGCAGTAATCTTGCGACGTTGCGCCACAGACACACGCACCATCATATCCACACCAGCGGCAAGGTCTGAGTTATCTTCACGAGTAAAGACTTTTACATCTACCACTTTACCGCGTTCACCATGAGGCATTCTCAATGATGTATCTTTCACATCACGAGATTTTTCACCGAAGATAGCGCGTAACAATCTTTCTTCTGGCGTTAATTCTTTTTCACCTTTGGGCGTAATCTTCCCGACCAAAATATCATTCGGTCCAACTTCTGCACCAATACGAATGATGCCATTTTCATCTAAATCTTTAATGGCATCATCACCCACGTTTGGAATGTCGCGCGTAATTTCTTCTGGACCTAATTTTGTATCACGCGCTTCTACTTCATATTTTTCAATATGAACAGAAGTAAATCTATCTTCTTGCACCAAACGCTCAGAAAGCAAAATAGCATCTTCAAAGTTGCCGCCTTCCCATGAGAGGAAAGCCACAACCACATTTTGACCCAATGCCAACTTACCAGCATCAGTAGATGAAGAGTCTGCAATAATATCGCCCTTCTTAATCACTTGCCCCTTCACCACAGATGGGCGTTGGTCAATACAAGTAGATTGATTCGAGCGTTGATATTTTCTCAATTGATAAATGCGATTGCCACTACGCTTCTCTTTTACGGTGATACTTGAGCCTGTTACCGACACAACTTCACCATCCGCCTCAGCGACGACCACTTGACCAGAATCTAACGCGGCATGACCCTCCATCCCCGTAGAAACGAGCGGAATCTCAGGTCGCACCAAAGGCACAGCCTGCGCCATCATGTTTGAACCCATCAAAGCGCGGTTGGCATCATCATGTTCAAGGAATGGAATCAACGCCGCACTAATACCTACAACTTGATGCGGAGCAACATCCATAAAGTCAATGCTTTCAGCATTGGAGAAAATAAAACCAGAGTGATAACGGCAGGAAATACGTTCGCGCGAAAATTCTTTCTTTTCAGTTAATGTTGAATTGGCTTGCGCGATTGTATATTTATCTTCGGCATCAGCTGAGAGGTAAACAATTTCATCTGAAACATACGGAACAATGTTAACTTCTTCAAGTTTTGCTAATTTCTTAGCAACTTTAGAATCAATTTCTGTGCCAGATTTGAAAAGTAATTCTTCAGATTTCGGGTCGTAAGCATCTTCACGTAAAGTGCGACCTTCTAACAATTCACTTGAGCCGGGCAAAGTTTTATACACTTTGCGATATGGCGTTTCAATAAAACCATATTCATTGACTCGTGCAAATGACGCCAAACGACCAATCAAACCGATGTTTGGACCTTCAGGCGTTTCAATTGGACAAATACGTCCATAATGAGAGTGATGCACATCGCGCACGTCAAAGCCAGCACGTTCACGGCGTAAACCACCTGGACCCAACGCAGATAATGTACGTTTGTGGCGTAATTCTGCTAATGGATTGGTTTGGTCCATGAATTGTGAAAGTTGTGAAGAACCAAAGAATTCACGTAACGCCGCAACCACTGGACGAATGTTTACTAATGTAACTGGAGAAAGTTGTTCTTGGTCACGAATGGACATGCGCTCTTTAATCACGCGCTCCATACGGCGCAGACCAATGCGTAACTTGTTTTGAATCAACTCACCCACAGTTTTGACGCGTCTGTTTCCGAGATGGTCAATATCATCTGAGCGTTCTGTTCCATTATTAATTTGAATCATACGGCGAATCAAACGAATAATGTCACTTTTCGTGACGGTACGATGCGGAATTGGAATATTCAAATCTAATTTTTGATTTAACTTATAACGGCCTACTCGCTCAAGGTCATAATGGCGTTGGTCAAATAATTGTTCTTCTAAAAATTGGCGAGCATTATCTAAGGTGGCTGGGTCGCCAGGGCGCATCTTCTTAAAGAATTCAATCAATGCAGCTTCAGCAATGGTGTGATTAGATAAATCCCAATCAGGTTCTTGTTTAATAGTAGAAGCGATAAACAAGCGGTCAGCATTGTTATCTACATCTTTAAAGATGGAAAGAATTTCTTCATCAGTACCATGTTTGATTGGTGAATCTTTAATGCCATCATTGACAGCGGCAAGCGCACGTAAAAACACAGTGATTGGCACTGTACGTTTGCGATTAAATTTCAAAATAATATAATCAGACTTACGCGTTTCAAACTCCATCCAAGCACCACGGTCTGGAATTAACTTTGCCATAGAAAGCAAACGACCCGTAGCACGGTCGGCTGGCGCTTCAAAATACACACCAGGAGAGCGAATTAATTGCGAGACGACCACACGCTCTGTACCATTAACAATGAAGGTACCCTTATCCGTCATCTCAGGAAAATCACCCAAGAAAATATCTTGCTTGATAGGCTCAGGAACATCATTCCCTGCCAACAACACAGAAACATAAAGAGGACTTGCATAAGTCAAGTCTCTTTCAACACATTCTTCAATTGTATGTTTCGGGTCACCAAAGCGATACTTCAATCCCCATTGTTGTGATTCTGGGCTTCGGCTTGGGAAAAACAACTTCATCCCCTTGTTATAAGACTCAATAGGTGAAATTTCGTGGAACAAATCACCAAGCCCTTCTCGTTTCAATCTTTCAAAAGAATCAAGTTGTACTTCAATTAAGTTAGGTAAATCTAGTTTTACTGGGATTTGTGCGTAACTTTTTTGGGGTAAAGAAGATGCCATTCTTCTCTCCTAACATTTTCTATAGAGTTGGATAAACGAATTAAACTGCCCATGTGGACAGCAACCTTGAATTATATCGAAGGGGGCATAAAAAGTCAAGAAAAAATTCGACCACAAAGATACATCACCTCGCCTCCTCTCTTAATGACACTTGATTTACCCGCGTCAACTATCAACTTACACCTTCTACAGTTTACATCTACATAAATGATTTGACAATAAATATATCTACGTGTAAAATCACGCACGCTTAACAAAAAAATACATCGCCGAGATAGCTCAGTAGGTAGAGCATGCGACTGAAAATCGCAGTGTCCCCAGTTCGATCCTGGGTCTCGGCACTCTCGGCGAATATAAAGTACAATAGCCAAGAAGATGCGGGTGTAGTTCAGTGGTAGAACGTCTCCTTGCCAAGGAGAAGGCCGTGAGTTCGAATCTCATCGCCCGCTCAAACTGGAGGATTGCAGATTGAAATAAAATTCGGTCAGCAATCCTTTTGTGTATAATGCAAGTGTGAATGGCGTCGTGGCCAAGTGGTAAGGCAAGGGTCTGCAAAACCCTCATTCACGGGTTCAAATCCCGTCGACGCCTCTCAAACAGACTCAACATGAGTCTGTTTTTTTTGTTAACAATTTATATTAGTTTGAAATGTTAAATTAATAAAAAAAGCCTATAATCACAATACTACTTCATGCCAAATCGTATATCGGCTTTTACAATTACTTTCATATACCTAATCATAGGTATATTGTGGATTATATTAACAGATAAAATTTTGTTCGCAATTTTTAATAATGCACAACAACTTTCATTAGCACAAACATATAAGGGTTGGTTATATGTTGGTATAACATCAATCATTTTGTATCTTCTCTTGCGAATAAACGAAAGAAAAATAGTCAAAACAAAATTTCAAGCCCAAGAAGAATATCGCCAATTGGTAGAGCAATTGCCCGGTGTAGTTTTTATGGATGTTTTTAATGACCCACAAACCACCCATTACATGAGTCCACGCATAAAAGACCTAGTTGGCTATACTGCCGAAGAGTGGACAAAAGATGGTCGAGATATGTGGTCAATTTCATTACATCCAGATGATATAGAACGTGTTCTCAACGAAGACAAACGTACCAATCAAACAGGCGAATCGTTTCGAATTGAATATCGTCTCAAACATAAAGATGGACATTATGTCTGGGTCAAAGAAGACGCTTCACTTGTTAAAGGGGAAGATGGCGCACCACTATTTTGGCAAGGAATTCTGCTCGACATTACTGAGCAAAAAAAGGCTGAGGAATTATCACGATGGCGTGATGAGGTCTTGAGAGAGTCAACCATGGAGTTGACGCATTATGTTGACCTCAACAACCTATTTGAAAAAATATTTTCTTCTTTATATAAATTAATTCAATTTGATAGCGCGTCTATTGAATTAGTGAATGGTGATACTGCTGAAATTGTAGCGGGAAAAAACATCCCGAAAGAAATGATTGGGCGAAAGTATCAAGTAAACCCGAAGAAATGGGGCGATTTGTATTCGCTTCGTAATGTCCAAATTATTCCAGATGTTCAAAAAGATGAACGTTTTGTCATCTTTGATGAAACTAATTACATCCGTAGTTGGATGGGTATCCCGTTAATGGTTCAAGAAAAATTAATTGGCTTCTTGAATTTGGATAGCCGTATGCCAAATTATTTTAACTACGAGTTTGCCTCACTTGCCCAAACATTTGCAAATCAAGCCGCAATTGCAATTGAAAATGTAAAACTTTATACAGAAACAAAGCAACGCCTTCAAGAGCTTGAAACCGTCAGTCGTGTATCTTCTGCATTGCGAGCCGCAAAAGATACAAATGAAATGTTCCCCATCTTGTTAAGTGAAATCAAATCTATTATTCAAACAGATGCCGCAACTGTTTTTCTTTTTGATGAAGAAAAAAATGCGCTAACAGTTCGTGCTACCAGCGGTTGGCTGGCTGATTTACCAAAATCTATATTTGCACCAAGCGAAGGTATAGTAGGCACTGTATATTCAAAAGGAATTGTACATACTAGCCCAGAATTTATCAGCGACCCAATGGCTCACCCTCAAAATGCAAATTTTTTTGGGGAGGGCTGGGGCGGAATTGCCGTACCGATTCGCACTGCCAATGAAATTATTGGCGTGATTATTGTTGGCATACAAAAACCAAGACAAATCGAAGATGGTTATATTCGCCTATTAACAACCATTGCTGAAATTGCAGGCAATGCCATTTATCGTTCTAACCTTTTTGATAGAAATGAAGAACAGATACGTCGCCTCACTACCTTGCGTGAAATTGATACTGCCATTACATCGAGCCTTGACTTACGCATCACACTTAACATCATTCTTGAACATTTAGTAACTAAAATGAACGTAAGTGCCGCATCATTTCTGATATTTAATCCAGATAGCCAAATGTTAGATACATTAGCCGCCAGCGGATTTCAAAACCAAGAAATGAATCAAACATCGTTTAATGTTGGTGAGGGTTTAGCAACTCAAATTCTTTTGAATAGAAAACCAATTCATGTAAAAGATTTGAATAATGAGAGTCAACAAATAACAGGTGAAAATTTTTCAAGTTATTATGCTTTGCCGCTTTTCAGCAAAGGTACAACACGCGGTGTTATTGAAACTTATTTCAAACATACCTTCACACCCAATGCAGATTGGATTGATTTTGTGCAAACATTAGTGGGACAAGCCACAATTGCAATTGATAACGCTCAACTATTTGAAAATTTACAACGTAGTAATCAAGAACTTTCACTTGCTTATGACACAACACTAGAAGGCTGGGGAAAAGCATTGGAATTACGTGATAAAGAAACACAAGGACATACACAGCGCGTCACCAACTTGACTTTAGAACTGGCTCAACGCGTTGGCATTCCCGAATCCCAATTGACTCATATCCGCCGTGGTGCTTTGCTTCACGACATTGGAAAAATGGGCGTGTCAGATAAAATCTTACGCAAACCTAGCGCATTGACCGAAGATGAAATGAACGAAATGAAAAAACATCCTCAATATGCGTATGAACTTTTATACCCAATCCCCTACTTACGTGCGGCAGTGGATATTCCATACTGTCACCATGAATGGTGGGATGGAAGTGGCTATCCACGTGGGTTAAAAGGAGAAGAGATTCCGCTTGCGGCGCGCATCTTCGCTGTTGTAGATGTTTGGGATGCACTACTTTCAGACAGACCTTATCGTAAAGCATGGAATCAAGCGGATACATGCAAGTATATTTTGAGTCTCTCCGGCAAACAATTTGACCCGCGTGTAGTGGACGAATTTAAACGAATTATAGATAACGAGCCAGATATTATTGAGTCAAATTACCCGCAAGATTAAAGTTGAAAAGCAGAATCAAGTATCCCCTTAAGAAAGAAGCGACGAGTTTCCTCATCGCTTCTTTTTATTTCACTCGTAAAAATTTTCGCTTGCCAACTTGCAACACACCTGCATGTGGAAATGGCATATCTTTTTCTATCACTTCGCCATCGAGTTTGACACCTTTTTGTTCAATCAAACTGCGGGCTTTGCTTTTGCTTTCTGCCATTTTGTTTATGATGATGACATCCACAACGGTTTGATTTGGTTGCAAATTGTATTCGGGCATTTCATCGGGAATTTCTTTTTGTTGAAAGCGTTTGATGAAATTTTCTTGCGCAGATTTTGCTTCTTCATCCGTGTAAAAAATGCTAGTGATTTCTTGCGCCATTCTCATTTTCGCATCACGTGGATGTAACGTGTTTGATGCGAGGTCTTTTTCAATTTGCGCAATCTCTTGCGGACTCCAACGCGTGACCAAACGCATATAAACACCCATAGCAGAATCAGGCACAGACATTAATTTGCCAAACATATCATCAGCGCCAGTGTTGATTGGCACAATATTGCCAGTGGATTTTGACATTCTTTGTACGCCATCGGTGCCAGGCAAAATGCCTGTGATGATTCCGACCAATGGTTTTTGACCCAATGCTTCTTGTAATTTTCTACCAGCAACAATGATGTTGAAGAGTTGGTCTGAACCACCGACTTGTATATCGGTGTTCATGGCAACTGCATCATAACCTTGCATGAGCGCATAAAAAGTTTCGTGCAAGTAAATCGGCTCACCTTTTTCAAGTCGCTTTGCAAAATTTTCACGCGCTAAAAATTGTTGCACTGTAAAGTTTTGACCCAAACGAATCAAATCTACTAAAGATAATTTTGAAAGCCATTCGCCGTTATAGCGGATTTTCGTTTTTGTTTTATCCAAAACGCGGAAGGCTTGTTCCGCATACGTCTTTGAATTTTCATTGACTTGCTCTTCTGTTAAAACTGGTCTGGCTTTATTTTTATCAGAAGGGTCGCCTACTAAAGCGGTGTAACTTCCAATTAAGAATGTAACTTCATGACCTAAATCTTGAAATTGACGAAGTTTACGCATCGAAATGGTGTGGCCTAAATGCAAGTCTGTAGATGTGGGGTCGTAACCACAATACACTTGTAGTGGGCGTTTTTCTTTTTCAGCAATCAATAAACGCTCGCGCAGTTCAGTGGTCATGGCTTTTTTTATTTCTTCATCACCATAATCTGTACCTTGCATTAATAATTCAACTTGTTCGTCAATGTTCATAAGTTCTCCTAAACGTCCCGCAGGTTTTATAAGTGAATTTTGTTTATTCTTCAAACCTGCGGGACGGTGTTTTTTAACATAAAAACGCGCCCGCGATGATGAGGGGCGCGTTCAATGCACACCATCGCAATCAATTACTGGTGAGCATAATAATAGTTTTTGTCGAAATGTTTGCTAAACATATTGCTATTATACAACAAGAATTTTATTGGGACAAATAAAAGAAATTAGCCACAGAGAACACCGAGATTTTTGAGTTTTTCTCAAAGGTCTCAGTGAACTCTGTGGCAAGGTCTTAATGATTATTGAGACAAATTAAAAGCAAAACTCCACGGACCTGCGATGGTATAAAACTCATCGCTGTAAACAATCTCTTCCGCTTGTTGTTGAGTCATTTCTGGCGGAATGCTGAGGATTTGCATCGTCAATGCACCGTTGACATCTACACAATCTAAAACAATGCCAATCCCACGTTCTGATAAAGATTGTTGAATTTTCGGCATATATACTGAACAATAATCATCACCTTGTGGTGGCGCGGCAATTGAATTAATAAATATAGAAGCATTTGTTAAATCCGCATCAGGTGAGACGACAAACGTCAAAGTGTCGCAACGCAAGCCTTCTTGCAAACTTAGCAATGTGGTGCCATATTCTTGTAAAACAATTCCGCTGTAACTCAAACTCGCAGACCAAATTGACCAATCCGCCGCATCAGGCAACGTGAAACACACATCAGCGTTGACGTTTTTTCCTTCCATCCAAACACGTTCCATACGCACATCAATTCCGCTGGCAATTTGATTCGATGCTACTTGCACCGCCGCCGTTGGATACGACGGGTCAATAAATGCAGTTGCTGTTGGCAAAAATTGTGGAATCACCACCGTCTCTGGTGATGGCGAACCACAAGCACTGACAAATATCAACAGCAACACGATTAACTTTTTCATTATAGATTTTTCTCCTTTGACCTAACTCAATAAATCTTCAATCGCTTCTTTCAAAAGTGGAAACTGATACTGATACCCAGACTCTAGCAAACGCTTCGGTTGAGAGAATCTACCATCGAGAATCAAGACGCTCATTTCACCTAAAATGTTTCGCATCAAAAATTCTGGATATGGAAACCAATAGGGACGGTGTAAAACCTCTGCAAGCGTTTTGTTAAACTCCGCATTAGATGTTTGAGCAGGTGCAATTAAATTATACGCGTCACGTGCATTTTCATTTGCAATCAGAAATCTCACTGCCCCAACCCAATCTTGAATATGAATCCACGGCATGGCTTGTTTTCCAGAACCAAACGGACCACCGAAAAATAATTTAATTGGCAAAGCCATTAAACCAAACAAAATAGCTTTTTTATCCAAAACTGGTGCTGACCTTGTGATGATTCTTCTCACGCCTAAAGCATCTAATGATTTTGTCGCATCTTCCGATTGCACTGCAAGTTGAGCAGGGAAATCATCCGCTGGCGGGGTAGATTCATCGGCGAGGCTTCCGCTTAATCCATAATAATTAATGCCAGAGGCTTGCACAAAAATGCTGGGGCGTTTACTAGAAGCTTGAATAGCAGAAGCAAGTAGAAGTCCAGGGTTGAGGCGTGAATCCAGAAACGATTGTTTTTTTGCACGAGTCCACGGAAACGTCGAAAGTGATTTTCCTGTTAAATGAATCACCACATCCATTTCATTGATGCGATGCCCCCAGCCGTTTAATGTTTTTCCATCCCATAGAATAGATTCTACATTTTTTATTTTTTTTACACGACGAGTCAAAATAAAAACTTTATGACCATCATTCACAAAAGATTTTGTTAAAGCAGTTCCTAAAAAACCTGAACCGCCTGCAATTAAGATGTTCATTAATTCTCCAAGCATGAGATTGCTTCGTCAGGAAAGAGCAAGAGTCTTCCTCGCAATGACATAGTAACTTTTTGGGCTTTCACGAATTATCAAAACTGGATGTATAATTCCGCAGTTGTTGAGAACTTATGAATGAACCCGTATTAGTGCTCAATGCAAATTTTGAGCCAATCCACGTCTGCTCAACACGACGGGCAATCGGATTAATCATTGCAGGTAAGGCTGGCATGATTGCAAACGGGCGCGGAAATATTCGCACCATTTCACAATTAATACCGCGACCATCAGTCATTCGGCTTGAAATGCAAATTCATCGTCCACGCCCGCGTGTGAAATTAACGCGCCGTGAAATCTTTCGGCGTGATAATTATACCTGCCAGTATTGCGGCAAACATCAACTCAACCTCACAATTGACCACGTCATGCCACGTCACTTAGGCGGCAAACATATTTGGACAAATTTAGTAACAGCCTGTTCAGGATGCAATCATCGCAAAGGCGGGCGCAAAGTGGATGAGGCTCACATGCACTTGCTGAGAATTCCAAAAGAACCACCCGCCGATGCTTCTTATATTTTTGGTAAACACTTAAATGAAAATCAAGAGTGGGAAAAATATATTTCGGGTTGGTAAAAAAACATTTTTAACTTACAATCTTAAGTATGCCCATTCCTCAGAATGGACGTGAAATTCGCCTGACGACTTTGTCTACGTGTGCGGGTTGAGCGTCTAAATTAAGTGCTGATGCACTGACTCAAGTTTTGAGTCCGATCAAAAACATTTTCGACCCCGCTTCATTTCCTGACCTGTTAGTGGGTCTGACATCTCCAGATGATGCGGCGGTTTGGCGTTTAAGTGACGAACAAGCCATCGTCGTCACCACAGATTTTTTCACTCCTGTTGTAGATTCACCGTATGAATATGGTGCGATTGCGGCGGCAAACTCAATGTCTGATGTGTGGGCAATGGGCGGAAAACCTTTCTTAGCATTGAATATTGCGGCATTACCAGATGATTTACCCGCAGAAATTGCCAGTGAAATTATGCGTGGCGGCGCAGAGAAAGCTAAAGAAGCAGGGGTTGTGATTGCGGGCGGGCATACTGTCAAAGACAAAGAGCCAAAATATGGTTTAGTTGTAATTGGATTTGTGCATCCGCAAAAAATTATCAGTAAAAGCGGATTGAAAGTTGATGATGCTTTAGTTTTGACAAAACCACTTGGCGCGGGAGTTACAACGACTGCTTTGAAGCAACAAAAAGCGGAAGAGTCGCATATTAAAGAAGTGATTGCGTCAATGTCTCGGTTAAACAAAACAGCAGGTGAATTGGCTGTGGAATTTAATCTACGAGGCGGGACGGATATTACTGGTTTTGGATTAATTGGTCATGGCGTTGAGATGGCTGAATCGTCGAATGTGCAGTTGCAAATTGAATTTGATAAGTTGCCTTTCTTGAGTGGTGCAAAAAAATATGCAAAAGAAGGTATCTTTCCAGGTGGTGCGTTTGATAATAAAAAACATTTTGAAAGTTATGTGACATTTGATGAAAAATTAGACGAACCATCTCAGATGTTGTTATTTGACCCACAAACGAGTGGAGGTTTATTACTCGGTGTACCGAAAGAAAAACTGTCTGACTTTAAGAAAAAGGCTGAGGAGTCAAATCAACAGGTATGGGTGATTGGTGAAGCGGTTGCAGGAAAAGGTATCAAGGTAAAATAAATCTATGCTTCGTATCAGTTTTTTAGAGTTAGGTATCACTTGCGGATTAATTGCTTTGGTGATTATTATTCCGATTGTGATTAAACGCGGGTATGCCAGTATAAATAAGAGATTAAAGAAGATTGAGGATGAAGTTTCAAAAAAGTAAAACTTTCAGGTACAATAGGGCGTACTTTGCAATAAAACATCATGTCTGAAATTCCGATAGAACCCGACCCTAGTCTTTTCCCCATTCGTTCGATTGAATTCACGAAATTTTGAAGCGCGAGTATGTTCGCGTGGTTTAACTATTTAATCTAAAAAAGGAATCTATGAGTATAGGTAGCGAAGTAATTTTTATTTTATCATTAGTTTTGTTGAACGGCGTTTTGGCAATGTCTGAAGCGGCGATGATTGCGGCACGAAAAGCACGCTTGCAACAGAATGCCAAGGAGGGGAATAAATCGGCAGCCATTGCTTTGAAACTGCACGAAGACCCCAACACGTTTCTTTCTACCATTCAAATTGGGATTACGTTAATTGGTGTTTTATCGGGCGCGGTAGGTGGTGCCACGATTGCGGAAAAACTGGCAGAGGCACTGACTCCCGTTCCTTATATTGGCTTGTATAGTGAAACGATTGCGCTCGGCATTGTGGTGGTTTGTATTACAATTCTTTCTATTTGGCTGGGCGAATTGGTGCCAAAAAGATTTGGGATTCATATGCCTGAACGAATTGCACAAACGGTTGCGGGACCGATGATGTTTATTTCTAAGGTTTTTTCACCTTTTATTAAATTGTTAAGCCGAGCCACAAATTTTGTTTTAAGGTTGTTTGGCGTAAACACATCTTCTGAACCACCCATTACAGAAGAAGAATTGCAGATGTTGATTAGTCAGGGCACACAAGCGGGTGTATTTGAAGAAGCCGAACAAGATATGGTGGAGGGTGTGTTCAGCCTCGGTGACCAGCGCGTGTATTCGTTGATGACTCCGCGCACTGAAATTGTATGGCTAGATGTAAATGATACAAGAGAAGAAATTTTAGAAAAACTTGCTAATAGCCCATACTCACGCTTTCCCGTGCGACAGGATTCGCTTGAAAAAATTGTAGGCATTGTAAAATCACGCGATTTGTTGGTAGAAAGTTTATCGGGCAAAGATATTAAACTAAAAGACCTTGCCAAGCCTGCTTTTTTTATTCCAGAAACAACTCTGGCTTCGCGTGCTTTAGAAACGCTCAAAAAGAATAATACCGAATTGTTATTGGTGATTGATGAATTTGGTGGCGTGCAAGGTTTATTAACCATTAATGACATTCTGGAAGAGATTGTTGGTCAATTAGAAGTAGAAGAACCACAAGCCACGCAACGGCAAGATGGTTCTTGGCTTTTAGATGGTATGTTAGAAGTAGATGAATTCAAAGAGATATTTCATTTGTCATCACTTCCACACGAAGGTGAATACGAAACCTTAAGTGGATTTGTAATGGCATCCTTGGGGCGCATTCCACAAACAGCCGACCATTTTGAATGGCACAACTTGCGTTTTGAAGTGATGGATATGGACGGAAGAAGAGTGGATAAAGTTTTGGTCACATCAAAACATAAAGTTGTAGAAGCGTGAAGTACGAGTAACAAGTTACGAGATACAAGTTACTTATTATTCATTACTCGTTACTTCTTTTTCCCCTCCTTTCCCAATGATATAATTCTCTCCTATGAGTATCGAATCTTCATCTAGTCATAAAACAAAAGTCTGCCCGACATGCGGAACACGCTTAAGTGAAAATGCAGTGCGTTGTTTGGTATGCGGTACAGAATTTAACGTTTCAGCAGAGCAACCCAAATCTGCACAAAAAGCGGCACAACGCGCAGAAAAATCTGTGCAAGCCGCGCGTTTGCCACAAGTAACATTAAGTTTGCCAGCCGCAGTTGGCATTCTTGCAGTGGTAATTATCCTTGCGGCATCAATCGTATATTTCACAGTGCGTGCCAGTGCGCCAGAAGGCACATTTGATGTAGTAGAAACTAGCACACCAACTGAAACGCCGACTGCATCGCCATCACCTACCGTAACACTGCCCGCAACGGATATTCCAACCTCTACACCACAACCACCGTTTGAATATACAGTCTCTGCAAATGATGGTTCATGTTCACAAATTGCTCTTAACTTTAATATTTCAGTTCAAAGCATCATTGTCACCAACAATTTAGCATCCAGTTGTCCAATTTCAGTTGGGCAAGTATTGTTAATTCCATATCCAACTGCAACTCCTCCGCCCGTTGCAACCAACACTCCCCCGCCAGCAGATGCAACCCGTCAAGCATGCGAAACGGTTCCAATCACAGTGCAAGAAAATGATACGCTTTCAAGTATTTCATTAAACTATGCTGTGCCAATGGATGCCATCAAACAATTCAATGGCTTAACCACTGATAACGTATTTCTTGGTCAACCACTTTTGATTCCGCTATGTATGCGTGCCGCAACTCCGGGACCAACTCCCACCGCCACGCTTCCGCCTCCATACCCTGCGCCAAACCTGCTTCTTCCAGCGGATGGAGCGGCATTCACCCTAGCCAATGACGTAGTCACATTGCAATGGGCATCTGTCGGTGTATTAAGAGACGGCGAAGCCTATCAAGTAATTGTTGAAGATGTGACCGCCACGCAAACTCGCCGCATCACAGATTATGTGACTGACACAAAATACATTGTGCCAACATCTTTCCGCCCGAACGATAATATTGCTCACGTGATGCGCTGGTGGGTTATCCCCGTCCGCCAAACAGGTGTAGATGACGAAGGTCAACCTGTCTGGTCTGCGTCCGGCGCCACAAGTGAAAGACGAGTCTTTACATGGGTGGGTGTTGCAGTCCAAGGCACACCAAATCCATAACTCCCTCACTTTAACTTTAATGCACACCGTCCCGCAGGTTGAACGCAAGATAAAATTTGTCAATTGAAAACCTGCGCGACGTTTTTAATTTAATAAGGAAAAAACATGTTAAAAAATATTATTAAATTTTTGGCTGTGTTATTTATGCTTGCTAGCTTGGTGTGGGTTTTACAAGGCTTAAGCATTTTGCCCGGCAGTTACATGAGTGGCGACCCGCAATGGGCAATTAATGGAACAATTACCATTATCATTGCCGTTATCGTCTTCTGGTTTGCAAACCGTAAGGCATGACTAGCCAAATCAAAATCGGCGACCATGTTCGCATCCAGTTAGATGTGAAATTTGGCGAGCAAGCAGGTTGGTATGAAGGCAAAGTCATCAAGATAGACCCTTATTCTGAACACCGAAGTTTTTATTGGGTGGAATTAAATGAAGAAGCACAAGCCATTTTGGGAATAAAACAAATCTCGGTTTTCAACCCGAAAAATATTGAAAAAATAGATTAAGATTTCAATATGAATTTTGATTTGCTAAAACCTCACCTTGACCAAGCCCTCGCTTCACGCCAAGTGACACTTGCTTCTGCTTCGGACACAGCCTTTCGCCTCTTCAACGGATTCTACGAAGGCTATCCATCCCTTGCATTGGATACTTATGCCAAAACACTATTGATTCACGATTACAGTGATGAACCTAACAATGATTTAATAAATAAAGTTGCTGACTTTGTGAGGAGTAGACTCGTTTGGCTACGCGCAGAAATCCTCAAAACACGAAATGGCAAAACACCAGACCAAAAGCGCGGACAAATTCTATTTGGCGAGCCAGATAAAAAAATAAAAGAACATGATGTTTGGTACGCCATTGACCTAACCATGAATCGTGATGCCAGTTTTTATCTTGATACAAGCAACTTACGAAAATGGTTAATTGAAAACTCAAAAAATAAAACCTTATTGAATACCTTTGCATACACAGGCAGTTTAGGAGTCGCCGTCATGGCTGGCGGAGCAAGCAAAGTCATCCAAACCGATAGAAACAAAAATTTCCTCAACCTTGCTAAAGAGTCATACTCATTAAATCATTTCCCCATTCAAAAGCAAAACTTCATCGCACAAGATTTTTTCTCAACCATTGCACGCTTCAAAAGTAGCAAACAAACTTTTGACTACGTCATCATAGACCCGCCTATTTTTTCATCCACCTCCAAAGGCACAGTGGATTTGGAACATGAAAGCCTGAGATTAATTAACAAAGTCCGCCCGTTGATTAATGATGGCGGCATTTTAATTTCTATCAACAATGGCGTGTACGTCAGCGGAAATGATTACATCAAAATTTTAGAAACAATATGTAAAGATGGTTATGTGAGCATTCGAGAATTAATCCCCGTGCCAGAAAATTTTATTGGCTATAACAAAATCGGTAAGCCGATTACAGACCCCAGCCCGTTTAATCATTCAACCAAAATTGTGGTTTTAGATGTGAAAAAGAAATAATAATAAAAATTAGATTCTATTTTTAATCATTCTCTTACCTCAACCCCTCAAACAAATCCCTCTCCACTTTTCTACCCCCATTCACCAAACTAAAGGCGCGGAAGAAAGTTCCTTGCATTGCCAATACTGCTACTGCCGCATCTTCGTGTGCATTGGCAAGTTCGCCCAATGTCGCCAATTGACTTTGATGACAGAGAATCGCTTTCCATGCGATACGGCAATAATCGGCAGTATCAATGCGTGTGGTAATCATCCATTCTTTCCATGGGTTTTCGCCACGAATTTGGTCATCCACACGAAAGGTCATATCACCGATAAACGGCTCAATCAAATTGATGAAATTTTCGCTATCCACCATGTAATACAATTTTGAAACGCGATGTGACTCAAGATTTTCATTATCTTTGTATGTTGAATCAGCGGCACACACAATCGCGGCGTTTGTAAATTGTCCAATCGCAATATGGTCAGGGTGACCATACGCGCCGTCAGGAGCAAACGTCACCACCACTTGCGGTTTGATTCTACGAATATGTGTGACAATTTTTCCAATCGCTTCATTATGATTCGCTTTGTCAACATCACCATCAATATAATCAAGGAAAGATAAACTTTTCATTCCTAAGATGTTGACAGCATTTTCCAATTCCTGCGTGCGGATTTCGCCAAGTCGCTTCAAGCCTGGATTCTGCTTGGGGTCACCAGCCCAGCCCCGCTCTCCGCGTGAAGCGCATACGAGATGAGTCTCCACGCCTTCGGCAGAATATTTGGCAATCGTTCCGCCTAATCCCATTGATTCATCATCTGGGTGTGCAAAAACGGCAAGAAGTCTTAATGAGGTCATATTGATTCCTATAAAAATCGTCCCGCAGGTTTGTTTTCAAAATTATTTTCAATCCTGAAAACCTGCGGGACGTTGATTTATCTTTCCGAAACTTCTTTCAATGTTTCATCAGTAATGTTGTAGGCTTTTGCAAATCCTGCCACATACCTTCCGCCTTTGGGCGTGATGCGCCAGAAATTAAAATCTGCCAATTTGAATAATTGTTCTGATTCTGGAAAGCGTTCGAGATATTGTTTCTTCAAAGGCATGTAGCCGGGCGCACCATTTTCAATTTGCTCGGCTTTGCCACGAATAGAAACACGCACCAAAGTTTGCGGGTCGCTTCGTCCATCATCGGTTTCACAAATCAACAAACTAACTTCTTTCTTTTTTTGCATATCAACTGTATGTTGTGCCAAACGGCTGACGAAAATATAAAAGGCTGAAAAATCTTCTGCAAAAATATACGCTACCATAGAAACTTGCGGAGCTTCATCACGCACTGTGCCTAAAGTGGCAATGCGTGTGCCTCGAATAACTTGTGCCAACACTTTCTCTGATTGTGCATCCATCTTTATTCACCAATCGGTGGGTTATCTAATCTTAAGCCATGTCCACGCACGGTATTGATGTATTGATGACCATGGTCAAGCACAGCCAATCTATCACGCAAGCGGCGGATTAATGCATCTAAGGCTTGGTCTGAAACGCCAGCGGTTTGTTCTTCACCCCACACTACAGAAACTAAATCTGTTCTCGGCACCACCTGACCTTGTTTTTCATATAACATCCACAACAATTTAAATTGTTGTGCAGATAACGGCGGAACCAATTGTTGTTGATTGACCCACACCTGACGTGATTTTTGGTCCATCAATAATCTACCCGAACGCGCACCACCTTCTGCTAATGGCATGGTCGCATCTGATGTTAAAAATAAAAATTGCTGAGCCAGTGCAACACCTAATAAATCCCCATCTTGCAACATGACAGGTCCTGTTAATTCAGTACCATTATGATTCGTTCCATTTTTACTGCCCAAGTCTTCCATGGTCACACCTTCTGGAGTCGGTGTGATGCGTACATGAAAACGCGAGACTTGCCTATCTTGCAATTGAATATCACAAGTAGGGTCGCGTCCAATCATCAACGTATGGTCTAAAGACCAACGCTCTCCTTTAAGAGGACCATCTTGCGCGACGAGTACAGGATATTCATTTTCATGTTCCATACAAACTTACTTACCGCCTTTCGTAAATTTCAAAAATGCCATGCTGAGCGATAGCAAAGTATCTCTATAATTATCTTGGAGATTCTTCGCTACATACATGGCTCAGAATGACATGTCATAGTTTATAATATAGCAGAAAAGTGGAAATCTGTGCATAACTAGATTGTAACAAAATGTGATACACGCCGAAACTATCACAAACAATCTTATTCCACTTGGCAAGTAAACAAGGAGAAGATGCCCCAATCGTTGAAGAACGGGGAAGTCTTACGTGACCGCTACACCATCAAAGAAAAAATTGGTCAGGGCGGCACGGGCAATATTTATCTTGCAGATGATTCACGCCTGCAAGGTAGGTTATGTGCTATCAAAGAAGTTGAGCACAATCAGACTCTCCCCTCCGATATTCTTGAACAAGCACGCGAACAATTTTTTCGCGAGGCTTCTGTACTTGCGCGTCTCGACCATCCCAACCTACCAAAAGTTTCGGACTATTTTTCAGAAGGTCTGCGTGATTATCTCGTCATGGATTATGTGCCGGGTAAAGATTTACGTCAACTGATGCAAGATGCCCGTCGCAACAAAACATTTTTACCTGAAAACGAAGTATTACGTTGGGCTGTGCAAATTGCAGATGCACTCGATTATCTTCATCATCAAGACCCTCCCATTATTCATCGTGACATTAAACCCAGCAACATCAAAATCACACCAAGTGGTTTGGTCAAACTTGTAGATTTTGGTTTAGTAAAAATCATGGCACCTGATGAAGTAACGATTACAGTCATTCAAGGTCAAGGAACTGCTTTATATACTCCACTCGAACAATATGGCGGTGATGATACACACACAGACCCACGCGCTGATATTTTTGCATTTGGCGCGACGCTTTATCACTTATTGACCAATGAACCACCAGCGGAAGTCCGCAAACGCTTCTTAAATAATAGAAGCCTGATTCCCCCGCGTGAAGTTAATCCAAGCCTGAGCATTCACGTCGAAAAAGCCATTTTGTGGGCAATGTCATTACATCCTGATAATCGCCCATTAAATGTATCTGCTTTCCGCGATGCCCTGCTTGGCAAACAAGAAGTTCCATCATACTCAACAATGGATATGTTAAGTTTTGAAACACCGCAAATCACAATCTTTCCATCCGAACAAGTTGCAAGTTATATTGCCGGTGGGTTATTTTTAATTGGTCTATTTGTAACTTTATTAAGATAAGCGCAAATCAATCTCTTGACATTCATGCGCCCCTATCGTAGCATAGCCTTATGAAAATTGGAATGATGGTAGATAGTTACAAGCCTTACATCAGTGGTATCACCAATTATGTTGAGGTTAATAAAAAATATCTTGAAAAGATGGGGCATGAAGTCTTTGTCTTCACGTTTGGAGATTTAGATTACAAAGATAACGAAAAAAATATTATTCGTAGTCCCGGTGTCCCTTTAGCAGACTCGGGATTTTATTTATCCCTGCGTTACAAACGCTTTGCATGGAAACTGTTACAAACCATGGATATTGTGCATGTGCATCACCCATTTTTGAGCGGACGTTTGGCATTGCGATATTGTCGCCCAATGCGAATTCCGATTGTGTACACCAATCACACTCGTTATGATTTATATGCACAAGCCTATTTACCATTAATGCCTGATGAAGTGAGTACAGGTTTATTGCAAGCCTATATGCCCTCATTTTGCAAAGCAGTTGATTCGGTCATTACGCCATCGGCTGGCATGGAAAAAGTATTACGAGAGTTAAACGTCGAAGAGCCAATCAAAATCATCCCAAATGGTGTGGAATTAAGAAATTTCAAATCTGCGAAACCGCTTTCACCGGCAAAATTTGGCTACAAAAAAAATGATGTAATTCTCGTGTATGCTGGGCGAATTGCCGTAGAAAAAAATCTTCCATTCTTAATGGAAGCATTTACTGGAATTGCCAAAGCCATTCCAAATGTGCATTTGTTATTAATCGGTGGCGGTATTCAACAATATGAAGAAGAAATTCATACATTAATAAAACAATTAAATTTTTCAAAGCGTATCAAAGCCATTGGCAGAGTTCCGTATGAACAATTGCCACAATATCTCGCCATGTGTGATGTTTTCGTAACTGCATCCGTCACAGAAGTTCACCCATTATCTGTCATTGAAGCAATGGGAGCAGGCTTGCCAGTCATGGGAATCGAATCTGTCGGCGTGGGTGATACTGTAGAAGATGGCGTGACAGGATTTTTATCTACAGAAGATTTGCCTGCTTTTACAGCCAAACTAACCCGCCTCTGCCTTGACCCTGACCTGCGTGCCAAGATGAGCAAATCAGCCCGTCAAGTATCTTCTGCGTATGCGATTACGCGTACAACAAAAATCATGCTTGAACATTATCAAGCAGTAATTAAGAAAGCCAAAAAGAAAAAAATAAATTGGAGTGTAAAACTTCAGAAACTTTTGCAAGAGTTTATTTATGAGTAAGCATAATCAGCAACTTGGCAAATGGGGAGAAGAAACTGCTGTGCAATGGCTGAGGGAACATGGTTATGAAGTTATTGCACAAAACATCCGCACGCCGTATGGTGAAATTGACATCATCGCCAAACAAAAAGATATAACTGTTTTTGTTGAAGTGAAAACTTTAACTTCCAGCAAAAACTTTTTCCCAGAACAACAAATTACAGCGCGTAAACGTGAGCACATGCTGAATGCCGCGCAACATTACGCTATTGAAAATAATATTAATCACTGGCAAATTGATGTGATTGCGATTGAAGGGAAACAAGACCCGCAAATCACTCATTTTGAGAATGCGATATAATTTTTATGACACTGTTCAAGTTAAAATAAAACTTGAAAGAATAGAATCAAGCATCCATTAAATAAAGAAGCGGTTTTTCATCAAAACAACATAGGAGAATATTATGGCAGAGCGAGTCATCGGAACCGATGTTAGTTTTTATCAAGACGACCCCCAAACCCCAAGTGGCATTGATTTTACAAGAATGCGCCAAAACGGTGCCGCTTTTGCGATTATTCGAGCGGGGCAAAATTTATGGACAGACCGTGATTTCAAAGTAAATTGGCGTGAAGCCAGAGCCGCTGGTATTCCACGTGGTTCGTATTGGTTTTATGACAGTCGCGCCGACCCTAAAAAGCAGGCTGATTTGTGGGTTTCTTTATTTAATGGAGATACTGGCGAGTTACCTTTATGGGCAGATTTTGAAGATAACTACAATGGTTCTTTCAAAGGTTGGAAGCATTGGTACAACTTTATCGAACGCTTGAAAGAACTTTTGCCCGCTAAAGAAATTGGTGTTTATACTGCTTATTACTATTGGCAAGAAAATACAATTTCGGTGGGTATTCCAAATGCTTCGTTAAATTATTTCAAACAATATCCGCTTTGGGTTGCGAATTATGGTGTGGCAACTCCTTTAGTTCCTAAACCATGGACAACTTGGACGCTGTGGCAATACACTGATAATGGTGATGGTTTTCCATACGGTGTTGAAAGTAAAAACATTGACTTAAATTATTTCAATGGCGACATTGAAGATTTTTATCAGAGGTTTGGCATTAGTCATACACCCATTCCAAACCCAACGCCAAGCAATGATTATCGCGTCACGGCTTCACCATCTTTAAGAGTGCGCGAAGCACCGAATACCACCGCAAAACAAGTTGGAAGTTTGTTCCTTAATGAAGTGGTTGAAAAGATTGGCGAAAGTGCAGATAAAGATTGGTTGAACATTAAACGTAAAGATGGAAGTTTAACGGGTTGGAGTTTTTCTGCTTACCTACAAAGACTTTCCGCTTCACCCTCCCCCGAGCCTGAACCTGAACCGACGCCAGAGCCTACGCCTGAACCGACTCCAACTCCAACACCAACCAATAAATGGTACAAAGTCACTGCATCACCATCATTGCGTGTGCGAGCCGGTGCAGGCACAGACTTTGCACATATTGGAAGTCTCTTAACAAATGAAGTGGTGCAAGAAATTGAAGCCAATGCAGACCGCACTTGGTTAAAAATCCGCAAAGAAGATGGAAGTTTAACAGGCTGGGTAGCCAGTGAATATCTTACGCCGACCACTGCGCCAGAATATCCCACGCCACCTGACGAAGAAGATAAAGATTGGTATCGTGTTACTGCCACGCCTTCATTGAAGGTACGTGAAGGACCTGGTCTTGAGCATGAATCAATTGGTTTGGTTTATTTTGATGAATTGGTAGAAAAAATTGATGCAACCTTAGATGGGGCATGGTTCAAAATTCGGAATAAAGACCGTTCGCTAGTTGGATGGAGTTCGAGTCAATATCTCGTTAGTGCAGGTTCGCCAACCCCAGAACCAACGCCTCCACCAACTACAGTCCCGGAGCATAAAGATAAGACGTGGTATCGGGTTAACACTGCAACTCTAAACATAAGAGAAGCGGCAAACATCAATGCAAAAATCACAGGGAAGTTATCCAAAAATGATACGGTTCCTGCGTTAGACGATTCATCTGTTACGGGCTGGGTGCAGATTCAAAAATTGGACGGGGTCATAGGTTGGTGTTCAAAAGATTTGCTAGTAAAAATCAGCAACACACGCCCTGATTCTGTTTTGCAAAATCTTTATACTGGTGTGACCTATATGCGTAAAGATTTGACAACACCACGCCCAATCGTGATGCATGTACTTGCTATTGATTTGCAAAATACAAAATTAGAGTTTTTAGTAACGCCATCAAAATCGGATGTGATGTGTACGCGCACCACTTCACAATTTTTAGATGAATTCAAATTGCATGTAGCAATTAATGGCGGATATTTCAGTTATTTGGATGCTTCTTACGACCCGAAAAAACTTTGCCCAAATGGTGGTGAGCCTGTCCGCATTAGTGACTATGCGGCATCACGCGGAACCATTTACTCAAAGAAAAGAACTGCTCAACCTGTCATTCACATTGGCAGAAAGAATCAAGTGAATGTGACAACCTATGGCAAAGACCCAGGCTTTGGCGTGTTCAATGCAATTTCTGGTGACCGTTCGGTTGTGGTGGATGGCAAACTCGTCAAGAATCTTGCGGCACTTGCACCTGCTCCACGCACAGCGGTTGGATTAAGTAAAAATGGTCGCTGGTTAACATTGATGGTAATTGATGGTCGCCAAGATGGTTACAGTGAAGGTGTGACGTTATCTGAAGTAGGTGAATTGCTTTTATCTTACGGTGTTCACAGCGGAGTCAATATGGATGGCGGCGGTTCTTCTGCTATAGTCATTCGCGGGTTTGATGGTAAATCACGAACTGTAAATTCTCCAATTGATATGGGTGTTCCCGGTCAACAACGGCGGATTGGGAATCATTTGGGGATACTCGTTAAACCATAGAATAAAAAAACGACTCTCATTTTGAGCGTCGTTTTTTTATAGGCTTCTTTAATTATCTTGTAACTCCGCCGCTCTCAATGTATTTTTCATCAACATCGCAATCGTCATCGGACCAACTCCGCCAGGCACAGGTGTAATAAAGCGTGAATAATGGATAAGATTTTTCGCTTCAAATCGCATCGGGATAAATCCCTCACTTAGTACATGGAAGGCCCTACGGGGTTAATTCCACTGTTAATCACTACCTTAGCCTTTGCTTTTCTCTTTCCTCTCGCGCTATTGCCATAGAACTGGAAAGTGCAGCCGAGTTACCTCAACTCCACTGTATCGTCTGCGTCTTGCTCTTTCTTCCCTTTGGCTTACTTTTCGCCCTATTCTCTCCCTTCCTTACATTCGGGGTGAGTCATGTTTTATTTCATATTTCTTCTTTCCTTCTCACGGTCTCCACGAAGGGGCATACCAATCATAATCAGTGGATAAGCCAGGGGCTTGTAACATTTTTTGTTCCAATGTAGCAAGATTAATCAAAAACAAATGACCACCTGAAATAGACGTTGTTTTTTCTACTAATAAATATTTTCCATTCGGCGAAAACAATAATCTACCAATGGTTGTGCCTTGATAAATTAATTTCAAGTTTTGACCTGTGTTTGAAATCACATACACTTCGGCTTGATTGTTTGCATTGTAAATATTGAAAGCAATCAAATCATTATCAGGCGACCATGCAATGGGATAAAAACCACTCGGAAATTGAGTTAATGAAGTGTGATTCACAAAATCTGTTGTCAGTTTAAGGGTGTGCATATTTGTATTTGAATCAAAATCATCATAAACAAAATATTCCCCATTCGGTGAAGCAATTACTTGCTTGTTAAATTTTTCTTGCACATCACCATTGATGTTTACAAAAAATATCTTTTGAGTCAAAGCAGAACGAATCAGCACAGATTCTTTTGCCCAGCCATCCATTACATACGGTTGGTTTTCTTTTGGTAAATTGGCAGAAATCTTTCTTAATGCAGAGCCATCGGGGTTTATCACATATACATCTTCATTCCCTAAACCATCTTGTGCGCGAAAGGCAATCAGGTTTTCAGCAGACCAAAATGGTGGGTCAATAAACGGAAATTGTGCAATCGAAGTCCATGTTTTCGCATCTGCATCGAATATCCATAATTTTGTAGGTGTTCCGTTTAATGAATCAGGATATGAAAAGGCGGCATATTTTCCATCGGGTGACCAAGTCAAAGCATTAATCACAAAGTTAAATTGAAATGGCACTTGGATTTTTTCTAGGAGAGGGCAATTCGAATCATAAACACAAGTACCTGATATTTTTACTAATTCAATAGATTTACCTGCTGTTCGCGGTTGTAAAAAGAAATAGATATCCCCTATCTCTTGATTTGCATTTGGACTTGATTGTGTTTGGTTAACTGGAAGCGAAGAGTCGGTGGACGGAGCAGAATCAGTTACACTGTCAAAATAGGAAGCGGGTGTTGGGGATGATGAACAAGCGGTTAAGAGAATCAAAGTCAAAAGAATAAATCGCTTCATAAAATCTCCATCTAATTATTTTAACAAAAAAAGTAGGGACACAGCGACGCTGTGTCCCTACTGAAATTACAAATATTCTACGGAGTCGAAGTTGCAGTTGGAGTCGGTGTTGAGGTGCTAGTTGCCGTTGGCGTACTAGATGCTGGAGCCGTTGTGTTTGTGGGTGTTGGTGTTGCGCTTGGTGATGCACCTGATGAAGCATTGAAGATGTGTGGCGCAGTCCATAAGGCGCGGTCGCCAGCGGGTGAACCTGTAGATAAAACTGTCAAAATAAATTTGATGTTTTGACCAGCCAATGCAGACAGGTCAATATCGGCATTATACACTTGACCTTCGTATCTTTCTACGAATGCCCAAAAGGTTTGAATAGATGTACTGCCTGAAACAGAATAATCTAAACGGAAGACGACATAACAAGACGTTGCGCCGTTTTCACATCCAATCGTGGCGCGGAATTTATCACCTGACTTGACGAGATAAGATGGGTAAATCCCTTGAATGTAACCATTGTTTATGTTTTGCGGAAAGGTTAATAAACCAGTACGGCTATCGTTTGTTCCATTTTCTAATTTTGAAGGGTTAGAAATTAAGACAAATCCTTTGGCATCACCATTTGTTCCAGGGCATGGCAGTTGACCTGCTCCGCTGTACCAAGTGGCGGCACAGACATTGGCAGCAAAGTCATAACTTGTGCCAGCAACCGGTGTGGCAGTTGGCGGTGCTGTAGGTGGTGTGCCTGTCACCGTTGGGGTTGCAGTACCTGGGTTTATGCCTGTACCTGAAACTTTAATTTCAACCCAAAATGATTTTGTGCCAGCCGAACCGATACCAAATGGAACGCCAGTATTATTTCGCAACTTCCAATAGCCGCGATAGGTTCCAGCAGTGGTTGGTGATGTTAATTGAATAGTGATATCTACTGTTTGACCAGGAGCCACTGAATTCGAGATGAGATATGAATCGTTGCCGCTCATCTTTTCACCTGAATCAAAGATGAGGCTGTAATTTGTCCATGTACAAGTGCCGACGTTTTTCAAACGCCAAGTTTTTGAGAAGCCAGCACCCGGAGCCAAACTTGTGCCATCAGGAATGGTTACGTCGGCAACAAATTGAGCGCGGTCACATGCATTGGGTTGAACGGTTCCTGTTCTAGTAGGTGTTGCAGTTGGCGGTGTGCCTGTCACTGTCGGTGGTACGGTTGCAGGTGTGCCACCAGCACGAGCAATAATTGGATTCACCCATAAGGCTCTATCACCAATTGGTGAGCCGTAAGCATTCACTACCAAAATAAATTTCACATCTTGCCCTGCTAACGAATTTAAGTTGAGATTGACGTTATAAGTCAAACCTTCATATTTTTCACGGAATGTCCAAAATGTTTTTACAGGTCCGTTTCCGATTTGATAGTTCAAACTATAAGCCACATAACATTGAGTGGCACCTTGTTCACAACCAATCGTGGCTTGGAATCTATCTCCACTTTGCACGCGGAAAGCAGGGTAAATTGCTTGCACATAACCATTGGTTACATTGTTAGGAGCAAATAACAAACCTGCTTGCGCTGATGTAACTCCGCTTTCAAGTTTTGGGTTGGCTTGATTGATTGCAAACCCATTCGCGCTTCCATCTGTACCGGGGAAAGTTAATGCACCCGCGCCACTTGACCATGTCGCCGAAGCTGCATTTGCTGTAAAGTCATAGCCTGTGCCAGATGAGGTTCCAACGCGAATTTCAACCCAGAAAGATTTATTCATGGTTGAGCCAATGCCGAAATTACCGCCACTGTTGCTCTTAAATTTCCAATAACCAAAGTAATGACCTGAATTGCTTGGGGCAGTCATATCCACTGTCAAATCAACGGTTTGACCAGGTCCAACATTGGTTGGAATCGTAAGTGACGCAGGGGCACCCATGCGTTCACCGCTATCAAAAATCAAAGAGACATCATTGCTATTCCATGTACAAGTACCGATGTTTTTGATGCGCCATGTTTTCTTAAATGTTGCGCCCGGTGCAAAGTTAGTGCCATCGGGAATGGTCACATCGGCAATAAACTGTGCATGATAACAACCTGCCGCACTTGCTGTGGTTGTGTTTCCCGGTAAAAAGGAAAACATCATTGCCAGCAAGAGCAATATTGAGATAAAACGTCTAACAGATTTCATTTCTTCCTCCATCCAGTCATTTCAAGTTAAGGACGCGAAAAGTCCTCAAAAGTTCCTTATGACTATACGCCATCCCTAGTATAACTTTTCTTTAACAAATGTTCAATAAGTTAACAAAACAATTTCATGGTGAATTTGTCCTATTTCGAGGAAACGTCCCGCAGGTTTAGGCAAGAAAAGTAAAACCATAAACAAAACCTGCGGGACGGTCTTATAATACCTTCATGCCCCGCACCATTTTGCACATTGACCTTGATGCTTTTTATTGTTCTGTAGAAGAAGTGGAAAACCCTGAGTTAAGAGGAAAGCCGTTTGCTGTTGGTGGAAAACCGAATGAACGTGGTGTTGTGGCTTCATGTTCGTATGCGGCGCGCGCAGTTGGTGTTCGTAGTGCCATGCCAATGTCTAAGGCGGTGCAGTTGTGCAGAGATTTAATTATCGTTGGTGGGCGGCATAAATTGTATAGTGAATATTCCGAACGAGTGATGAATAAATTAAGAAATTTGACTCCGCTTGTGGAGCAGATTTCTATTGATGAAGCCTTTCTTGATATTTCAAATTTGGATGAAGACCCAACCCGCCTCGCGCTTGACCTTCAAGCGGATATTCGCGTGGAGATTCAACTACCCTCAAGCATTGGGATTGCGTCCAATAAACTTGTGGCGAAAATTGCAACCGAGGTTGGGAAAAAAAGTAACAAGATAAAAGATATGCCTCCCTTTGGATTCACAATTGTCCCCGTAGGAAAAGAAGCGGAGTTTTTATCTCCACTATCAGCAGATATGCTTTGGGGAGTTGGTCCAAAAACATTTGCACGTTTAACAGAATTAGGCATCCATACCATTGGTGATATTGCAAATTGGCCCCAAAAAGAATTAATCAATCTGTTTGGTGAAAATGGGCGTGATTTATGGTTGCACGCGCAAGGTATTGATGACCGCCCGATTGTGACGGAATACGAAACAAAATCTGTCAGTCAAGAAACGACGTTCAACGTTGATATTAGTGATGAAAAAAGTTTGCAAGAGACATTGCGCGGACAATCTTTTGATGTGGCAAAACAATTAAAACAAAATGACTTGGCAGGGAAAACCGTGAAGATAAAAATCCGTTTGCCAGACTTTACAACATTCACAAGGCAAACCACTTTACCAACTTCAACAAATGATGGCGATGAAATTTTTAATGCGGCGGTACAATTGTTGAAAAATATTCGTAAACCAAATCAGGCAATACGATTGTTGGGAGTTGGTGTGAGTGGAATCGGTGCGCCGATACGTCAGTTGGGGTTGTGGGAAGAGTAAAACGTAATTCGTAATTTGTAAAATCGGTGGTCGAGTAGGCACGAGTGATTTTGCGAGTGCCGTATCAAGACCATAGGTTAATAGAAGGAAAAATTATGAAAACTTTAGATTTGAAAAAACAATTCAAACATTTGTATCAACCATCGGTTAAGAAGATTGAAGCGGTGCAAGTTCCCAACCTACAGTTTGCGATGATTGATGGAGTGATTGAAAAAGGTTCTGAGCCGAGCAAATCTGCCATGTTTGCAAAAGCAACACAAGCTTTATATAGTTTGTGTTACACGTTGAAGTTTATGGTCAAGAAAAGAAAAACGAACGCGATAGATTATCCCGTCATGTCGTTAGAAGGGTTATGGGGCGTAACAGATGAAAAGTTTGACATTACTATAAAAGACAATTGGTCATATACTTTGATGATAATGCAACCAGAAATTATCAATAAAGAAATTTTTGAAGAAGCCAGAGAAAATGTACGCAAGAAAAAAGGTGATAGTGAAATGCTAAATAAAGTAAGGCTTGCTCATTTTGAAGAAGGTCTGTGTGTGCAAGTCATGCACATCGGACCCTATGCAACTGAACCAGCAACTATAGAACGCATGAAAGAATTTATGCAAGCGAACGGTTTATTTGATAATGTCGGTCCGAATGGATTGCATCACGAAATTTATATCAGTGACCCACGTAAGGCAAACCCTGAAAAAATGAAGACTGTGTTGAGGCATCCTGTTGGGAAATTGAAGAAGTAGATTAGTAAACAGGTAGACAGGTAATTCGTAATGCGTAATTCGTAATGCGTAATTCGTAATTTGTAAAATCGGTGGTCGAGTAGCCCTGAGAGGTCTTTGCGAAGAGCATATCGAGACCACATATAATGAAAGAGGAAAGAATGAATTGCTTTTATCATGTTGAAAAATCTGCAGTTGGTATTTGTAAATATTGCAATCGCGGATTATGTGCAGAGTGTTCAACTGTAGTTGATGATGTGATTGCTTGCAAAAACCGCCACGAGAATGAAGTTCAGCAATTAGAACAACTGACTGCCAGAAATTTATTTCAAAGCAAAAGAGTTGGCTCAAATTATATGAGAAACGCCATCTTTTATGGTTTGGTCAGTGTGGCGTTTATCGGCTTCGGTTGGTGGACGTTGCAATGGCTTGGTCTGCAAGCAGTTTTGTTCATTGCACTGGGTGTCTTTCTTTTATACGCGGCTGGCGCAAATTATTTTGAGGGAAGAAAGTATAAATAATAGTCTGATTTGTTTTTATAAAATATGTTTTATTGAATTTATTGAGCCACGCGGAATAAATAGTGTCTCAGATATTCCATTTGAATTTTTTATTTCTACTTTTATTACATAAGGCGACATCCAAATTAAATTACACCGAAGTGAACCAGCGGGAAATTTCTCAATTTCAATTTCAAGTTTATCTTTCGCAAAAACAGTAGTTGTTGTTGAGGATTCAATTATTTTATCTAAACTATTTTCAATTATTCTTTGTTGTTTCATATAGTTAATAGCATCTTCAAAATGGAGATTTCCAATCTCTTGAACTCCTTCATCACCTGCAAGCAATGCAGCTCGGTTACAAGTAGCAGTTATTTCAGCCCCAGAAAAATTCTTCATCTTAGATGCCATGTTTGAGGTACTCACTACAGATGATAAAGCCATAGACTTTGTTGCTATATTTACTAGTGCTATACAATCATCTAAAGATGAAATATTGACGTGAACTACACTATCAAATCGACCAGGACGAATAAGAGCAGGGTCTATTACATCAAACCGATTAGTTGCTGCAACCACAATTATCCCCTCAGTAGTGTCTAAACCATCAAGGCTTGATAAAAATTGATTTAATGTTTGCTCTCTTTCGTCTGTACCCGATGTAAAACTAGCTGTTGGTGCGCGTTTCTGCCCTACAGCATCTAATTCATCTATAAAAATAATACATGGGCTATTTGCTTTAGCCACCTCGAATAAGTTTCTAATACGAGATGCTCCAACTCCTACAAAAAGCTCTACTAGTTCTGAAGCTGACAAATAGAAAAACTTTACTTTAGCTTCACTTGCAAGAGCTTTTGCAAGAAGGGTTTTTCCCATTCCGGGAGGACCTTCAAAAATTAAACCTTTTGGTAGTTTTGCACCTAATTTCTTAAATTTTTCTTGGTTTTGCAAAAAGTTTATTAATCTTCTACATTCCTTCTTTGCATCCTCTAAACCAGCTACATCTTCAAATGTTATTGGGTTAATATCAGGTATTTGATACTGCCTTAATGGAGAAGATATAATATTTTTATTATCTGTTTGGCGATTAGTAGCATTTCCTAAAACAGAAAATAATAAAAGTTGAAATATAACTATTATAAAAAGAAGGATTATGGCAAAAATTAGCCAAAAACCTAAATTGCCTAAAACCTTAAGAAGGTTGGCAAATGTTTCATGTTGTAAGAGAAAATAAGAAATTAATATACACAAAAGAATAAAGAAAATAAACAAACATCCTAAATTTCTTTTGTTATCTTTAGCCATCTAAATTTCCTATATGATTTCAGATTTCATATATCCTAATCTAAGAAGATTGATCATTTTCTTTTGAACTTTGAGCAAGATTCTGAGATGCTTGAAACTTTTGGATTAGATCTAAAAATTCTTCTGGCTTTGCAGCGAATGCTTGCATAAGAGTCATATTTAATTGATCTGAAGCATTAAGTCTTTGAGGAATATCTGCCTCAAGTCTCTTAGTAAAAACAGATACAAGTTCTTTTTGCATATCCATAAGACTCTTTTGAGTTTGTCCAACATCTTCTCGCATAGAACGTTCATTTTCTGCTACATATTCTCGAGTTCTAGTTGAGTTAGCTTCTATTTCTTTTAGTACTTGACCAATATGAATCGAGTTTTGTTGGGATTCTTTTCGAGACTCATTAGCTTGCCATATTGCAAAAACTGCTAATATCGTTGAGACTAAACCTGATACTATTGAAACAATATCAACAAATGTCATTTAATATTCTCCTTACACAAATCTTTTCTGAACATATGTTTTATTTTAACATAAATTTATTAGTGAATAGATTATTGCAACTCTTTTCGTTTTGAAGCGTAAAGCAAGTAGATAAAACGAAAGGAGTCAAAATGACTGAATACAAAACTCTCACACGCAGTAAATCGAACCGCATGATTGCAGGCGTATGCGCTGGGCTTGGCGATTATCTCAACATTGACCCAACCGTAGTCCGCTTATTATTTGTGCTGGGGTTCTTCGTCCTCAACGGCGCGATGTTATTGGTTTATCTCATCATGGCAATTGTGACGCCGGAGGGATAAATTTTTAAACAAAAGAGCCGAGTAAATAGGTACTCGGCTCTTTTTGTTTATAGGTAAAGTCTCATCTTTTTCTTATATCTTTCGGTTTTTATGGGATATACATTCTAGTTTTAGGTATCTACATCATTTACTTCTGGCGAAAAATTGTTCAATACGATTACTTGCTATTCATTGTGGCATTTATTCTATTAGGAATGTCTAGAAAGGTTATTAATCCTTTTCCCATAATCCACGAGTTTATGACCACAAACGATATGTTGAAATATTTTGGGATTGTATATTGGCTAGCATTTTTTTATAGAACAAGTGCCAAAGAAATAACGAAACGTTTTGCGCCATATCATGACGATGCGGGTAGATAGGCTATTCATCAATAAATAAAAATAAACCCTTGATAAATCAAGGGTTTATTTTTGCTCCTCGAGTAGGATTTGAACCTACAACCTAGCGGTTAACAGCCGCTCGCTCCGCCGATTGAGCTATCGAGGAATGAAAGCGTCCGAGATTATACGGATAAGCATAAAGGTTGTCAAGTGAAACTGTTGAATAAAAAAAACCGTAGACTTTTAATATCTACGGTCTTGATTTGTGGAATTAGGGAGCTTGCTCCCGTACTTGACCAGCAAGCTGGTCGACTCCAAGTTTATTCTTTCGGCAGAATGGCTACTTTGCGATACGGCTCTTCACCTGTGCTTTCGGTGAGGACGGCTGGATGCCCACGTAATTCGATGTGTACTAAGCGGCGTTCACTGGATGGCATAGGTTCCATAGTGACTTTTTTACCTGTTTTCGTCACTTGGTCTGCCATGCGATTGGCTAACTGACGAATTTGTTTTTCACGGCGAGCGCGATAACCTTCTACGTCTACAATCAATTGCACATAATGTTCGGTTTGTTTGCCGACGATTAATGAGGCAATATGTTGAAAGGCAATTAATGTTTCAGCATGGCGACCAATTAATGCACTCAAATCATCACCGCGAATATCCACTTGAATCACGCGACGGTCTTCTGTGCTGTCTTCATCATAATGAGCAGAGACTTGTGCCTTCAAGCCCATGTGATGAATCAATTTTGAAATCACATTTTCAGTTGTGTCTATCATTGAGTCATGAGCTAGAGGTGCAGAGTTTTTATTGTTAGAAGGTTCGGCAACTGGCTTCTTTTCAGCACGCGGCTTAGATTCTCTTTGTTTGGGCTTAGAGTCTGCTGACTTTAGTGTAGCAGGTTTCGGGTCAGGTAGTGAAGCGGATTCTTGAGGCGCACCGACAGTCAACAAGACGCGCACTTGTCTACCGCCGAGTCCAAATAATCCTTTTGAACCTGAATCTAAAACTTCTACTGAAACTTGGTCTGCTGTTAAACCAAGTTGAGACAAACCCTGTTGAATGGCTTCTTCAACAGTTGGGGCAATTACTTCAAGCGTAGCTCGCTCGTTCATGGTGCCTCCCTATTTTTTGGCTGGGGATGTTTGTTTATTAGCGCCGGGCAATAAGTTACGCCAATTGGCACGACCCGTTGCGGCGTATTGAACAATGCCGAGAATGTTGCTGATGATGAAATAGACTGAAATGCCTGATGCAAAAGTTAATGAAAACCAACCAAGCATAAGTGGCATGTAGATACTCATCATGCGAGTCATTTGTGCGGTTTGGTCATTTGGGTTTGATGTGGCAGGCATGGTAAGTTTGGTTTGTAACCAAGTAGTGGCGGCAACGATGATTGCTAAGGTTGGTAAACCAAAACCTAAAATTTGAATTGATTCGGGTCTGCCTAAATCCATCCATAAAAATGTGCTGTTGAGCGGAATGATGTTTTCAACATTTTGAGATGGATAAACAGTGCGTGCTAAGTTCAGCATGTCAAGCGGGGTGGCAGATAAGGCACGAATGATGGCTTGATACAAACCAATGATGATTGGAAATTGAATCAATGTTGGCAAACAAGATGCAAATGGATTGATGCCTTTTTCACGATAAATGCGCATTTGTTCTTGAGCAAGTTTTTCGCGGTCTTTGGCGTATTTCTTTTGAATTGCCTGCCAGTCTTTATCGTTTTGTAATTCTTGCATGGCTTGGGCACCCTTCACTTGTGAAGCGTTGAGGGGCCATGTTAAAAGTTTAATCAAAACTGTAAACAAAATGATGGCAAGCCCAAACATGTGCGGACCTGTGCCAAGCACATCATAAATCCACAATAACAAGTTGGTAAGCGGTTGAACAATAATGAGTTCCCACATTGTCGGACTCCTTAATTATCTGGGGTAAAAGTCCAGGCTTGTTTGCCATCGGCATCATAAGCGGCAAGGGCAAATTCTGCTTGATAGGGTGCAACGAGAATCAAATCATTTGCAAGCACTGGAGTTGTATAAATTTTTCCGCCGGGTGTTTTTTCCCAGACGATTTTTCCATCACGGTCTAAGGCGATAAAAGACCCCGCCTCTGTCGTGACGTAAATCTGGTTGCCCACCACCAGCAGACTCGCCGTTACAGGACCATCTGGTTGCAGTGAATCCCAGTTCTGACGATTGTTTGTTAAATCAAGTGAAAAAACATTTCCACTTAAATCTGCATAATATAAAGTTTCACTGTCAAAGGTTGGTGTTCCCCAAATCCAATCGGAGGCGGAGGCGATGACTTCACTTCTACCATTTGGTGTAATAAATTTCACATCCGATGCAAATGAACCGACATACACACCTTCATTTCCAATGGTAACACTGGATGGGGCGGCACCGCCTAAATCAATTGGGTCGGCAAGTCGGCCGTTGCTTGGATTCAAAATATGTAAGTAATGGTCAAGTGAGTTGATGTAAATATAAGTTCCATCAGTCACTGGGGCAGACCATAATGCACCACCTAATAAAATTGGGTCTGCAATTTGTTCCCCATTCATATCTAAGATGTAAAGATAGCCATCTGAATTGGGGGCATAAATTGTTTCATTGAATACAAGTGGAGATGCAATCCACATACCTTGTGCGCTTGAAAATGGTTCTGACCATTTTTCATTTCCAGTAGCAGGGTCTAGACTCACAAAGGCATGATTTGTGCCCACACTTCCAATTAACAATTGACCATCTTCGGTTAAGACGGGATTGGCATAATATAGAAGTTCACTATCGGGGTCTTCGGGGTAACGCCAAAGTTCGTCCCCATTGGTTACATCTACTGCATAAACAAAAGAACCGGTAGATAAATAAGCACGTTCTGCATCTGCTGTAAGACCGGGGAAATTGCTGATGAGGGGTTGTCCGGTACAGGCACTGAGTATCAATGCGCCGATAATCAGCAGAAAAAATAATGTCAGTTTTTTGGTTTTCAATTCTTTATTACTCCTAAAGACTCAGCCACAGAGTACACAGAGACCTTTGAGTTTTTTCTCAGAGAACTCTGTGGTCTCTGTGGCTAAAATTTTATTTCACAGGGTCATACCCACCGGGGTTGAATGGATTACAACGCAATACTCTCCACGTTGCCATGAATGAACCTTTGATTGCTCCGTGTTTATAAATGGCTTGATATCCATAATGCGAGCAAGATGGATAAAATCTACAAGTATTGGCAGGCAAGCCGGGGGATACCACCATTTGATATAAGCGAATGAGTGCCAGCAAAGCAATGCGCGGAAAATTCATCAGCGTGCGAGGCATATCTCGTAAACGCGGTTCGTCTGAATAATCGTGCAAATGGAAATGCTGTTCGGTTTCAGGATTCATTTAATGGAAGAAGTATGTTGGCGCGTTGGAAAAGGTTGATTAACGCGGAGCGGGTTTCTGTTAAAGTGGAAGTGACAAGTTTGGGTCGGGCAATCAGGATGAGGTCATAGCCTGAAGCGATATTTGGGATTAATGGTCGCATGGCTTCGCGTAAAAGTCGCTTGGCTCGGTTTCTATCAACTGCTGTACCTGTTGTTTTGCCTGCTGTTACGCCAACTCGTATATTATCTTTTGATTCGTTGGCTTTGATTACTAACACAACAAGCGGATGAGCAAAGGACTTGCCTGTTTGCCGCACCCGCTTGAAATCTTCCGCTCGGGAGAGTCGAAAACGTCTCTGCACCCGCGCCTCTTAATAGCAAGTTTACCAACGAACTTTTTTAACGTGTTCGTTGGAGCGGACGGTTAATTTATGTCGTCCCTTAAGGCGACGACGTTTGAGAACAGCGCGTCCATCGGCGGTTGCCATTCGTTTGCGGAATCCATGCACGCGCACACGACGGCGGATTTTTGGTTGATAAGTTCGCTTGGTCATTCTAAAATTTTCCTTCTATTGCTTCACAAGTTTTACACAATCCCCAAACGGGAATGGGTTTTCAGGGTTAAGTAGCGCATTATTTTACCCTAAGGGTTGCGAATTGGTCAATTTGAATTTTGTAAACATGTTTAGCCACAAAGTTCACAGAGAGGACTGAGAAAAACCCTCTTAAAATCTCTGAGAACTCTGTGCGCTCTGTGGCTAAGTTCTTAAATAAAATATTTATTCCAAATTTTTTGTTTTTTGCTTTCATCAATAAACGAAGCCTCAAATGCAAAACGATTACAGGTTTGGATTTCTTCCATGCTCATTCCTAAAATTTCGTGAGCAATTCGATATTCATTATTGACATTCGTTTCTAAAACTTCTGGGTCATCAGAATTAATGGTGACTTTAACTCCCAAGTCAAACAATTTCTTAAGTGGATGCGCCTCAATCCTTGATACAGAATTGGTCAGGTAATTCGACCACGGATTCACTTCAAGCGTTATCCCCTTTTCGATGAGCATTTCCACAGCCTTCAGGTCTTCAATACTATGGATTCCATGCCCGATTCTATCAGGCTTGAAATTTTTTATAGTTTCAATCACATAGGAAGCAGGCGTATCTTCTCCCGAATGGATGGTCACTTTCAAACCTGTATCTTTAGCTTTGAGAATCGGCTTAATAAAATCTTTAGCAGGGAAAATCTTTTCACCATCGGCTAAATCAACCGCTTGAATATGTTTCTGATGTTTAATCGCCCAATCTACAGTTTTGACACATGATTCCGCCCCCATACTTCGGGACGTAATGGCAATGATTCCAATTGCCATGTCAAATTCTTTTTCGGCTTTTTCAATCGCATTTATTAATCCATCTAAACAAGCATCCCAATCTAAATTATGTCCGTGAAACGCCCAATCTGGTGAAAAGCGGACTTCAAACAACTTAATATTTTGTTTGGCACAATCTTCAAATAATTCCCAAGCAATTCTTTCAAATACTTGTGGTGAGGTAATACTTCGTTGAAAAATATCAAAAGCATCTAACACGGCTTGCAAATCTTTCATTTGGTCTAATACTTTGACATGTTTATCTAATTCCGTCACTTCATAACTAGGTAATTTAATATTATATTCTTTGGCAATATCAATAATTGTTTGTGTACGAATTGCACCTTCGAGATGGCAGTGAATTTCTGTCTTTGGGATGTCGTTATATTTTGGGTCAAAATTTTTCATAGGTTTACTCCGTAGGTCACGTTTGTAACGTGACGAACTCATTTACTTAATAAGTCACGCTACAAGCGTGACCTACACTGTACCTAATCTTAAAACAGTATGCAACAACACATTCGCTCCATTTACACAATCTTCCCATTCGGTGAATTCATGCGGCGAGTGACTAATGCCATTAACCGATGGAACAAAAATCATTCCCACAGGACATAAATTAGCGAGTGATTGTGCATCATGTCCCGCGCCTGAAGTTAAGGAAGTGTGTGTTAATCCCAAATCATCGCATGCACTTGCAAATGCAGTTTGGACTTTATCACTCATCGGGCTGGGCGAGTGTTTACCGAGAAATTCTATTTTCAATTCCAAACCAAATTGTTTTGCTTCGGTTTTTGCCAAAGAAATTAATGCTTCATCTAATTTATCAAATTCATTTTGTGTTGCTGAACGAAACTCTAAAGACAAATCCACTTGGGCTGGTACGATGTTAAATGCACCAGGTGCAAATTCCATTTTGCCAACATTCACCACAGAATTTTTATATTCACTCATCACCAATTCACGCGCTTTCAATGTAAACGAACTCGCGCCTAATGAAGCATCGAGTCTATCTTCCATTGTAGTTGTGCCAGCATGATTCGCTTTGCCAATAAAAGACAAACGATATGATGCAATTCCTACAATGGCTGAAACAATTCCGATATTGATTTTTGATTTTTCTAAACGCTTGCCTTGCTCAATGTGCAATTCTAAATAGCCCGCTAAAGTTTTTGGGTCTCGCTTTGCACTCAACATACTTTCATCAGACAAACCTGCGCGTTTCATTCCTTCAAGTAAATTTTCTCGTCCACCACGCGGGTTGATTAAATCTTTTTGATGAAGATGACCTGCAATTGCGGCACTGCCTAACAAACCGACTAGTGTGCCTTCTTCATCTGTGAAATCCATCGCTTCAACATTGACCTTCAACTTGATTCTGTTTTCCTGAATTATTTTCAACACTTCAAATGCAGCGACGACACCGAGTCCGCCATCATATTTTCCGCCGTTGGGGACAGAATCTAAATGCGAACCAATTATCAGTGTAGGAGATTGCTTTGTTTCACTCGCAATGACAGCAGAATGATTGCCTGCACCATCTGTTCGAAATTCAAAACCTGCTGATTCAATTTGTTCACGAAACCATTTTCTTGCTTGCAGATGTGCCTCACTAAAACTTGGGCGATTTACTCCGCCTTCGGATGTTGAACCGAAAGAAGATGCTTGGGTAAATGAATCAAGCATACGGTCAGAATTGATGCGGAGTGAAGAAAAGGTTGAGGTCATAAATTAAGTTTCCTAATCCACAATCATACTCATTAAACAAAAAGGAGTCGAGTTAACTCGACTCCTTTTTGTTTCGTTTATTTATTTAGTTTTGATGCTGATGGTTTTGGGTTTGACCTCTTCCGCTTTTGGAAGTGTGATGGTCAGCACGCCGTTTTCAAAATCGGCTTTGGCTTTGTCTGCCACAACTTCGGTCGGCAGAACAATAGAGCGTTCAAACGAACCCCAGCGTTGTTCACGAAGATGATAGGCTTTTTCTTTCTTTTCTTCTTCGTGTTTGGTTTCACCTTTTAAGGTGAGGACTTCGCCAGTGACATTGATTTGAACTTCATCAGCCTTGATGCCCGGCAATGCGGCTTTGACGACAACTTCGTTATCAGTTTGGTACATATCCACAGCAGGGACAGACCAGTTGCCATTGTTGAGGCTGAGCGGACGAGTGAATGCATCATCAAACAGTCGGTCCATCGCCTCACGAAGGGTCATCATTTCACGAGCAGGTTCCCAACGAATAATACTAGACATAGGTGCCTCCTTTTGATTTGTTGGTTTTGAATTTACTACATGCTTAATTTACAACGCTTGCGTTAAAAAAACGCAAGCGTTGTGTATAAATTTTGTTAAATTTTTTATTCTTTTTCTTTGCTTCGTTTGAAATCTACAAAACGGTAGCCCACGCCACGTTCAGTTAGTATGTAAACTGGATTGGCAGGGTCTTTTTCTAATTTCTCGCGCAGATAGTTAATGTAGAGACGAACATAATGAGGCTCATCACGATATTCATAGCCCCACACTTTTTGGAGCAATTGGTCGTGAGATACAACCCAGCCCGCATTTTGTACAAGGTGATAAAGCAGGCGATATTCTGTCGGGCGAAGTTTTACGAGTTTGCCTTCGAGCCAAATTTCACGGCGGTCAAAATCTATTTTGAGGCGTTTGTCAATTTCGAGAAGTCCATGTGTCGAGCCTGTCGCGCCTTCTGTTCTTCTCAACACGGCTTTGATGCGACTGACCAATTCTCGCGGGCTAAAAGGTTTGGTGATGTAATCATCGGCACCGCCTTCGAGACCACGAACTCTATCATCTTCTTCACCTTTGGCTGTGAGCATAATAACGGGTACATTGCTGAAATCACGAATTGTTTCAAGCACTTCAAAGCCGTCAATGTCGGGCATCATTACATCTAGCAAAATGACATCAGGTGTAAAGTCTCTAATTTTTTGGATGGCTTGTTTTCCATTAAACGCTTCGCCTACTTGAAAGCCATCATGTTCCAAGTTCATGCGGATGAAGCGCACCATGCGTTCTTCATCATCTACTACTAAAATTCTTCTTCTATCTATTTCGGGCATGTTATTCTCTCGTTATGCAAAACGTCCCTCAGGTTTGAGGTAGGATAATCTTGAATTAAGAATCCTGCGGGACGGTGTATTGTCTTTTTACTCTCTCACGAAGCCGATAATCTTTTCATCTTGTGAGTCACCGAGGACTTCGATGAAACTGACTTTAGCAAGGGGCCAAATGACTTTCACTGCACTATGATCTATATAGTGCAAATCTTTTCCATCTTTTGTGCGGGGGTTAATCACTACAATGATGTTATCGGTTGGTTTGGGAAGTTCTTCTACTTCACCAGCGATAGATTGCTCGCCGGGGATGTGTAAAATAATTGAATATGCCATGTCAACTCGCTTCCTTATGAATTGTTATGAATTGTTCACTAAAACTTGCATTTTTAATTTTCCAAGAGCCACAATGTCGCCATGGTTGAGGGAATGTTCTATGTTAGATGACAAACGTTTGCCGTTGACGTAAGTTCCATTGGCAGAGCCGAGGTCCATGAAGATGACTTGCGCACCTTGTCTTTTAATAACAGCATGTAAGCGTGAAACCCCGGCGGCATAGGCTTGATAAGGAGATAAATCAATATCTGGCATGATGGGTTGCCCTTCACTAATACGCCCCATTGTAAATTCGTTACGCGAAGAAAGTGGCAAAACTTGACCAGTATCTAAAAGATGTAAACTCACCCAAGCATCTGCACCGCTCAGTGAACCAGTCAATGAGCCAGTCGGTTTTTTGCCAATGTTATTAAGGCTATCGGTAGAAATGTTTTGAGTCACAAGTTCGTTGGTACCAACGATTTGTGAACCACACTCAGAACAAAACATTGCTCCTGCCATATTTTTATGTTTGCAATTTGCACAAACTATCATTTCGCTTTCTCCTTCTTGCCGCTACCTAGTAAAAGTGCGCGTGTTTGGTATTTGATATCTTTACTGCCAGTGGCACTCCATGAGTGCATACGTTCAAGTGTATCGGCTTCAAATAAGGCTGTTTTGGCAAGTCCATGCTCGCCTTGTGAGAGTAGATGAGTGGCTAAGTTTTGTAAATGCCGAACGGCTGAGTCAATTTGACCTGCATCTACAGCGGCTTGGGCACGTTCTTGCATTCGGTATAACGTAAGTTTTGATAGAGCCTTTAAAATCCGTGTAGGCGGAGGGTCTGATGAGGGTTGTGGGTGCAGGTCTCGCGTCAGATGGAGGCGGATGGGCGGTGCCGGCATAGGGTTGGCAGTGATGGAAGTCTTCAATGTTCCATTCAAAACAGTGACGACATCATTTTCGTTAAATGCAGTTGGGCTAATCACAAATTCTAATAATACATGCAAAGGGGCATCTCGTAGAATAGGACCGAGTCGCATGGGGTTTTCAATTTCGATAGCACCACCTTCGGGTTGTAAGCGGAAAGCATAATTGAAGCGGATGTTTTCAATGGGTTTGTATTCTAGCAAAACTTCATCGGCAAAGGTGCTGGCAAGGGCTTTGAATTTATCAACTAAAAGTTTTTCAATATCTTTGGGGTTTGAAATATAAGCAGAAGAACCACCTGTTTTGCTGGCAAGTGCATCCAGAAAAATATCATTCCATTCATGCCCAAGCCCCATACCGGTAATTCCAATATTTTGTGCGGCGGCTTGTTCAGCAAGTTCTAAGCAGGCTTGCTCATCACCATAGGTATTGCCATCGGTTAATAAAATTAGATGATTGACGCGAGACGGGTCGTGCGTGCGACGCAGTTCATTTAATCCCGCTTCAAGCCCGTGATAGATTTCGGTTGCGCCGGAGGCGTGCATCATTTGAATACGCCCCTCTTGCTTCTTTTTATCTAAACTAATGGAAGCAGGCACAACTACTTCTGCCCGGTCACTAAATGAAACAATGCTCAACACATCTTGCGGGCGTAGACTTCTTAAGAGTTGAATGGATGTGGCTTTGAGAATATCCATCTTTTCGCCTTGCATAGAGGTAGAACGGTCTAGCACAAGGCAGATGTTTAATGGTGGTGTAGGCAGGCTTTCTTGTTTTTCTTCACGTGGGGCAATTTCCAATAAAGCATACAATAATTGGTCTTCGCTCATACGCACTAAATTTGGTCGGCTGAAATAAATTTCGTGGCGGACTAATTTATTTGCTTCTTCTTGTGGTGGAAGTGTGGCATCGTATTGTTTGCGACGAGTTGGGTTAGCGAGAGTCTCATAAGCTTGTTGCACATCTAAAAATAATTCAGTTTCCCCGGCGGCTACATTTTTATCAGGGTGCAAGCGTTGAGCAGACTCTAAATAGGCACGCTTAATTTCCTCTTGCGTGGCATCACGAAAAATTCCCAGAATAGTGTAGTAATCTGACTTGCTGGGCGGCATAGTTATCCAATAAGTTGAGCAAGAATGACGGTGATATTATCTGGTCCACCGGCGGCGTTCGCGGCTTCAACCAAGCTTTGGCAAGCACGGTGCAAATTAGGTGCTTCTGAAATAATACGGAAAATATCTTTTTCATTGACCACGCCCCATAAGCCGTCACTACAAATCATCAATGTGCCGCCTTGTTGTGGGAATGGAATGGTAAAGATATCGGCTTCTAATGATTCGCCCTGACCCAATGCTTTAATCAATACATTGCGATGCGGGAAGTTATCCACTTCATCGCTATTGAGATGACCAAGTTCTTCTAAGCGTTTAACTAAAGAATGGTCACGTGTGAGTGGTTCTATTCTTGCATCAGGATAGACTGCATAAGCGCGACTATCGCCTACATGACCAATCGTTATTTGTTGACCTAAAACTAAAGCGGCAGTTATGGTGGTTCCACTTCCGGGTGCTTCTCTCTGGATATATTGATGTGCTTCCATAATAGAAGCTTCCATCACTTCTTGCAAAGAGTCTTGTAATTGTTGAGAAGGCATATTGTAGAGAAATGAATGAAACTTTTTGGTAATGCTTCCGCCGACAAGGCGAACGGCGGCATTGCTGGCAACTTCACCAAATTGATGCCCGCCCATGCCGTCGGCAACGATATACAAACCAAAGGGGACACTTTCAGGACTGCCCGAAATTGTTGATGTTAAAGCCATCACGCTATCTTCATTATGGTCACGTTGTTTTCCAACCGATTGCCCCACCCCTGCTACCAATTGTTTAATTTCATACTTTGGTAACTGGCTAGCAATAATGGAACTTATTTGCTGGTCACTAAGCGGTGCCGTGGTAGCATTATCTATAACCTTCGGCTTTGTAGGGGTTTCCTTTGAACCAAATAATTTCTTGAAAAAATCAGCCACAAAAACTCCTTTTAGGCAAACAGGGCATAGACGTGATGGTCTGTTGAGCCAAAATAAACAATATCATCGAACACGACTGGCGAACCAGTCACTGGACCCTTGGTTTCAAATTTCCAGCGTAAACGCCCAGAGCGGTATTCAAGGCAATAGATATGATTATCTACTGAGCCGCAGTATACTGAATCTTTGAACACGGTTGGTGAACTGCTTACTTGATTATCAGTCTTAAATCGCCAAACTTCTTTAGCAGTGCGAGTATCCACACAATAAATGAATCCATCAGAAGCACCGAGGAAGATGTAATCATCGGCTAGTGTGGGCGAAGAGACTGTCCCTTTACCGAGTCGGAATTTCCAAATTGCCCAACCACTTTTAGCATCTAAAGCATAGAGTGTTCCATCTAATGAAGCGAAGTAAACGGCTTGACCTTTAATAATCGGCGATGATGTGACGCTACGTTTGGCAGAGAAACGCCATTTCAACGTCCCACGAAAATCTAAGGCGTAAAATGAACCGGATTCCGTGCCGAAATATATCATTTCATTATAAATTAAAGGTGTGGAGTGAATAGGCGCATCAGTAGAGAACTTCCAAGCCACTCGCCCACTGGTAGCATTGACGGCATGTAGGTCTTGGTCTTCTGAACCGAAGAAGATATGACCATCTGCAATTCTTGGCGATGAATAAATTTTTCCTTCGGTGTAATACGTCCACACCACTTTGCCAGTGCGTGCACTGACAACATGCAAACGTTGGTCTTCTGAACAAAAGTAAATGTTTCCATCATGCACAACAGGGCGAGATACGATGCCACCATCGGATGGGTATTTCCATTGGAATTTCCCATCGGCGGCACTGATGGCATATAAATTGTTATCGTAACAACCTACATAGACTGTGCCTTGATGAACGGCTGGTGTGCCACGAATCTCATCTTCGCATTTGAAATCCCATAAAGGTTTAATGCCTGTTCCAGTTGTAGCGGCAGGCAAGGCGGCGGCAATTTTTGATAATGCCCCTGTTTTACGGGCAACATTCATCAACGCATCTTTCATTGCCTCGGCATTAGGGAATCTGTCGCCAGGGTTGTATTGCAAAGCAGTATTCACCACCGCTTCAAACTCCACCGAAACATTTTGATTAATTCTGCGGATGGGTCTTTCGGCAAAAGAAAACGGCGGCTCTAAACGGGGGTCGCGTCGGGTAATGGCATGATGAAGTGCGGCACCCAAAGAATAAATGTCGGCAAGAGGCGTGGCTTCTCCACGATACTGTTCAGGTGGAGAATATCCTTCTGTGCCTATCATCGTCCCCTTTTGCCCGGTCTGGAATGTTTTTGCGATTCCAAAATCTACGAGCATGACATCGCCATTGTGATTAATCATCACGTTCGACGGTTTCATATCGCGGAAAATAATCGCATCCGGTTTCTGACTGTGTAAATATGCCAGCACATCACACAACTGAATCGCCCAACTGATGACTTGGTCTTCGGGCAAAAATCCGTTGGCATCACTAATCACGGTTTCAAGGTCTTTGCCGTGAATAAATTCTAAAACGAGATACGAACGGTCGTCATGTGAAAAGTAATCATAAATACGCGGAATAGAGGCATGATTGAGTGTAGCTAGCAAGTTTGCTTCGCGTTCAAAGTTTTGAACGATGGTTTGGCGCACCAATGGGTCTGGTGCCATATTTATCATTTCTTTGACGGCGACTAACTTGACTACATTTGGAAAATGCAAATCACGCGCACGATACACTGACCCCATACCACCAACACCGATAACATCTTGAATGCTATAACGGTTAACTAATGTTGCCCCAGAGGTTAACTGCTGACGAGGCTTGCCAGAGCCTTTATCGTCGCCTCCAAATGGGGTGGTGATGTGTTTGGTCTCCATCCGTGTTAATTCCTAATTAATAATGAATTATAAGGTGCATAGAGGGGAATTGCAAATACCGAAATGTTGCAAATCTGTAGGAAATAGCCTTGCAGGGAAAAGCATTCTACGGCACAATTTGACCTTGTGAAGATTTTGGCAGTCAGTGACCAAGTGATTGAGCGCATGTACACGCTTGCACCTGCGGGTCACTTTAAGGATGCGGAGTTAATTTTAGGTTGTGGTGATTTACCTTATTCCTATTTAGAATATATCGTCACTATGCTTGGTAAACCCATGTGCTATGTGCCAGGCAACCATGACCCTGAATTTAATCCCAACGATTTACGCTCCAAAGCCGAAGGCGGATATAACTTAGATTTGAAAACAGTTGAGTTTAAAAATACTTTGATTGCTGGCTTCGGCGGTTCGGTTCGGTATAGACCTGATGGTGTGAATCAATATACCCAAACGGGTGCCTATCTGCGAGCATTTGCATTACTGCCTAACTTATTATTTAACCGTATTCGTTATAAAAGAAATTTAGATATCTTAATTACACACTCTCCCCCTTTCGGAATCCATGATGACTCAGACCCAGCGCATCAAGGCTTGAAAGTATTGAATTGGTTAATCAAAATTGCGAAGCCCAAATATTTGTTTCATGGTCATACTCATTTTTATAAAAACAACATCGCCGATTCTGAAACGATGGTTGAAAATACGAAAATTATTAATGTGTATCCCTATAAAGTAATTGATGTGACCTAATATCACCCAAATGGGTAAGAATTCAATGCAAGCAGTTTAGAATAAAATAAGTTAATAAAACTTTAGCAAATTGCAAACTGTTTTTTGTATAAACTGTGAGAAAATGCAAGCGTTTGTTTATTAGACCTCTTGCATAAGTCAGTATTTTATTTATAGTTGGCGTTAGAGAACGCCAACTACACAAGGAAAAAATAAATGTATTGTGTAGAGTGCGCTCTCTAGCGCACTTTTGCAAGAGATCTATTATAGAAAGAATTAAAGCGAGTTAGAAATGTCCAACGAAATTCTCAATGAACGTGTCAAATCAGATTTCAGCCGTGCACGCTTCAAATCATTTATCAATCAAATATTTTCTGTCGTTTCAGGCAAGAAAAATAATTTACTGTCGTACGATGAAGTCAAAGAAAAACTTCACATCGGCGGTCCCATTTATCGCGGCGTAAAAACTGTCCGTGTGGCAGATATTGTCGGTAGTTTGAATCGCTACCACGAATTTGACCGCGCCTTTTTACCCAAAGAAGACCAACTCGCCAGCCGTTGGCAAAAAGTTGACCGTGCTTTTTATCAAGATGTTCACTTACCCCCTGTGGTTTTATACAAAGTTGCACAAATTTATTTTGTTGTTGATGGGCACCATCGCGTATCAGTAGCGCGTGAGCAAGGCACAGAATATATTGAAGCCGAAGTGCGTGAATGTGCTACTCGAATCAACATCTCAGCCGATATTCAACCCGAAGACCTTGAAATACTTGGCTCTAAAATAAATTTTCTGGAACGTACATCTATTGATAAACTTCGCCCAGATTCAAATATCTTCCTCAACATTCCTGATGGGTTTGATAGAATGCTCGAACACATTGCTGTTCATAAATATTTTATGGGCATCAACTTAAAGCGTGATATTTCAGACCAAGAAGCCATCGAGTCTTGGTACGATACTGTTTACATGCCCATCATCGAAGTCATTCGCAAAAGCGATGTGTTACAAGATTTCCCCAACAAAAGCGAAAGCGATTTATATTTGTGGATTCTTGACCATCAACATTATCTCGCTGAGTCATTTGGTCAGCCATTGTTGCCACCCAAAGAAGCCGCAAAAAAATTTATCAAAACAAAAAGTAAAAAGAAAACTAAAAAATAAACTTTGGAGTCAAGAAGCAAGCTTCTTGATAAGTGGCAAGCCACTTAACTCCATAAAGGAATCTATGACTGACCTTCATCCCCTAGCAGGAATCTACGTCGCGGCAGTGACTCCGATTAAATACAACGCCTCAAACGTTGACTTCGAGTCGGTCGGCAAGTTTATGCACTTTCTTCACGGACGCGGATGTCACGGCGCATTACTCTTCGGCACCACTGGTGAAGGTCCATCATTTTCTCCAAAAGAAAGAGAAGCCTATCTACGAGCTGTGCGTGTGATTCGCCAACAAATTCGCGGATTCAAATTATTAGCAGGCACAGGCACACCAAGTTTGTCTGAAACGATTGAATTAACAAAACTCGCCTTTGAATTAAATTATGATGGAGTTGTTGTATTACCCCCGTACTATTTTCGCAAAGTCAGTGATGACGGTTTGTTTCGTTGGTTCAGTGAATTAATTGATAATGCCGTGCCAAAAGATAAATATTTATTGGGTTATCACATTCCACCAATGACAGGCATCGGCTTTTCGTTGGAATTGCTGGAAAGGCTGAAAGAAAAATATCCTGTTCAATTTGCGGGCATCAAAGATTCGTCACATGATGAAGCGTTTGCATCCGCTGTTGGACAAAAATTTGGCAAAGATTTATTAGTCTTAAACGGAACAGATACATATCTGCATCATGCATTAAAAAATAATGCACAGGGAGCGATTACTGCACCTGCAAATTTAATTTCAGATAATTTGCGAAAGGTTTGGGACGCATATCAAGAAGGCAATGACCCAACTGAAACTCAAAATAAAGTAAATGAGCAAAGACATTTCCTCGAAAAATTTTCACCTGTTGCACCGATTCTCAAAGGCTTGCTTCATAAGATTCATGGATTGCCTCAATGGAGTGTTCGTTCTCCGCTGGAAGATGCAAGCCAAAACGTAGTCGAAGAAGCGGCACAAGAATTTTTGAAAATTTAATTTATCAAAATTAAATGACCTCTCAATTAAAAATTCTCACACAAATTAATCTCGATGATTTAGTCTCATCGTTCGGTTGGCAAAATCAACCTGTGCTTGCTTCCCTGCTTCGCGGTCTGTTCTCCAGCCCTGCTCGAAAATTTGCAGGACAAATGGTAAGTTTTGACCATGCGGTTGGCAAGCTGGGTCTTGCAAAAGCCTCGCAACAAATTATGCGTACAAATTATGTAAAAGATGTGCGTGTACATGGGCGCGAACATTTGCCAATCCATGAACCTGTTTTGTTTCTATCGAATCATCCTGGCATGGCAGATACGATTAGTCTCTTTGCCGCCATTAACCGTCCTGATTTAAAAATTATCGCATTGCATCGCCCATTTTTAGAAACACTTGAAAACACAACCAATCAACTTTTTTTTATTGACGATGACCCGACAAAGCGCGTGAATGCGGTTAGGCAGGTCTCGGCGCATTTACGCAACGGCGGTTCGGTGCTTACCTTCCCTGCTGGTGAGATAGAACCTGATATGCAAGTTTATGATGGTGCATTAGACTCACTCAACAATTGGATAGATTCTGCTGGCGTTTTTATTCGCTTCGCACCTGACGTGAAAATTGTTCCTGTTTTAGTGAGCGGAGTCATCTGGGAGAAAACTGCTCATCATTTTTTAACACGCTTTAAGCGAACTCGCATGGAGCGTGAAAAACTCGCCGCGGCGTTGCAACTGTTGATGCTTATCACACGCAATGCACGCCCAAATATTGTGCATATTCGTTTTGCAAAACCAATTACCTTAGAAGAAGTTGGTTCAACCGACACAAATGCCATTCATCAGGTTGTGATTGAGCGTATGAAGAATTTGATAAAAAACCCAATAGTAGGTGATGGATTTTCAGCATTGTATGACGAGGGTACTGAATGAATTATTCTTTTCCACATTATTTACTCGCCAAACAAAGCGTAGATGACCGCGCGCTGAATAAAGATGTATTTAAGGCATTGCAAGCAAACTTGCCACAAAAACCGATTCGGATTATTGAAGTAGGTGCAGGGATTGGGACCATGCTCAAACGGCTGGTGTGTTGGAATGCGATACATCAGGCAGAATATGTGATGGTAGACAATTTGATGGAGAATGCAGAATATGCGTCAGAGTGGATTCCGCTATGGGCTGAAGAAACAGGCTTGGGCGTAGAAAGAAGCGCAAAAAATCAATGGCGGGTATTTAATTCTATCTATGATATTCACATCCAGTTTGAACAAGCAGATGTTTTCGATTTCATCCAAAAAAATAAAACGCCGTTTGATTTGTTGATAGCACACGCATTTTTAGATTTATTGCCCATGCCTGAAAGTTTGGAAAGACTTTTTATGCTAACAAATCATTTCGCATGGCTAACATTGAACTTTGATGGCGTGACAACTTTTGAACCAACGATTGAGCGAACATTGGATGAAAAAATTGAGAGGTTGTATCACGATACAATGAAAGCATCGGGTGGCGATAGCCAAAGTGGACGACATTTATTTAATTATCTGAAAATTTTGAAGGCAGAAATTCTTGCGGCGGGTTCATCCGATTGGGTGGTTCATGCGATAGATGGAAAGTACCCCCAAGAGGAAGCGTATTTTTTGCAATTCATCTTACATTTTTTTGAAGAGTCGTTAAAAGATTGCAAAGAATTAAATGAAAAAATATTTTCTGAATGGTTGAAAAAACGGCATGAACAAATTGAGCGCGGTGAGTTGGTGTATGTTGCACATCAATTAGATTTTTTGGCAAAGGTAAATCCATGAGCAAATGGCGATTAATCAAAACTCCCCCATCTACTGGCGCATGGAACATGGCAGTGGGCGAAGCGATTCTGGAAAACATTTATCGCGGTGAGGTAGAGATTAGCAGATGTGTAATAAAAAGACACTCCGCAAAAGAAGTGTCTTTTTTGTTATTATTTTTTGTTATGATGAGATTCTCGTTTTTCACGAATTCTTTTTAAGATGGTTTCCATATCTTGATTGTCAAGCCATTGATGACGGTCTTTAGAATAATCGCCATATCCTGTTTCAAATTGCTGCATAAAACGAACCATGCCCACCAAGCCAAGTTCACGCATCAAGGCTTCCATGCCTGCGATACGGATTTGTTCAAGAGACATAGATTGTGCATTCATTAAATCATCTCCTCTACCCAAATTAAGGGGTTTTCGACTCTAACATTCAATTGTTTTTCAATACGTTTCGCTAATTTTAATAAATTATCATCAGTTGATAAAAATATATCTGCATTTGCTTTCTCGGCACAAGCAATATGCAAAGCATCAAAAATCTGAAAGCCTTTTTCTATCAAGTCATTGGCTCGTTTTTCTTCTTCTTGACCGACTTCAATATTTTCTTTTATAAAATCAAGCAATAGTTTTACACGAGATAATTTTTGAGAATCGAGTATTTGTTCAACTTCGTCCAGCAAAACTTCACTGCCAATCCAAGCCCATTCACTGTTTTCGATTCTTGCTAAAATTGCTAACACTGCTTCGGCTTCTAGCCGAACACGAAGTTGGGTTTGGTCGTCAAATGGACGATTAAGACAGCATGTATCCAAATAAACTTTTTTCATCATTAACTAGAAGTTATCTCAAAAATGGTAGACTAGCGCTCAAACCCAAATGGGAGCGAGCGAATGGACCTTACAGATGAACAATGGGCAGTGGTAGAACCTTTGTTACCTAAACCTGCAAAACGGGCAGAT
>Ga0224723_1000107_pt1 | contig 51403 bp, 47 predicted proteins | sample Balambano_FR2_Me_FD_161647 | JGI IMG/M metagenome (GOLD analysis project Ga0224723, IMG submission 161647) | Freshwater sediment microbial communities from Lake Towuti, South Sulawesi, Indonesia - Balambano_FR2_MetaG | ecosystem: Environmental > Aquatic > Freshwater > Lake > Sediment | place... | reverse complement strand
TCTATAAAACTTGTGGGTTTGGGAGCCAATCATAAGTACTGTGCTAAGATAACACGATTCTGGAGATAACCCTATATCAGAGGTCATGTCAATTACTAAAGGATTATTACTTTACGTAAATTAATTCAAGTGCCTTGTATTAATACTTACTCTATAATTATACGTAAAGTGGTATAGATTTGGTAGCTTAAATAACACTTAAACTCAAATTAACCGTGCTATTCTTGATATGTTGATAATGAATGGCAATAAAAGATTTTTTCATCATCAGTGAAATATTACATCTACTGAATAAGTTCTCAATACATTTGTATAAATATTGAGAAACTTTACTAATATTTGTGCCTAAGAAAAAGGGCAAGTTGCAACTCACCCCAAAATTAAAACACTAGATACTAGTATATGCAGAAATATTTCATTTGGTTTAACAGCCTGGTGTTAGCTTGTTTTTTTACATCAGCAGCGACAGCAGCACCCTTACCCACTGCTGAATCGGAAAAGAATACTGATGAAGACAAAATTCTTGAACTGAGTGAAGTTCAGTTGCACCAAAAAAGCGCTGATATATTACTACAGGAAACGCAAAAAATTGTTCAAACTCCACCGAAAGAAATTGCCCAAAAAGCAGAAATTGAGCTTGATGTAGTAGGAACACCAATAAATGTGATTGAAGAACGACAAAGCTCTCCTATTGGTGTGATTATCATCGACCAAAGAGAAATCAAACGTTATGGACATCGTACTATTGGCGAAGTTTTGCGTCGTCAACCGGGTGTGGTGCTAGGGGGTCCTCCAGGGGAAGATAAAGATGTGCGTTTATTGGGTTTACCCAAGGAATACACGCAAATTCTCATTGATGGTCAACGTTTTCCTGACGGTGGTGAACAGCGAGAATTAAAAGTAGACCGGATTCCTGTTGACTTGGTTGACCGCATCGAAATTATTACCAACCCAACAGCAACCCAGAACTCCCAAGGTATTGGGGGTACAGTAAATATCATCCTCAAAAAATCACCAGATAGACGTTTAGCAGAATTATCAATGTATGGTGCAAGTCTATCAACTGGTGTTCCTTTTGGTGGGTTTAATTTTATCTACGGTGATAAAGTTGGTGATTTCGGTTATATTTTGAGTGGTGGTGTACAAACTCGTGAATCTCCAAAGGATAAATTTAAACAGACACGAGACGTACAGAACCGTCCCACTCAAACAGAACGGGAAGACGAAGATAAAAGTCAGGTTGACATCAGTTTTGCACCCCGTTTTTCTTGGCAAGCTTCACCACGAGACACCCTGACTTTTGACCCCTTATATTTGCAAACCAACGAAGAAAAAGATGCGACTCGTAATGTATTGACGGGTAAATTCTACTCTAATGGTAGAACTCAGGAACTAGGAGACCAAACTGTTACTATTGATGAAAATAAGCAAATCACAGGTTGGCGCTTGAGTGGTGGTTGGGAGCGTCAACTCAGTTCCAATGCAGACATGAAATTGGGATTACTATTTCAACAAACGGATGAAAACAAAGACAAGGTAGAAACTAGCACAACTGTTACAACTCGGTTTAGAGATGCTGCTGGTAGTCCTTTAAATGGTACACCAACAACTAATAGAACTAGTAAGCGTGAAGATGAAATTAAAACAGAGCAAGAATTACTAGGAACTTTAGGTTTTAACTGGCGCTTGTCTGAGTCACACAAACTAAGTTTAGGAATAGAGGGAAGTCTACGCGATCGCGAGAAAAAGAAACGTACTTTTGAACAAACACTAGCACCTACCTTAACAGCAGAGGTTGAAAAGACAAATCCCAAAGATATGTATAGCATCGAAGAAAACCAGTTTAATGCTTTTCTTCAAGACGAAATCAGACTGGGTGATAAACATACTCTACTAGCGGGTGTGCGAATGGAGTCGGTGAATAATTCTGCTACAGCTCGTGATAATAGTAGTATTGGTCAATCTGGAACATTATTTAACCCATCACTGCACTACAAGTACGACATTAGCTCCAACACAATTTTTCGTGCGAGTGCTGCGCGTACTATTCGTCGTCCCAAGTTCGATGATTTGATTCCTTTTAGAGAAACTAAAAATGGAAGTTTACTCAACCCAGATGTAATTGGAAATCCTGATTTGCAACCAGAAACTTCCTTGGGATTAGAAACAGGAATTGAGCATTCTTGGGGAAATGGTAATAACATTATCAGTCTAAATGGTTTTTACCGTTGGATAGACAACAAAATCGAAAATCAGATAAACCGCAATCCTGTTACAAATCGCTTTGAGCAGTCACCCAAAAATATAGGGGATGGCAAAGTTTACGGTGTGCGTATTGACACAGTAACTCGTACAAGTTTTCTTGGTTTGCCAAATTTATCATTATTAGGTAATGTTTCCTTTTTAGGTTCAGAACTTGAAGATAAAACAACCGGAATTATTCGTCGTTTTAATGAACAACCAAGTTATGTAATGAACCTTGGCTTTGATTACTTGATTCCGGAGTGGAAGATGAATTTTGGTTTGAATTATAACTATGCTCCTGGAACTGAAAAACGAGAATTAAAGGATGATACTTTTCAAGTTGAAACCCTAAAAAATGATCCAAGTTTAGATGCATATGTAGCATTTAATGTTAGAGATAATGTCAGGTTACGATTCTTTGGTCAAAATTTATTGGCAAGCGAACGTGCTAAATCTGTCAATATCTTTAATACTGCTAATGTTCTACAAACTTCACGTTTGGAATCAGAACAAACAGAGCGCATTTGGGGTGTAAATCTGTCGTGGCAGTTTTAATAGGTTTCTATTTTTTGGAAGGAAGTTAATTTCTGAAGTGATTTTATGAATAAAAGGAGGCTAGCGTGGCTTCCTTTTTCTCTCTATTTTGTTCCCGTATCACATTGTATAAATCTCAAGTAAAATCACTATTATAGATATGAATAAAAAACAATCCGAAAATCGTATTTTTGCTTTGTTTATAGATATGTTGCGCGTTCTTTTATCATATCCAAGATGGTTTACCGCTGCAATTCTTTCTACAGTTATAGTCTCAATAGTAGAACCAAGTATTGCTGCATTAGGTAAAAACGCTGTAGATGCTTTTAGAAAAGGTGGTGATGATATTTACGCTTCCTTGCCAAACTATATCGTTATCTTTGCTGTTTATTTCTTTGTCATGGGTTTACTAAAATTTGGTGACAAGATGATTGACAAAACCTATGAAACTTTACTAGTAATTTCTTTGCAAAGAAATTATTTACAGAGACGAAGACAAGAACGAGCTACAGAAGATATTTCTCGGATTCTCTATGATTGTAATCGTGCTAAACCAGGACTCGATATTCTTCACAAAGATTTATGGCGAATTGTTTCACTAACAATTTCTGTAATAGTTTGGCAACTTAACCTTGCACCAGAATTACTTCCAGCTTTGTTTATTGCAGTATTACCACCTGTGTTAATTGGCTTTTTATTTGGTCCATACCTACAAAAAGCTAGTTTGAATATGATGCGAATTCAGGAAAACATTGCAGCATCTACTGCTGATGATAAGCGAAGTGAATTATTTAGTCATCAAAAATTATTTCTTCGCCAGGTAGTGCGTTTAGAAGCATTTAAAGGTAGTTCGGAAATTTTACTAGATTTATTAAGTTGGTTTGGAATTTTTGTTGTCGCAATACTTGCTTTTGTTTTTCATACAGGTATTATACCGAAAAATATAGAAGCAGGGGATTTAGTTCTATTCTGGACTAATTTAAATTTACTTGCTAAACCGTTGAACGATATTGTCAAAGTTTACAACAAAGCCAGAGAATCTTATCCAGCTTTAGTCAGAGTATTACGTCCTCAAGATGTACAAAGTTAAAAAGAAGGAAGTAAATTAATGAAACGTCCAGTAGTAACTTTTCATAGGATGATAGGGATTGTAGTTGCAGTTGTGATGATTATTGTTGGTTTAACAGGTAGTATCTTAGTATTTGATAAAGAAATTAATTCAGCAATTCATTTACAAGTAAATCAAGTAATACCAACTGGGGAAAAAATTACATTATCCCAAGTATCAGAAATAATTCGGCAAAAATATCCAGAGGAAAGAATACAGCGAATTATGCTGCCATTAGATGCAGATGACCCTTATCATATGGTAATTGAAGAAAAGCTAGAGAAGGTCAACAAAACTGATGTATACATAAATCCTTATTCAGGAGAGGTACTTGCTACTTATCCACGGGATAATCAATTTATGAAAATAGTTAACAAACTACATACTAAGTTGTTGGCTGGAAAAATTGGTTCTTTTATCGTCGGGTTATCTGGAGTATCGTTATTAATATTAAGCATTACAGGAGCAATCCTTTGGAATGGCTGGAAAAAATTTGCAGTTGGATTTAAAGTGCGTTGGACATCAAAATGGCGAATTATAAACTACGATTTACATAATGTAGGTGGTTTTATTTCGGCATTATTACTAATAGTAATTGCTACAACTGGAGCTTTTCTAGCTTTTGGTCAACCTATACCTAAGCTAGGTTACTGGATAAGTGGACAAGAAAAAGAACCAAAGCCAATTTCTCTGGTACAAGTAGCTAATCAAGCATTAACGCCTGATGATATTTTAGTAAAAGCAGTAGCTGCACTTCCAGAGGGTAAACCAACGATTTACGAACCAGCAAAAGACAAAGAATCAGTTATCAAAGTACGTTTGAAATTACCATACGATGTTACTAATGAAGGTAAAAGTATGGTTTTTATTGACCAGTACAGCGGTGACATTGTACGGGTTGAAAACTTTTTCCGTAATTCTTGGGAAAAACAATTTAAAGATTGGACAAATATTCTTCACACAGCAAAGTTTGGTGGATTAGGAGTAGCGGTAATATACATATTAATTGGTATTGCTAGTGCAGGGCTAGCCATTACAGGGATTATAATTTGGTTAGGTAAAAGAAGGAAACTGAAACGAAAATCTGAATCGACTACAATGGGTGATAAAGTGATATAGGAATCCGGCTTGATTTTTGAAATTGCACTTAGGGGGCGTAACGTTATAACAATATTTTAAGAAAACGAATAATTTTGTGGCGTTACGCACCATAATTTAGCTGATTTATTACGTCCAATAACATCAAATTCTAGCTTTTTTATGGTGATTTACCCTCTCTTTCTTGTTGTAAACATTTTTCTTCTCTTTTTATTTATCGTTTTATTAAAGTACGATAATATATATAGGAATCCTAATTGAATCTTGCTAAGTATACTGAGAAAGAAACCTTTGTATGATAGACTTTTACCCAGCTTGTTTTTTCAAAAATCAAATAGGAGTCCTATAACTAACATAGTTTTTCACTCTCCCCCTACTTCAGAGAGTATGGCATATAAGTAAAAATGGGGGTGGCAATCGAAGTTAAGGATTGATCAGCCATTTTATACTTAGATTCTATGAGAATTAAAATTAGATGCGATTGCAATCATTGACAAAAATGTAAAAAAGCTGATTGCATCTAATACTGTAGTTAACAGAGGACCACTAATCAGCGCTGGGTCAAGGTTTAAGCGCTTCAAAATCATGGGTAATAAAGTTCCCAAACTTGCTGCAATGAAAACATTCATCATCATTACTACTCCACTAATTACTGATATCCACCGTTCTCCACTTGGCGACCAAATCAACGATAATACCCCTAGAGTAATTCCCAAAGCTAAAGCTGTACTAAAAGCTGCAATAATTTCTTTGTGTAGGACTTTGAATGTGTCTAAGGGTGTTACTTCACCTACCCCTAACCCACGTAATGTTACTGATACCGCTTGAATAGCAACATTGCCGCTAGTATTAGAGATTACAGGCATAATTATAGCTAAAACTGGAACATTGGCAATAAAACTTTGAAACGGAGATATGGCATTGGCAGCAGTAATATATAAAATGATATTTCCTAACAACCAAGGTAAGCGTTTGCGAATTGTTACTTGAGGTGGGGATAGTGCAGTTTCCTCTTCAGTAGCATTTTTTTGTTGTAGTATTTCTTTATCTACTTTATTAGTATGACAAAAACTATTAGATTGACCTAGAATTTCTTGGTGATGTTTGAGTTCTGCGTCAAAGTTATCATCTGGTAAAGTCACTGGTTTTAATTCCTCTGCTACTACCTTTTTTCACCTTTGCAAATATGAAAGTAACTTTTCCCTGAAAATAAAAATTATTTGCCACTTATTGCATTTCTATATCAATAATGTAACATATACTAGTTATGAGATAGGCAATATTTGATACAATGTAACAACTGGTAAATCAGCAATGTTTACTAAAATAATTATCAAGCTATTAGGAGAATAATCGTCAGTGCAAGCCAATATGATTCGCAAGATTGCAGAAGGTAAAGACTCACCTTTTGAGTTAAAACCGTCTGTATTTTCTCTGTACAAAAGGTTTTTCAAATATATATGGCAACATAAACTTCCGCTGTTTGCAGCTTCTAGTACAATATTTATATTATCTGTCGTACAGATATTAATTCCCCAAATTACTCGTTACGTTATTGATGTTATTATTCCCAATAAACGATTTGATTTATTATCTTGGACAGGACTATTTATTGCGTTTATTTCTATTTTAGTAGGTGGATTAAATTTCATTCGTAGTTATTTAATGTCTTTAGTGGGTCAAAAAATAATATATGAAATTAGAAATGAGCTTTATCAACACTTACAAACCCTCTCTATGAGTTTCTTTGAAAATCAGCGAACTGGTACGCTGATGGCTAGGTTAACCCAAGATGTAGATGCTTTAGAGAAGTTAGTTACTACTGATGTTGCAGAAATAGTTGCGGAAACTGTGACTTTTTTGGCAATTGTTACTTATCTATTTTATGCGGATTGGAAAGTTACTTTATTAATCTTGATAACTCTACCAATTATGGTTTATCTGACTCAATATTTTGGGATGCAGATGAGAGAAGCATATCGAGAAGTACAATTACAAGGAGCCGAGATTAATAATCATCTCCAAGAAACTTTATCCAATATTAAGTTAATTAAATCCTCTGCCAATGAAGAGTATGAAATTGAACGTTTTTCGCAACGAAATCAAAAAAATATGCAAGCAAATCTCCGGACTGTCCAATTATGGTCAGCTTTTGCACCAGTAATTGATTTTATGAATAATCTAGGTAATATTATCATTCTTGTGTATGGTTCTTGGGAGGTGATGCACGCAAGAATGAGTATTGGTGAATTAACAGCTTTTTTAGCCTATTTGAATCAAATTAATCAACCTGCAAAACGTTTCAGCCGAATTATGAATGTTTTGCAGAAAGGTGCAACAGCATTAGAAAGAGTTTTTGAAACTTTAGACACTCAACCGGAAGTAGTAGAAAAATCGAATGCAATAGAACTACCAGAAATTAAAGGTCACGTTCTCTTTGATAACGTTGAATTTGGTTATAGTAATAAAATTGTCATCCAAAACCTAACTTTAGATATCCAACCGGGGATGACAGTAGCTCTGGTGGGTTCTTCTGGTGCAGGTAAAACGACTGTAGCAAATTTAGCTGCACGTTTTTATGATCCTTTAAAAGGACGAATTTTATTGGATGGTTACGATCTACGCGATGTCACAATCAAATCTTTACGGGGACAGATGGGAATTGTCTCTCAAGAAACTTTACTTTTACACGCTTCCGTGAAAGAAAATATTGGTTATGGTAAACCTACGGTGAAGTATGAAGAGATTGAAGCAGCAGCGAAAATTGCTCATGCTCACGAGTTTATTATGGAACTTTCTGATGGTTACGACACTATGATTGGCGATCGCGGAGTAAAATTATCTGGAGGACAAAGACAAAGGTTAGCTATAGCTAGAGCATTAATCAAAAATCCCCGCTTCCTTATCCTTGATGAAGCAACATCTTCATTAGATACAGAATCAGAAAATTTGATACAACAAGCACTACATGAATTGCTAAAAAATCGTTCTTGCTTAGTTATTGCTCATCGTCTTTCAACAATTCAGAATGCTGATTTAATCGTTGTTTTAGAGCAAGGAAAGATGATTGAAAGTGGTAATCATACTGAACTCATGATCAAACAAGGAAGGTATGCTTACTTACACAGTATGCAGTTTCCACAAAAGTTAATTTCTAAGGAATGTTAATAAATTGCCATTCAATAATAGACTTAGCTAATGATAAGCCTGTGTTTCCAATTTTCTAGAGCGAGGACGAAAGTGCTACAGTCAACAGACGAAACACAATACCGGACGAAGTGGTTAGCACGATCGCGGGATTAGACGATTTGATGACACAATGTTGGGGCTAATTAGTATATGTACGGTTACACTAGTACTATATAACTGCTAACCAAAACTCTATTTTAATTGCTTATGAGCAGTCGTCGTTTGCTAGTAACTGGTGGTGCGGGGTTTATTGGCTCGAATTTTGTACATCACTGGTGTGAGAATTATCCCCAAGATAGAGTAGTGGTGTTGGATGCTCTGACTTATGCAGGAAATCGTCGTAATTTAGAAAGGTGGGAAGGAAGAGAAAATTTCCACTTTGTGCAGGGGGACATATGCGATCGCTCTCTCGTCAGCAACCTCTTAGAAGCAGAAAGTATCGATACTATAGTCCATTTTGCCGCAGAATCTCATGTTGATCGGTCGATTCTCGGTCCTGGTGCTTTTGTTCAAACAAATGTTGTTGGAACATTCACCCTCCTAGAAGCATTTCGTCACCACTGGGATCAGCAATCAGATAAATACCGTTTTCTTCACGTATCTACAGATGAAGTTTACGGTAGTCTTGCTCCTGATGACCCAGCTTTTTCCGAAACTACTCCTTATGCTCCCAATAGTCCCTACTCTGCATCGAAAGCTGGTAGCGACCACTTAGTCCGCGCTTACTATCATACCTATAAACTACCAACAATAATTACAAATTGTTCCAATAATTACGGCCCTTATCAATTTCCCGAAAAACTCATCCCCTTAATGTGTATTAATACACTAATTGGTAAGCCATTACCAGTGTATGGTGATGGTAAAAATGTCCGAGATTGGCTTTATGTCGGCGACCATTGTAGCGCTCTAGATGTTGTAATTCATGCTGGTGTTCCTGGTGAAACTTATAATATTGGCGGTAACAACGAGGTAGAAAATATTAACCTTGTAAATATGATCTGCCAACTAATGGATGAATTAGCACTCAATCTACCCGTACGTCCAACGACTAATTTAATTACTTTCGTTAAAGATAGACCAGGACACGACCGGAGGTATGCAATCAATAGTACTAAACTCAATCAATTAGGTTGGACACCTTCTGTAAATATCGCAGATGGTTTGCGTCTCACCCTCAAATGGTATCTCACACACCGTAATTGGTGGGAACCTTTATTGTCAGAACAGTATCAAGAATATTATAGAAAAAATTATCAACCTGTTGGAAGGTAAAAGATATAAGGTAGAAGGTAAAAGAAATTTTTACCTTCTTTCTTCTCCCTCTGTCCTTCTCCCTTATTCCTTATTCCTTATTCCTTCTAATGCTACAAGTAGAAGAAATATTACATAATCGTTACCAACTCCAACGCCAACTCGGTGATAATGGTATCCGTCAAACATGGTTAGCAAAAGATTTACAAGCAAGTGATGCGTCTAACCCTAGTTTAGTTGTAGTCAAACTTCTAGCGTTTGGTGGTGCTGTTCAGTGGGATGATCTGAAATTATTTGAACGGGAAGTACAAATTCTCCAACAATTAAACCATCTACGGATTCCTAAGTACGTTGATTATTTTTCTATTGATGACCGATCGCTGTGGTTTGGGTTGGTACAAGAATATATTCCCGGTGAGTCTTTCAAGGAAAAATTAAACACTGGGACAAGATTTAGTGAAAAGCAAACTCGCAAAATTGCTAAAGAATTATTAAATATTCTTACAGATTTACACGAGTTAAATCCTGCTGTGTTACACAGGGATATCAAACCGAGTAATATTATCCTAGGTGAAGACGGTCATGCTTATCTAGTTGATTTTGGCGCTGTTCAAGATAAAGCTGCCAAAGAAGGTGTAACTTTTACAGTTGTGGGAACCTACGGTTATGCACCAATGGAGCAATTCGGTGGAAGAGCGGTTCCTGCATCAGATTTATATGCGCTGGGTGCTACTTTAATTCATTTGTTGACTGGTATTTCTCCGGCTGATTTACCTCAGCGTGATTTAAGAATTCAATTTACAGATAAAGTAACTCTAACTCCTGGTTTTGTTAATTGGCTACAAAAATTAACAGAACCAGCACCAGAACAACGTTTCCCTACTGCTCGGGAAGCTTTAGATGCATTGAAATCAAGTAAAAATACTCTTTATCCAGTTAAGGATAACCGACCTAGAGAGCGAGAAATTATTAATAATTCTGGTTGTGGTATCAATAATGCTAAAGAACAACTTCCGGAAGAAATTCTCGGATGGAATTGGGGTGCATTCTTATTACCTTGGTTCTGGTTATACAGTAATCGAGTCTGGGTGGGAGTGCTTTGCTTTATACCCCAAATCGGGTGGATAATGACAATTGCTCTAGGAGCAAAAGGAAACGAATGGGCTTGGAAAAGTAGAAGATGGCGTAATATAGAACATTTTAAAGCACATCAAAGAGGTTGGGCGATCGCTGGATTGTTGATTGGCGCACCTGTAAGTATTATGTTATGGACATGGGTGATTATGTGGCTTACTTCTTTGTTGTAAATTTTGTGTGTCCACTGGACGTATGTACATCTTTAGAGTGTTTGTCTACTGGACTGTCCACAATACACTAACAATAGTCCAGTGGACTGTCTTGAAATGAAGGAACTTTACCTTCTACCTTTTTCCTTCTCAACATGAACGAAATGCAAGCTATCCTCGATGCTTTTACACTCAGCAAACAACGAGGTGAAACAACTTTCCTCGCTACTGTGGTAAATACTCAAGGTTCTACCTATCGTCGTCCTGGAGCGCGGATGTTTATTAGTAACACAGGTCAAACGGTAGGAATGATTAGTGGTGGATGTTTAGAAAACGATGTCTTTCAATATACCCAACGCCGGATGCATGATGATAAGCTCGTCGTAACTTATGATACTACTGCATCAGAAGATATTGTATGGGGATTGGGCTTAGGTTGTAATGGTATTGTCCAGGTTTTAATCGAACGTGTGAAACCAGATGATAGAGATTCTTTAAGTTTTATTGAAGATTGTTTTAAAACTTGTCAACCTGGGGTACTCGCTACTGTGTTTCAGGTGACGGGAGATTGTGATGTGAAACTAGGGGCATACCTAAGTTTAGTATCTAATGAGATGAAAACTTGGGATACCAATCAAGCATTAGAAGCGATCGCTCAAGATGCACACACAGCATTTCAGAAAAAGCAATCGTTAGTTACCACTTATGAATTACCCACTGGGAATATCCAAGTTTTCCTAGAATATATACAACCTCCAACACAAATTATAATTTTTGGTGCAGGTTATGATGCTGTACCAATGGCACAGTTAGCCAAATCTCTGGGATTTTTAGTGACAGTAATCGATTGTCGTGCCAATGAAGAAAGTTATGCACGGTTCAGAATAGCTGATGAAGTAATATTAACTTATCGGGAAGCGATTCACAAACAAATTGTTGAGAGTGACGCAGCAGCAGTAATTATGACGCACAATTATTTAGATGATGTAGAAATTCTCAAATTCTTACTACCGAAATCTTTACCATATATTGGTGTACTAGGTCCCAAACGACGAACAGCAGCAATGTTAAAAGAACTGCAATATACCCAAACAGAACTAGAAAAGCTTCACGCACCATTGGGATTAGATATTGGTGCAGATACTCCAGAAGCGATCGCGTTATCTGCACTTGCAGAAATACAAGCAGTAATTTCTCAACGTTCTGGTGGATTTTTGAAATATCGTCAAGGTGGAATACATTCTTGAATACTATCGCTTGCATAATTTTAGCTGCTGGTGCATCCACACGGATGGGGAAACCGAAACAGCTTTTACCTTACCAAGGATGTAGTTTGCTCAGACGGATCACAAAAAGGGCGATCGCTTCTGTATGTGAACCTGTTATTGTTGTCTTAGGCGCTTATGCTGAAGTTACTCATACTGAAGTTAACAATTTACCTGTGCTTCGGGTGGAAAATACCAGCTGGATGGAAGGGATGGGTTCTTCTATTCGTGCTGGTATTGAAGCTTTGCAAACTTATCCTGAAGATATAGAAGCAGTAATTATCTTACTATGTGACCAACCTTTCGTAAGTGAAGAAGTTATTAACCAATTAGTGACAATGTATGAATCTACAGGTAAATCAATAATAGCTTGTGAATATGCAGATACTATAGGCGTACCCGCCTTATTTCAGCATAGACATTTTGGGGAACTTTGCAGCCTTAAACAAGCTGAAGGTGCGAAAAAGATTATTAATAAATATATTCAAGAAATTGAGTGTATCTCTTTTCCTCAAGGTGCTGTAGATATAGATACAAAAGAAGATTACCAATTTTTAACTTTATAATTGAGTGGAGGAAGAATGGAAGGCTTCCAATGATGTAGTTGTAGCTACATTGACCAAGCAATCAAGGTAGCTATTAAGTTTATGACAGAACTCTTAGATTATTCTATGATTAGGATGGGATATTCAAAGAGTAATCAATCAAAAATTGTGGAAGTTAGCCCTTGCAAAGTCAAAATTTATGAAACAGAAGATGGTAGAGTTCCATTTTCACAATGGCTGAATGCTTTAAAAGATGTCCAAGCTTCTGCAAGAATTTTGTTAAGGATTGACCGAGCTCAACAAGGAAATTTTGGAGATTGTAAGTTTATTGTAGATGGAATGTTTGAGTTTAGAATTGATACTGGTGCAGGCTACAGAGTGTATTTTGGTCGAGTCAGTGATGAATTAATTGTAATTCTTTGGGGTGGAGATAAAAGTTCTCAACAACGAGATATTGACAAGGCGCAACAATTTTGGGTTGATTATAGGAGTCAAGAGGATGTCTAGAAGTAGAAGCTATCAGAAAGAATTGATAGGGTATTTACAAAACCCAGAGCTTGCAGTTGCTTATTTGAATGCAGCTTTGGAAGAGAATGATCCTGAACTTTTTAAGATAGCATTGGGCAATGTAGCAGAAGCACAAGGAAAGGTCATTAACTTTGCCGAAGCTAGCCGAACTATAGAATCTAATGAATTAAATGTGGAATTACATCAACTCATTACTCTGATCAAGGATTTAGGACTTATCCTCGCTTTGAGAGAATCTTCGCAAGTAGCATAGCATAATTTATTCTTTTCGTTTACGTGGTTATTTAATCCTTAAGCTAAAAAAATAAAGACGTTCCAATGGAACGTCTTTATAGTCATTATGATTCCACAACACCTACAGGACAAGAAATATTTGTCCCACCTAAACCACAATATCCACCAGGATTTTTGGCTAAATACTGTTGATGGTAGTCTTCTGCGTAATAAAATTCACCTGCGTCGAGAATTTCAGTAGTAATCTTTCCGAAACCAGCAGCGGTGAGAGCTTGTTGGTAAGCTTCTAGTGATGCTTCTGCTAATTTTCTTTGACTATCTGAATACACGTATATTCCTGAACGGTATTGAGTACCGACATCATTACCTTGACGCATTCCTTGGGTGGGGTTGTGACTTTCCCAAAAAACTTTTAATAGTTGCTCATAACTAATTACTTTTGGGTCGTAGACAACAAATACTACTTCGTTGTGACCAGTCATCCCACTACATACCTCTTTATAGGTAGGATTAGGAGTTATACCAGCAGCATAACCTACAGCAGTGCTGAAAACGCCATTCAGTTCCCAGAATTTACGTTCTGCTCCCCAAAAACAACCCATACCAAACACAGCCATTTCCATACCTTCTGGAAAAGGAGGTTTGAGAGGATTACCGTTAACATAATGTTGAGCAGGTACTGGCATAACTTCCGCTCTTCCTGGTAAAGCTTCCTCAGAAGTAGGTAAGTCTAATTTTTTACCAAATCCAAATAGCACCATTGGTTCTCAGTTTATATTTATGATAAGTATCTTTACTGCTACTTAATATTTTAACGTCTGTAGGGGCAAGTGGTTATATTATCCTACCTCCACAACATTGGTTGTACTAACAGATACACAAGCATTTACCAAAGGTAGCAGGGGTCCGAGTTGCTCTTGTCCGTTGACAGCTAAGTCACTATGACACAAGTAGATTTTCTCAGAAACGCGGGAGAGTAAGTCTGGTAAAATCCTTCTGACTCTTTCTTCGTCTGCTTGCTTTTCATCTTCTGCTGTCCAAGGTTGTCCTAATCTGTGTTGGAGAAAAAAGGGAGCGCCAAATAGTGTTGCTGCACCACCTTTAGACCACAAAGGTGAACCAGCATCTAGCCAGAAATGCCAACGGTGAGAGCGTCTACTAGAACGGTATTGGAAGATAGTCGCTAGGGTAATAGATTTACCTGCTACTCCGACGGGACGCATAGGGTAAGGATTTGCGGTGATGGTTCCCCGTCGTAGTAGTTGAATGAATTCGGTTATGGTGTTTTGGGTTGAGGAATCTCCTTGAACTCCAATTGCTGAAGTTGTTTGACGAATTCTTGTATCAATTTCCCAGTAGTGTTGAGCTGTTTCCAGTAATTCCCGCAGTGCTGCTAGTTGGTCGTAGGGGAGATTACTACCGTTCCATAAAAACCGCTGAATTGCTCTATCTAGAAGGGAAATCGGATTAGGAATTAAGCGCAGTTCTAGTTGACTTCGCGTATCCTCTAACCACTTTAATATCTCCTCGTAGGCTCTTGTTGCTCCGTATCCCAATCTATCCCAACGTTCAAAGGTATTTACAGCAAGTAAATTAGGATTATCTGGATGAGGTTGGAAGCAATAGTCTGCGATCAATCCAGCACGTACAGGGTCAATTATGGAATAGTTTCCCCCCACGCCATTTTTCTCCCCTTCTCCTCTACTCAACACAACTAGCATCTCCGCCACAGCATCCCGGTCTACTAAGCGTCCCATACCAGGGTAAACTAGTGCTAATACTGTCAGTAAAGCGCGAATCACTGGAGAAGTAATCAATGGACGTTGGTCGTTTAGGGATTCTACAGGGATATTTCTATGCTTAAGGATTTCTACTAGGGTGTAACGAGCGATCGCATCCAAACCAGGTGCAATTATTGCGACTTCTTCTGGTTCTACCTCTTTGGAATTAATCACTTCGGCTATTTCTTCTGCTGTTTGCCGTAATAATTGGGCGCGGGAAGTGACTTGAATTGATTGTACCGACTCAGGTAGAGTTAATAACATTGCTTCTGCCATTAACTCCTGCATCGGTGTAGCTAAGGAATCTGCTAAATTACTAAAAGGTAAAGGTGTTAAAGTCTTTACTTGACAACGCTCACGCAATTCTTCTAAATAATTAGGGTCTGCTCCTAACCCTAAACGTACAACACCGTCAGGATTATAACTGAATGCCCCCACCGCACCATTATCCAACAGTAAATCAAACAAACGCCGAGCGATCGCCGGATAATCACCCACATCATCTGCTAGAATCGCCTGATACCGTCTTGTCAAGTGCTGTTGGTAATAAGGGTTTGTGAATAAGTGTTGACACCACAATTCCAAAATAATTCCGTAGGTCAATAATCCCCGCTCTAAACACCAACTACGCCAATCTAGAAGTAAACTTGCCAAAAATTCCGGATTTAAATCGTTTGCGTTGGTTTCTTTTCCTATAGCTTTGACTAACACATCAGCAATATCTTCTTGCGATGTCCCACTCATAGCTGCTAATTGCATCAAATCTAAGATCCGACGCACACCTCTGTACTCATTTACTCCACCTAAAGCTGCCAAAACTTTCTCATCCAAATTAGGACGCCAAAGTTTGGTTGCTAATTCTTGCTCAGTCTCTGGACGTAATCTTAATGGAAATTGTGCTTTCAACTGCAATGTTTGAGTCACTAAGGGCCAAAATAGTATTATTTCGTCTTGAAAAAAACCTAAAGGAGTTTTACAACGAACTGGGTACTTCCCCTCTGTCGCAGTAACAATTTTATCAGCTAATTCCCGGCGATTATCGTCGTTAGCTGCAAACACCAAAACACCTAGTTGCGCTTGGTTTAAATGTTGAAACTTTGTTTTTGCTTTAATACTTTTTTCATTCCGGTTTTTAGTATAAAATGATTCAGGATAATTAGTTTTGGTTTCTACCCAACCACAGAACTGCTCTATCAAATGAGTAGTTTTACCACTACGGCTAGGGCCAACAATCCAAAGGGAATGAGAAAGCACAGACTGTCTCCTTGCGAATTTGTTAGTATAACTCGTACATTAACTTCAGGTCAAAAATCACCGAATAATGCTGGATGATTGCCTACGATGAATAATTCTGTTTTTAGCCAAAAAATATACCCTTTTTTAGTAGCAAGTTATCAGTGGTATTTAAGGACACCAGAACGGTCTTTAGAAGAGGCTTACAAAGCGGCATTACAAATTAAGGCAATAGAAGATGAGTATTTTAACGGTATAAGAATTGACTCTGATCTCAGCACATATAGTGCTAGTATAATGGAATATTTTGAGTCAGACTTGAGGAAGCTGTTAAAAAATGTCAGAATGAGGTTGACAGAGTTTAAAGCTAGTCGTTTTTTCCTCAATGAATCTAACCAAAAAGTAGCAAAACGATATGGTATTGAATATTCTAGTCCTACTGAAATTTTAGAAAAATTAAGATTTATTGATGAAGTAACCGCAAAATACTTCTTTGATATAGAAGTAAGTTCTGAGTTAGTTAAAAGTCCTCAAGCACCTGTTGACTCCACAGTAGTTGAATCAAAACCGCATAATTCAATTAGTAATAACTTTAGTAAACCACAAAGAAAAGCTAATACAACTGGGATATTACCCCGTTCCATTTTTAGTACCATTAATCGTTTACAAGTCGAGTTAGACCCCAACTCTGAACAAGATGTAGTTAAGAATTTTCGTAAAGCCCAAAGACGGACGATTAAATCTGTTCGGTTTATTTTATTATTAATTATCATACCAATTCTAACTCATCAGCTATCAAAAGCGTTTGTAATTGGGCCAATTGTTGACCGTCTGAGAAGTTCTGAGGATGTTGCAGTATTTCTCAACTTTGAGATGGAAGAACAAGCTTTAACAAAACTACATACATTTGAAGAAAATCTGAGATTTGAGAATTTGATTGGAAATGCACCAGCTATATCTAGTGAAAAGATGGAAGAATTGGTGCAAGACGAAGCGCAGAGAATAGCGAGAGAGTATCGCTTAGAAAGCGCAAATGCGATTAAAAACGTTTTCGCTGATATTTTGTCTGTTGGGGCTTTTATCATACTATTAGTTTGTAGTAAAAGAGAAATATCAGTACTAAAAGATTTCTTTGACCATGTTGTTTATGGTTTAAGTGACAGTGCCAAAGCGTTTATTATCATTTTGTTTACAGATATATTCGTCGGTTTCCACTCTCCTCACGGTTGGGAAGTAATTTTAGAAGGTTTGTCTCATCACTGGGGTTTACCAGGAGACCACGATTTCATCTCTCTATTTATTGCGACGTTCCCAGTAATTCTAGATACTATCTTCAAGTACTGGATTTTCCGCTACCTGAATCGGATTTCACCTTCTGCGGTTGCTACTTATCGAAATATGAATGAGTAAAGAAGGTAAAAGAAAGAAATACAATATAATTCTATTTATAGAATTAATTCTCTTCTACATCAAACCTGACCTGTCGATATAATTTTTCTACCGGGAGGGAAAATCCTAAGCTTTCTAAGGTGAAAATATCTTCAGTTCCATAGGAATGTAAAACCCATAAACCTGCTTCATTTTTGCGGAAACATTCCACACCAATTTCATCTGCTTCAATTAAAACATATTCTTTCAAGGTGCTTAATTGCCGATATCTAGTAAATTTTTTACCTCTATCAAATGCTTCTGTTGATGGGGAAAGAACTTCAACGATGATACAGGGATATTGGACTAAATCTATTGATTCTCGATCTCTAGGATCACAAGTGACTACCACATCCGGGTAATGATAAGGCCCCGATGGAGATAGTTTTACTTTAACATCGTTAATATACACATCACAACCTTCACCTAAAAAACCATCTAAGGCTGTAGCTAAGTTTAAAGCAATGCGGTTGTGGGGTTTTGTTCCCCCTGTCATTGCGAATACTTCTCCATCAATGTATTCGTAGCGTAGTTCCTGGGTTTTTTCCCATTCTAGGAACTCTTGGGGGGTCATGTATTCAAATTGGGGATTGGCAACCATGGGAGTTAGAAGTTATAAGGAAGAAATACAATTCTATACTGATACTTTTACCTTATACCTTTTCACTTCTACATTGTTACTTTTATCTTTTTCTGTAAATGCTCAAACGGATTAAATCCTGGCTGAATTTGTGCCATAAATTTTACTCCAGCCCAATCTTTGGCTGTTTCTTCGTGGTGGTACAGCATTCGTGTCAATACTGTATCCCAATTACGTGCAGGTAGATGCCGAAGTAAATCTGTTAAATTATAAAATGTATCTAGGACAGCAAAGCTTGCTTCTTTTACATGAGGTGGGCGATCGCGCAATAAGCTGTCTCTTTGCACAAAAAAGTCGTCATGGGGAATGACTGCATCTACAGGTCGTGTGAGATAATCGGAAATTACCTTGACTTCTTGGGAAGAACGAATATCTGTTGCTACAACTAGCATCTCAATGCCAAATTTTCTTGCGTGTTCTAAGAAATCTATAGCATTAGCTGTAGATTTGCGCGTTGGTTTGACAACATAAATGTTACCGTCAAATAAACTAGGTAAAGGTGAAGCAAAAACATCTTTTCCAGCAGACATATCGACAATTATCGCTTCATTTTCATCTTCCCAAACGTGTTTGAGGAAAATTTCAATTGCACCTGTTTTACTATGAAAGCATTTTTTGCGATAGTCTTCGTCTGTAAAATCCCCAACTCGAATTAATTGTACTCCATCAATCACTGTAATATAACGTTGATGCCATTCCGCTGGTTCAGATAGTTTCAACACCCGTGACCCCTCGCTCGGAGGTGTGGTTTTGATCATTGGTATATCTGGATTAATTCGGGGGTTATTTGCTGCAAAGTAGTTACGTAACCAGTCTAAGTCATTACCAATATCCAACGCTGCTCCAAGTTCTCCTCGTTGGATATCACTGGGTGTTGCTCCTAGTTCCTGAGCAAGATGCAAATTATGATCCCCATCTACACCTAAAACCTGAAAATCACAAAAATAGTTAAGAAATTGTAATAAGCTTGCACTTAGGGTGGTCTTACCGCTTCCGCCTTTTCCATAAACAGCCAACTTCATAATATTAGAGACTCCGCTGTATGAATCCTTTGATTTTGAATCTTATTCTCAAAGGTGTCTGATTAAAACCGTACTGTCAAGAGCGATTTTTAATACCTCCGGCTGATTTTTGGTATGGAAACGGTAATTAAGTATGCTATGTGTGTTTAGGTTAACTAAACAGAGATGCTCTACCCGAATGTTTAGGAATATATATGTCTAATAAAAAATATCATATTGGGTTTGGTTTAGATGATTTTGGAAATAATCCACCAAGCATTGCTTTATTATCTGGTGATCCTGAGCGGGCAAGTTTAATTGCTTATTCTCATTTACATTCTGTGCGTGTATTGTCGGAAAATCGAGGGTTGAATAGTTATGTAGGTACTTTAGCTAACGGGCGATCGCTTTTATCTGCAACTAGTGGTATGGGAGCGTCATCTCTAAGTATTGTGGTTAATGAGTTAGTACAAGTTGGTATCAAGTTAATTATTCGCATTGGTACTTGTGGTTCAATTCAAGAATATATCTCACCAGGCAGCGTTATTATTACTAATGGAGCTTTGTGTCGGCAAGGTGCAGCCAATGATATTGCACCTGTTGAGTATCCAGCAGTTGCTGACCCTTTTGTCACAGTAGCTTTAGTGAAGGCAGCCCAAGAGTTACAAGTAAAGCATTATATTGGTATCACTGCGTCAGTTGATACTTTTTATGAAGGACAAGAACGTCAAAATTCAGCTAATCCCCATTTACTACGAAAGCTTCAAGGTATTACTGAAGAATATCGGCGATTAAACGTACTCAATTATGAAATGGAATGCGGTACACTTTTAAAAATGGCGAGTGTGTACAATTTCCAAGTTGGTTGCCTGTGTGCGGTAGTGGCTCAACGGACAATGAGTGAAGAAGTGATAGTAGAAGAAAAAGCTGTTGCTGTTGATAATGCGATTAAGGTTGCTGTCCAAACTGTAAAGGAATTGCCAATCAATTAGAAGATGTGGTTTCTGTGGGTAAGCATTATGTCTAAGAGGGTCTTTACTTCCTTATGCGATCGCACGTGAGCATGTATCTGCTGCTAACCTAGTCCTTGATGACCTCTACAAATACCTCCTTAACGCTTCTTAACTTCATACTCAACTATTACAGGAACTCTTTTTAGGTAGAAGCAAACTCTGTATACCGCCGTAAATGGGGAGGATGAAATGCCAATACAATATCATCACGCGGTACACCTGCTTGCAATAAATCAGTTGCAACTCCATCCTCCGTCCAATCTTCCTCAATCCAAATTTTTCCACTTCTTAAATGTAAATGAATCATCACGTTCTTAATTCGCTCATCTCCTTGCCAACCCATTGTCAGCAGCAAGTAATGGTCGTGTTCCGAGTCAAATACTAAGACGCTTTCATTCTTAGTATCGCTAGCTCGAATATTTAACTCGTGATACGAGCTTAAAATTCTTCTTATTAAGTCTCGATAGCTATTTAATTTATCCATTCTAATAACACCTCTTGATTGGGATCAAAAATCAACACATTGACTTGATTTCGTTCAACAATAAGACGAGCAAGTTGTTTTTGAAAGCCAACATTATAAACACCTATTGTCACAGCTAAGTAAATCTGAAAATTTAGTGCTTTAGCTTCTATAATGTCTCGATAGATAATATATTGTCCTATTGCCATTTCCAAATCGTTCATAAACGAACGCCCTAGAAAGCTTTTAACTTCAACAATAATTCTTTGATCTTCTCGCTCGGCTGCAATAGGCCTTGATGCTGCACTATTATGTTTAGGTTCACTTTTACAAGTTATTTTCTAAATATTCTTGGATCGACTTTTCTACTAAGCTATCATCTATACTTTCGTAATCTGATTTTGAATAAATATTACTTAGGACAATAAAATCGATTGTTTTAACGTGGTAAATAACTCTATACCCACCACTAGCACCTTTTTGATTATCGCTATTTTTTACCCTTACTTTATAAATTTCATAATCGAATCCTTTTAAGCGATCCCCTATTATTTCGCCATTGCTCAATTTATCAATTAAAGGTAATATATCTATTCTGACAGAACGATAAGACTTAGCTAAATCTTTAATATCCTTTAAGAAAGATTCACTAAGTACTACCTTAACAGGTTTATCATCAGTCAGCATCTACTTCATCCCATAACGCAGATAGCGGAACTGTTTTACCTGTAATAGCTTCATGTAAACCTTGAATAATCTGATCTGTTAATTCTTGCTGAGTTTTGAGATTTTGAGGTTTACTATCTTGATTATTTGCTCTGAAAATAATAGTAACATTTTGAGGCTCAGTTATTTCTATTTCCTCATCAAAAATAACGAACCCATCTTGATTTATAATTCCCGTAACTTCTCTATCAATCATATTTTATCTCACAAATAAAATAAATATATCCTCAGATAGCTTAAGTCCTAATTATCAGTCAGCGAACTTACTCTAAATACTACTTCATCAACAACAATTTGGTATTTGACTATTTATTTGCTAGTATATAGAATTTGTATTTATTAATTAAAATAGCATAATTCTAATTGCGATGCCATAGCACGCTAACTTGTTATCTCATATTTTAGAAGGGAAGGTGCAATCTTCAAAGCTGTCCACAGAATCCTTGCATCCCAGTGTTTTGGAAGCAATACAATACAACAAGCGCCAACTTAGCGGCTCATTCTAAGTAGGTGAGCGGGAAAAATTATCGTTGAGGTTGGGGAGTAGGGAGTAGGAAAGAGGGTTTTAGGAATTTTACATTTCGTTACATAGTTAGGTTTATTTGAGCCAACCTACTTAAAGTAAAAGTGGAAACAGCTATTCCTATTTCTTCCTCAATTGCTCCACAAACTCTTTATGTTCAGGCGAATTTAATCCCAACTGCAACACCTCTAACACCTGCGCCATTTGATTATTCAACAATGCTTCCACTGCTAACCACAATCCTGGAAATACCTGTGAGCGGATGATACCATCTTCATTAGCAAGCAGTGCTTGATATTCTCCTTCTACCAAGTGAAACCAATGCAGTCGATTTTCAAACGATTGCCAGACAATGTATTCTAATACACCATTGCGACGATAAGCCTGTTTCTTGCTGCCTGTATCAATTGCCGCACTACTGGCAGCAATTTCAACTACTAATTCTGGGACTCCTTCAAGATAGCCATCGTCGGTTAATTTGGCTTGCCCTCCTACTGCCTCCTCTAAAATCAGAACAATATCTGGCTGTGGTTCGTTATCTAAGTCAAGGCGAATTGTTGGCTCAATGCCTAGGCGTAACGCTGGTGTTGAAATTTGATACGTCCATAGCCAACCGTGTAGACGACTATGAGGTTCTGCATGTTGTTGAAAGCGTAAGGGAGATGCCACGTAAACGATTCCTTCAATCAGTTCTGCTTTTTTAATGTGGGGTGCATCCAGATACCTCCGCTCAAATTCCGGACGAGTGAGGCGATCGCCATTTTCCAAGGGTGGTAAGTGCTGGCTTTTTGGGCGGGGTCGATGAGTCGTCATGGCATTCTCAATCTTACGATTTCATCTTCAAGTACTATAATTATATCAACTGTCAAGATATTCTACAACTAATTCAGGGACTTCTATTAAGCAGAAGGGTATTGTCCTATCTCAACAGGTTTATCATCAGTCAGCATCTACTTCATCCCATAACGCTGATAGCGGAACTGTTTTACCTGTGATCGCTTCATGTAAACCTTGAATGATCTTATTGCCCATTTTTTTTGGAAATTAGAGAAATTGGTAAATAACGTAGTAATTTTGTCGGTTTCGTAATTTAGCATATAAAGATTCGAGTGAAGGCGGGTTTGGTATTCTAGTACCAGTTTGTCAGGATGGTACTACCTAACCAGTGAGCCTAGTTGGTTCGTAGGGTGCAGCAATATACCGCTGTTCAAATTCAGGACGAGTAAGGCGAACTGACAAGTCAGCGCTTACGCGATCGCCATTTTCCAAAGTGGTAAGTTCTGGCTTTTTGGGCGCGTCATCTTGAAATAAATTGATTGCATCAGACTATAGACAAATTTTAGCAGTTATAAATCATCTATGAATTCGTTTTGGTAGATACACAAGGAGTGCGAGAATCATAGCCCAAGCCAGCCCTTGATTTTGATTTCTACCGCATTTGCAATTTTTAATACTAATCTTTTGCCAGATTAATGATATAATTTCTTATCTAGCCAGACAGTGTATGTGAAAATTCCAAATTGATATGACTCTTTTATTAAAAGAATCAGCAGATTGTTATCATTTATTATCTGCAAATCTATTAGATAGTAACAGCCATTTTCAACCAAAAATTTATGAACTGCAACTACGTGACCCCAAGGGGATTAGTCATGGTTATAGACGTTGGTTTCATTTACGTCCAGGAATTTCTCTTTTAGTAGAAGATTATAAGTTGCGAGAAAACTTAGTTGTTGAAACTTCCGCAAATCAACTTACTACTTATTTAGAATTAGGTTTTAGTCTTTTGGGTCATAGTTCTGGGATAGATATCAAGTCAGGACAAAATTTTATATCACTTGAATTAGATACAGGTGAAAGTAACTGGCAAGAATGGCAAGCACAGGAAAGAATTTTAAAATTAGATATTCATATTGAATATTCTTTATTGGAAAGTTTGATATTTCCCTATTTAAATAAATTATCTGTCAATTTCCGAGAAATAATTGAAAAAAAGAATAATGAGATTAATTACTGTCAAGTAGGCAGTACAACACCAGAAATGCAAACTATTTTGTGGCAAATTTTAAATTGCCCATATCAAGCTTTAACAAGACAACTTTATTTAGAAGCAAAAGTATTAGAATTAATGGCGTTACGTTTGGAGAATTTGCAAGAGTTTCCACCATTAGATTCAACTATTACCCTAAAACCAGAACAAATCAATAGTATTCATCAAGCAAGAAATATTCTCATTAATAATTTTACCAATCCACCCACCTTATTAGCATTAGCCAAACAAGTGAATCTTAATGATTGTACTTTAAAAAAAGGCTTTCAACAAATCTTTGGGATAACCGTATTTGGTTATTTACATAACTACCGCATGGAAAGAGCGAAAGAATTACTTTTGGACACAACCTTGACAGTAAATCAAGTTGCCCAATCTGTAGGTTACGCTAGCCGCAGTGCTTTCATGACAGCTTTTCGTAAAAAGTTTAGCACGAGTCCCAGCGTTTATTCCCGGAAAAATTCCGTTTAGAGAACCAAAATATTCCGTTTGGAGAACATTCCCCACTTCAGCTTTCACCCTAGTTACTCTAAGATTATTAAGAATACTTACTAATAAGATTATAGTTTGTAATTCAAAAAATTATTTCCGCATCAATCCTTTAGTCGGTTTGGTTACGGACAAATAATATTATTTAACGTGGGGAGATAAATGAAGTTAGGTAAGTTGCTTCTAAGCTTGCTGCTGACGAGCGGGATTCCTTTTTCTCTGGGAACTCCCGCTCAAGCCAAGGATGTGGGAGAGAATGAAATCAATAAAAATATTCCCCACCTGAATGAAATCCCAGTTCCTGTAAGGAGCGCTGGAACTTTGGCACAAACACCAACACCAGCTTCTACCCAAGGAAGTGTTGTTGTAATTACAAGTGTGAAAGCAAATTCTACCGAAAAAGGTGTAGAGGTAATTTTAGAAACTACCCTTGGAGAACAACTGCAAGTTACCAATCGTAGTACGGGTAATAATTTCATTGCCGATGTTACAGCTGGGCAATTGCAATTACCTAATGGAGATACTTTTATATATCGCTCGGAAAAACCTATTGCGGGGATTACGGAGATAAAAGTTATAAATGTTGATGCTAACACTGTGCGGGTGACAGTAGTTGGCGAGAAGACTTTACCTGCTGTTGAGTTATTTGATGATGATGCAGGGTTGACTTTTGCTGTTGCATCCGACGTAACGGTAACACAACAACCAGAAACACCACAAAGGGAAGAAAAACCAACTAGTGAGACACCCCCAGAAGAACCCGCAGTCCCACAAAATGACCCAATTGAATTGGTAGTGACGGGTCAGCAAGATGGGTATAGGGTTCCAGATGCGTTAACTGTAACCAAGACTGATACACCGCTACGTGATATCCCTGCCAATATTCAAGTAGTTCCCCGACAAGTGTTTGAAGATCAAGGAGTGCTGCGGTTGGATGAAGCTCTGCGGAATGTGGGTGGTGTTACCTTCAACAGTAATTTTGGAAATCGAGGACAGGATTTCCAAGTTAGAGGGTTCTCGGCAACGCAGTACCGAAATGGACTAAGAGAAGATACAGGGGCTTGCTGTTCTTTTAATAACCGCACTGCCCAAGAAACAGCAGATTTAGAGCGGATTGAAGTTCTTAAGGGATCGGCTTCTGTTCTGTTTGGACAAGGTGAACCTGGTGGTATCATCAATTTAATTTCTAAAAAACCGCTGACCACACCTTACTACAATATTGGCTTTACGGCTGGTAGTTTTGATTTTTATCGTCCAACATTAGATTTCTCTGGGCCACTTACAGCCGATGGTTCACTTACTTATCGCTTAAATGCTGCCTATGAAAGTGCGGGTAGTTTTAGAGATTTTGTTGATTCAAGGCGTTATTTTATTGCACCGACATTAGGTTGGACAATTAGTCCTAGTACAAAGCTGACTTTAGAAGCATCTTATCTCCAAGATAGACGTACTTTTGACCGGGGATTAATTGTCCTTAATGGTAGCGATCGCCCTGCAAAGTTACCCTTTAATCGAGCGTTGTTTGACCCTAAATTTTCCACAACAAACATTGAAGAAACGCGAGCTTACCTTTTCCTTGACCATCAGTTTGCTAGGAATTTATCTCTTCGTAGTGCTTTTCGCTATACTACAAGCTTTGAATCTGATCGAGAAGGAACATCTAATATTGTTGGACTACTAGATGATAACCGTACTGTAGAAATTGAATCTTACTTTGGCGATCAGCTTTTTGAGACATTTACTTTTCAAAATGATTTGGCTTGGAATTTTAATACAGGTTCAATCGCACACAAGCTGTTACTTGGTTTGGAAGTTGCGAAAAACTCGGCTCGATATACTTCTCAAGCTCCACCAGAACAGGAAGCTCTGACAGGAGGATTGCTGGATATTTTTGAACCAAATTATAATGCCATTACTTATACAGGAGGATATGAGTGGAACTTTGAGGGCGATCGCATTGATCAAAGAACCCTTGGCATTTATTTACAAGACCAGATTACCTTAGCAAACAATATAAAATTCCTAGTTGGGGGCCGCTTTGATAGAGTTACCTCTGAGCAGCGTTTTGGCGATTTCAGTGAAGATGGTGAAGATAATGCATTTTCTCCGCGTTTGGGACTTGTTTATCAACCGAGTAGAAATATTTCACTTTATGCTAGCTACTCACGATCATTTGTTCCAGTAGCAGGTCGAAGTGCAACCAATAGACCATTTAAGCCAGAGCAAGGAACACAGTATGAAGTAGGGGTAAAAACTGACTTAATTGAGAATCGTTTGTCTGCAACTCTATCTGCTTATAATATTACCAAGAGTAACGTTGCAACAACTGATCCAGATAACCCCGACTTTTCCATTCAGGTTGGTGAGCAAAGAGGTCGGGGGATTGATCTTGATATTGTTGGAGAGGTTTTACCTGGTTGGAATATTATTGCATCTTATGCTTACTTGGATGCAGAGATTACAAAAGACAATACATTTGAAGTGGGCAACCGTCTGAATAATATTCCTCGTAATACAGCTAGTTTATGGACAACTTACAGCATCCAATCTGGTAAGTTTAAAGGGTTAGGTTTCGGTGCAGGAATCTTTTTTAATGATCAAAGAATTGGGGATTTAAGCAACAGTTTTTCTATACCAGGATATACTCGGTTTGATGCAGCAGTTTATTACAACCGTGATAATTTCCGAGCTGCATTAAACTTCAAGAATTTATTTGACACAGAATATTATGCAGCTGCCCAAAATCGGAATTCTGTCATCCCTGGTGCGCCGTTCTCTATACTAGGAAGTATTTCTTGGCAATTTTAATTTTGGATTTCATCTGATATATTTATCCCAAAATCGTATTTTTTCATGTTACAATTTTGGGTTAATTTGAGACATACATAGTATAAAAAATACCGCTCTATGATTAAAAGAAGGTATCTACTGGTATTATTTATCACTAGCTGCCTAACACTTGTATTAGGCTGTAGCAATGTTGACTTGTCTAATCAAAGGCAAACCGATTGTCAAACTGTTAACATTGAGCATAATGCTGGCACAACAAAGGTATGTTTTAACCCTGATACAATTGCCGTTTTAAGTCCGCCACTACTAGATATTTTATTGACCCTAGATTTACAACCTGCTGCTTACGCTGAAGTTAATCTACTTGCAAAACCAGTATTTGACCATCCAAGTGAACAAATTCCCTATCTTGGTAAATATGTAACTACTCAGCCCATTAATTTAGGCGATCGCAGCAACCCTTCTATTGAAACATTACTCCGCGTCAAACCTGGTTTAATTATAGGAGAAGATTATCAAAATACGTTTCCTCTGATTTCTAAAATTGCACCCGCATTGTTTTTTAAGATTCCAGCTAATGGTTGGCAATCGGTACTATTGAGTCTTGCTAGGGTATTTGGAAGGGAAGTGGAAGCTCAATCCAAACTCACTCGCTATAATCAGCTTGTTGAGCAGGTAAAAAAAGATATTGCTCCTTTAATTAAAGGACAAAGTATTTTAGTACTAGGTTGGGAGCGCTTTTTCAATCAATCATTTATTTTAGAGTCGGATAGTTTTGTGTGTGAATTGCTACGGGATTTAGGCTTTTCTGTGATTGCAGGTAGATTAGACAGAACTAATATATCAATTGAGATATTACCAACGATTCAAACGGATCACATTCTTGTCATGCCTGCTGGCGAGAATACAATCGAGAACGCTAAAAAACAATGGAAAAATAATTCTTTGTTGCAAGGCATTCCTGCTGTTCAATCTGGAAAAGTTTATTTTATTGACTTTCAACTTTACCGCATTCGCGGACCAATTGCAGCTGAAGTTTTGATTAAACAAATTCAAACATTTCTTAGAGAAAGTAGATAATTATAAAAAGGCTAGGTGCCTGTAGGTTATTGTTCCTTACCATTGCAAAAGTTACGCTCTTTAAAGACAACAAATTTTCGTCGCGCTGGGCTTTTTATTTCTTCGCTAATTGCTCCACAAACTCTTTATGTTCAGGCGAATTTAATCCCAACTGCAACACCTCTAACACCCGCGCCATTTGATTATTTAACAATGCTTCCACCGCCAACCACAATCCTGGAAATACTTGAGAACAAATGATACCATCTTCATTAGCAAGGAGTGGTTGATATTCTCCCTCTACCAAGTGAAACCAATGTAGTTGATTTTCAAACGATTGCCAGATAATGTATTCTAATACACCATTGCGACGATAAGCCTGTTTTTTGCTACCTGTATCAATTGCTGCACTGCTAGCAGCAATTTCAACTATTAATTCTGGGACTCCTTCGAGGTAGCCATCATCGGTTAATTTGGCTTGCCCTCCTACTGCTTCATCTAAAATCAGAACAATATCTGGCTGTGGTTCGTTATCTAAGTCAAGGCGAATTGTTGGCTCAATGCCTGATAAAGTACCTGGTGTAAAGGCAGCATAAGTTCCTAACCAGGTTCCAAGACGGCTGTGAGGTTCTGCGTGTGGGGTGAAGCGTAAGGGAGATGCCACGTAAACGATTCCTTCGATCAGTTCTGCTTTTTTAATATGGGGTGCAGCAATATACCGCCGCTCAAATTCAGGACGAGTGAGACGATCGCCATTTTCCAAGGGTGGTAAGTGCTGGGTTTTCAGGGGGGGTTGATGAGTCGTCATGGCAGCGTTCTCAATCCCTTGCTTTTATCTTAGAGTAATATAATTGTATCAGCTTTTCTAGTCATTAATTTCCTGAAAGCTATTCCCTTTAAAAGGGAACTCTTAACGGGCAACTCTTAACAGGGAAATCCCCATAATTAAAATTAGGGGATTTGTATAAGGACGTATTTTTTCTTGCACTACGTGTCGCACTACGTGCCACTTCGCTAACGAAAAAAATGTTTTTATTTCTTTCATAAATAAATTTAGGGGCGCGACTACCCATATCCTTCGGGGCTGATTCTTGTTCTGTTCCCTGTTAAGAGTTCCCTGTTCCCGCCCACTTATAGGATACCCCTGATTCGCCAGTGGTATCCTTATAGGCTTGGTGAGCCAATTCTTAGTTAGTATAAATACTTCTTATATTTCCATAAGACTTGTAATACTTAATACTAGTACAACAATAACTTAATGATATTATTTCTCATATGCTCTAGCAGTTAATGCCAAAATTCAAATTTTATATTTACTCATAAAACTGTATGTAGTTCAAAAAAATACCGCATTAATTTTCTGATGGGTTGGGTTACGAGCAAGTAGTATAATTTGATGTGAGGAGATAAATGAAATTAGATAAATTGTTTCAAACCCTGTTGCTGACAGGTGCTTTCGCTTTTTTACTTGTTGCTCCTGCTAACGCTAAAAAAGTGCAAGAAGATGGAAAAGGTGAACTTTATACCCAAACGGTAGATAAAGCAAGTACAAATTCTCAATTGAGGGAAATCCAACTTCCTGCGACTAACGCTCAAATGTTGGTACAAACATTAACTACCCCAGTTGTCCAAATCACGGGAGTGAAAGCAAATTCCACTGAAAAAGGTGTGGAAGTAATTTTAGAAACAACCCAAGGGGAACAACTGCAAGTTACTAACCGCAGTGTTGGTAATAATTTTATTGCTGACATCACGGGTGGACAATTGCAATTACCTAATGGTAATTCTAACTTCCGTTTGGAAAAACCAATCGCGGGAATTACGGAGATAGTTGTTGCAGATATCAATGGAAATACTGTGCAAGTAACGGTAGCTGGTGAAGAAACTTTACCTGCTGTTGAGTTATTTGATGATAATGCAGGATTGATTTTTGCAGTAGCATCTACGACAACAAAAACACAACCAGAACCGGAAAAGCCGACGAGTGAAAATTCATTAGAGCAATCAACAGCGGACAATGATGAACCTATTGAGTTGGTGGTAACGGCAACACGGACTGAAGAGGATGTACAAAATGTACCGCGTTCAGTGACGATTATCAAGCGGGAAGAACTTGAACAGCAAACAGGAAGCACCAATAACTTGCCAGATTTGCTAGGGAAGCTAGTACCAGGATTGAGTCCCCCGACTTTACAAAATAGTACACGCGGCTTAACGTTACGCGGTCGGCAAGCATTGATTTTGATTGATGGAATTCCACAAAATCCAAATAGTGGCTTTTCAACTGAGTTGAACACCATCGCTCCAGGGGCGATCGAGCGTATTGAGGTGGTGCGCGGTCCTTCTGCTGTATACGGAGATGGGGCAACAGGCGGTATTATTAACTTGATTACTCGTAAACCAGGGACAAAACCATTAGAAAGCGAATTATCTTTCACTGTTAGGAATAGCACTGAAAAATTTACGGAAGAAGGATTTAGCTACAACACACAGTACAACTTATTTGCTCAAAACGAAGGAATTGACTTTACATTAGGATTTGCCTATGGTTCCAACCAAAGCTTTTTTGATGCTAATGGCTCGCGCATTCCCCCTAACGGAGTCAATGATACTGATGCATTAAATTTATTACTAAAAGCTGGGTTTGACATTGATCCGCAACAGAGATTGCAACTAAGTTACAACATTTATAAAGAATCTCGTGATAGTGACTTCCGCTCTGACCCCATCATTTTTTCCATTCCAGGGTTACAAACCGCTAGAGCGCAAAAGTTTCCCGTTACCTACGCTAAAAAACCAGAACAAACTAATCAAGTTGCCAGCTTGAGCTATAGTCATGAAAATCTATTTGGCTCGAAACTGAGCGTTTTAGGATTTTATCGTTCCACCGATTTAACTCAAGTGTTTAGCGATTTACGCGGTAGGACTTTTCCCGCCTTTTTTCCTCTGCTATGGCAAACTAGTTTAGATAGCAAAGAATATGGCGCCCGCTTACAAGTGGAAACGTCTTTTTCTCCTGAAGCCAGTTTATTGTGGGGTGCTGACTATAGCAACGAGGAAAATAGCCGCCCACTGCTGATTTCTGACATTCCTACCTTTGTTCGTACCAATGAACTAAATGCTAGTTCTACTCGCCCACAAACACCGTTCTACACCCTGAAAAATTTGGGCTTATTTGCTCAGTTGCAATGGGATATTTTGCCACCACTGCGATTTAATGGCGGTTTGCGCTATGACACCTTCCAGTATGCTGTAAGTGATTATCAACTTGCCTTTGGAGCGCCTGGAATTAGATTTGGAGCAGAAGATAATAACAGTGGTGTATCTTTTAACGCAGGTTTGGTTTATAAACTAACACCAGAACTGAATGTGTATACCAGCTTTGCTCAAGGCTTTTCCTTGCCAGATTTGGGAACAGCGTTTAGTAGTGTTCTTCCAAATGTAGGTGTAAAAGGTTCTGATTTAGTAGAACCGTTAAAAGTGAATAACTACGAGTTGGGGATTCGCGGTAATTGGGGTACTGTGCAAGCAGAGTTAGCAGGCTTTTTCAGTTCTTCTGATTTGGGTAGTTCTATTAGAGTCAATCGTAATGGTACAACTGAACTTGAACGCGCTCCACAGCGTAATTACGGTATTGAAGCTAGCGTAGATTGGCAACCTACAGAAGCATGGGGATTAGGTGGCTCGTTGACTTGGAATGAAGGTGAAAATAATTCAGAGCGTGATCCTCGTGATTTTATTCCCCTTAGCTCTGTACAAGTACCACCACTAAAAGCATTTATTTATCTAGAAAACGAAACTCTGCCCAATTGGCGCAATCGCTTGCAATTATTGGCAGTTGGAAACCGCGATCGCGCTTTCAAAGACCAAGTGGATAGTTTTGAAGTGGAGGGTTACACAACTGTGGATTTTCTTAGTAGCCTTAAACTTGGTCAAAGCAAATTTGAGTTAGGTGTTGAGAATTTGCTGAACAATCAATATTTACCTATTAGTAGCCAGGAACGAACTGGTTTAACAGAAGAGCGACGTTTTGCAGGTCGGGGAAGAACGATTTTCCTACGTTATGGCATTACGTTTTGATAATTACGGTTAAAGCCTTTAGCAGTTAGCTTTTGACTTTGAGCTAACTACTCAAAGTATATTGAAGATGGCTTTAGGAGATAGCATGAAGACGGTTGCAAAGATTATTGGATTAAGTCTTGTGGTTGGGTTATTTGTTGGTTGTGAAAATTTTTCAGGTCAGGTTTCTAACCTTTCCCCTGATACCCCAACTCGTCCGATTCAACACGCAATGGGAAAGACTTTGGTGCCAATTCAACCTAAGCGGGTTGTAGTACTGGATACAGCTGCTTTAGATAGTGCGATCGCGCTGGGTGTTAAACCGATTGGGACTATTTTTTATCTCAGTCCACCTACCTATTTGGGTGATAAAGTAAAGGAAATTGAGGTAATTGGATTAGACACGAATCCTAATTTAGAGAAGGTGTTTAGCTTGAAGCCCGATTTAATTTTAGGCAGTAAGATTGGTATGGGGCGATATTATGGTAGACTATCAAAAGCTGCTCCCACAGTGTTAACTGAGGGTAGTGGACGCTCAGGAGAGTGGCAAGAAAATTTTCGAGTTTATGCCGATGCTTTGGGGCGATCGCAACAAGCGGAAGATTTATTGCAACAGTATCAGCAACGAGCAACAAAATTAAAACAACAAATTCAACAACAATATAAACAACCACCTGTGACTTCTGTTGTTGCAATTAGAAACAAACAAGTAGGAGCTTACACTCGTCGGAGTTTTTCCGGTTCAGTACTTGAAGATGTGGGATTGGTGCGTCCACCCGCTCAAGAAAAACCACAAAGATGGGCAATTCAAGTTTCACGGGAAGATTTTGCTGCTATAAATGGAGATGTGATTTTTTTGATTAACTCCCCAGGTATTTCAGACACACTTACCTTGGAAGATTTCAGAAATGATCCGGTGTTTTCCCAACTTAATGCAGTTAAACAAAATCGAATACACGCTGTCAAGGCAGAAGTGTGGACAGCAGGACGCAGCATTCTGGCAGCAAACGAAATTTTGGGGGACTTATCTGAGCATTTATTCTAATGGATATTATTTCAGATGTTTCAACAAACTGCAAATTCTGCTCCGTTGTTTCTAAAATCAATGGAGAAGATCCAATTGGCAGTGCTGGTACTCATGATCACTGGCTAATTATAGAACTTCCACAACCTTGGTCAGCGGAATTACTAGAAGAACCGACAATTAAGCCGTTGATTAAGTTAGTGCAAAGTTTAATTTTGCATCAGGTAAAACTCCGTCCGATCTTAATTGCTCCTGATTCCGAATATTCTCAGCCTGGGTACACTCGTGTTCTTTACTATCGTAGACCTTCATTATCTTTTGCTAACTTTGAGAAACAGGAATTTCTTGTATTAGAATCAGATACAATTCGACTGGCGATCACGTTATTACAACATATAGGAAACCAGCCCAACGAGCTAGAAGTTTTTCAAGCTGATCGGGTTGATAGTCAATCAATTCGAGAACTGCTGATTTGCACTCACGGCAATGTTGATGTCGCTTGTTCCCGGTTTGGCTATCCCCTTTACAAAGTCTTGCGCCATAAGTATGCTGATCATGTTAAAGATATGCGAGTATGGCGGTGCAGCCATTTTGGTGGACACCAATTTGCACCAACTTTAATTGATTTACCAACAGGACAATATTGGGGACGATTGGAACCTCATCTACTGGATGAACTAATTCATAGAACAGGAGACATTTCTCAGTTGCGATCATGCTATCGGGGTTGGGCAGGTTTGACCAAGTTTGAACAAATTGCCGAACGAGAAATTTGGATGCAAGAAGGTTGGAAGTGGTTAGATTATAATAAATCAGGCTGCACCATTGCCATAGATCAAGGAAGATGGAAGTGGTTGCGGCAGCTTTTGCAGTTTATCCCTTCAAAACGGCTCAAGTTTATTTTAGATCATCGTCCTCACGCCGCAGATTGGGCAGTAGTTCATATCAATTTTACTGCACCTAACAGCAATGTTCAAGGTACTTACAAAGCCCGCATCGAAACTAAGGGAATAATTAAAACTATGTTGACATCTGGGAAAGACCAACCCCTATCGGAAGTCAAGCAGTATCAAGTCAGCCGTTTGGAGTTAATGATTTAGCGATCGCCTTTTTTTCTGGTGACATTACCAAAGTTTTTGTCTGAATGTTAACATCATAGCCATTAAGACTACTTACCCTAACAGTATAGAAATCTTATGGCAAACTTTGAAATCATCGACAAAGAAGGTGTGCGTTTAGTTAAGGTGACATTGGAAAACGAGACAGTACGCACTGAATCAGGGGCAATGTACTATATGCGTGGTAGAATTACTATGCAATCAAAACCTCCCTCAGCAGGTGGATTCTTGAAGTCTTTAGCCACTGGTGAAAATATTTTTCGTCCTACCTACACAGGAACTGGCGAGTTATATCTTGAGCCTTCTTTGTCTGGATATCATATTTTAGAATTAGACGGGAATGAGTGGATTTTAGATAGTGGTGCTTATTGGGCAAGTGATGGCAATGTAGAGGTGGGTGTTGAGCGGAATAGAGTTATAGCTGGTTTAATTGGTGGCGAAGGCTTGTTTCAAACTAAAGTTAAAGGTAGGGGTAAAGTAGCTATAGTAGCCCAAGGACCGACAGAAGTTATCAACTTGCAAAATGATAAGTTAGTTGTGGATGGTAGTTTTGCTATAGCTCGGACATCAAGTTTAAAGTACCGTGTAGAGAAAGCGACTAAATCACTGTTCGGTTCTATAACTTCTGCGGAATTGTTAGTTAATACTTTTGAGGGAACTGGTAGCGTGGTATTGGCTCCTGTTCCCTACTTACAAATTATGATGTTACGTCAAATTACAGATTTGATTCCTAAAACTTCTAGCCAATGAAATAACACAGGCGATCGCATAGGAACTTCAGCATCACAGGGTTGATTATTCTACCATAATTCTGGGTTATGGGTAATTTTAGTTGGGATTTTCATATATAAGTGTGCAAAACCACCTATAGTTATTACCATTGCGATAGAATTATTAAAGCTTCTTTACAGAACGGGCAATTTATCCGTAGTTCTGTTAAGACAGCGGCACACAGTAGTAAATTATTAACCCTTCTAGAGTTCTCAGAACGCTTCTATTATTATGACGCTTCCTATTCGTAACGTCGCTATTATCGCCCACGTAGACCACGGCAAAACCACCTTGGTTGATGCTCTCCTCAAACAATCCGGCATTTTCCGCGAAGGCGAAGACGTTCCGGATTGCGTCATGGACTCGAATACCTTAGAGCGGGAAAGAGGTATCACTATTCTGGCAAAAAACACAGCCGTCCGCTACGGAGAAACGCTGATCAATATTATTGATACTCCCGGACACGCTGACTTTGGTGGTGAAGTAGAGCGGGTATTAGGGATGGTTGACGGTTGCGTCCTGATTGTGGATGCTAATGAAGGCCCTATGCCTCAGACACGCTTTGTATTGAAAAAGGCTTTAGAAAAGGGATTACGTCCGATTGTTGTTGTCAACAAAATTGACCGTCCCCAAGCTGAACCCCACGCAGCAATTGATAAAGTGTTGGATTTGTTCTTAGAATTAGGAGCAGATGACGACCAGTGTGATTTCCCTTGTTTGTTCGCTTCTGGTTTATCAGGATACGCTAAAAATGAATTAGAAGACGAAGCTAAGGACATGAAACCCTTGTTTGAAGCTATCCTGCGTCATGTCCCACCACCAATCGGTGATCCTAATAAGCCGTTGCAATTACAAGTTACCACCTTAGATTACTCTGAATACCTGGGACGCATTGTTATTGGGAGAATTCATAACGGTACTATCCGGGCTGGTCAACAAGCGGCGATAGTCACAGAGACTGGCAATATTGTCAAGGGTAAAATTAGCAAGTTGCTAGGATTTGAAGGTTTAAGACGGATTGAAATGGAAGAAGCAAGTGCCGGTTACATTGTAGCGGTTGCTGGTTTTGCTGATGCCAACATTGGGGAAACAATTACAGATCCTAATGAACCCCAAGCATTACCTTTGATTAAGGTAGACGAACCAACATTACAAATGACCTTCTGGGTGAATGATTCACCTTTTGCAGGTCAAGAAGGTAAATTGGTGACATCTCGCCAAGTACGCGATCGCTTGATGCGGGAGTTGGAAACCAACGTTGCTTTACGGGTAGAAGAAACAGACTCTCCTGATAAATTCCTGGTTTCTGGTCGTGGTGAACTGCACCTCGGTATTTTAATTGAAACCATGCGTCGTGAAGGCTACGAGTTCCAAGTATCTCAGCCACAAGTAATTTACCGTGAAGTCAACGGACAACCCTGTGAACCTTTTGAGTGTTTAGTATTAGACGTTCCTGAAGATGCAGTTGGTGGTTGCATTGAACGTCTGGGACAACGCAGAGGGGAAATGCAGGATATGCAAGTTGGTGGTAATGGACGTACTCAGCTAGAGTTTGTGATTCCCGCTCGTGGTTTAGTAGGTTTCCGGGGTGAATTTATGCGTCTCACCCGTGGTGAAGGTATTATGAACCACAGCTTCTTAGATTACCGTCCGATAACTGGCGACATTGAAGCTCGTAATAAAGGTGTGTTAATTTCCTTTGAAGAGGGAGTTTCCACTTTCTACGCAATGAAGAACGCTGAAGATAGAGGCTTGTTCTTTATCACACCAGGTACTAAAGTTTATAAAGGTATGATTGTGGGTGAACATAACCGTCCTCAAGACTTGGAACTGAATGTGTGTAAAACTAAGCAGCTGACTAACCACCGTGCATCTGGTGGAGATGAGTTAGTGCAATTACAAGCACCAGTAGATATGAGTTTAGAACGTGCTTTAGAATACATTGCAGGTGATGAATTGGTGGAAGTTACACCCCAATCAATTCGTTTACGGAAAGTAGCCAAGAAGTTAGCAGGTAAACGGTAATACAATTTTGAATATTACCTCGTAAGGGCACGGCACAAGTAGGATTTTTCATTCATCCGCAGTATTTTGGTTGCCGTGCCCTTACATTATATTATTTGCTGGTCTCATCACGGCTTACTTGCTTTCAATTTTTGCCCTTTTTAAGAGGTAAAATTTAGCTCATCTTAATTATGAGTCCTTTTTTTCCTGAGATAAATGAGTCTTTTGAAATTCCTTGACAGCTTCAATATGAATTTGAGAAGCGTTTATATGAGCTTCTACAGATTGTGTAAAGGTATTTGTGGAATTATCTTCTGCTAATTTTTGTGCTTTTTCCAAAGATTCTTGACCGTGTTTTTGAATATTTTTTCCATGCGCTTCAATTTGTTGACCGATTTTCTTATCGGTTTCGTCATGATTTTGCAAGCGTTTACCAAGCTCCTCTATAGATTTGCCATGCTTCAATACATCCTTAGCATGGTGTTGTGCAAGTTCTACGTTCTGTTGTGAAATTTCATGCATAACAGGAATACCTAATATTACTTATCAATGTCATAGCGCTTCCTTAGCTTTATTTTCATCTAACCTGCGTAGAAATTTTCCATAACTGTAGAGCTAGTTAGATACGATTCTTAAAGTTAATACCTATCCCACATACGCTAAACTTACGAGATGTTCCCTGGGTGATATATGAATAGTAAGGAACTAGCACAGTACTTAGAAGCAACAGATAGCATCGCCAAACCTTGGCTGTTAGTGCAACTAAGGCTAAAAAAGCTAGAGGAAAATAAAGCAGCAATGTCAGAAGACGAATATGCTTACGGTTTAGCTGATATTCACCAAGATTTGATGAATTTAGGTGAATGGTGGCGTGGTATGGAAGATGAGTTATTTTAAAATTTAGATAGATTTTAGATTGCTTTCGCAGGGTGCTTGGGGTAATGGATTATCGGGACGCTGGGGTAGATGTCGAAGCAGGTAGAGCTTTTGTAGACCAGATTCGCAATTTGGTTCACAGCACTTTTAGACCAGAAGTGCTTGGTGGATTAGGTGGTTTTAGTGGTTGTTTTCAGCTACCAGGAGGATATAAGGAACCTGTTTTGGTTTCTGGTACTGATGGTGTTGGTACTAAGTTGAAAATTGCTCAAATTCTTAACCGCCATGATACTGTTGGTATTGATTTAGTGGGAATGTGTGTTAACGATGTGCTGACATCTGGTGCAGAACCTTTATTTTTTCTAGATTATGTTGCAACCGGGAAGTTAGAGAAAGAGCAGCTAACTCAAGTAGTTGCTGGTATAGCAACTGGATGTAAGCAGGCTAATTGTGCTTTACTGGGGGGAGAGACAGCAGAAATGCCTGGTTTTTATCAGGTTGGTGAGTATGATTTAGCTGGTTTTTCTGTGGGAATTGTGGAAAAAAGTCAGATGCTGGATGGTTCCCGTGTACAAGTTGGGGATATTGCGATCGCATTGGCTAGTAGTGGTGTTCACAGTAATGGTTTCAGTTTGGTCAGAAAAATTGTTAGTGAAAAGGGTTATTCTTGGAATGATATTCCAGAGTTGTTGAATAGTAGTTTAGCTGAAACTTTTCTGACACCTACGCGAATATACGTAAAACCAGTTTTAGCAGCACGTCAAGTAGGTTTGGATATTCATGGTATGGCTCATATTACAGGTGGTGGTTTACCTGAGAATTTACCCCGATGTTTAGGAGAAGGTAAAGCCATCAAAGTTTATTTAAATAGTTGGTCTATTCCACCTGTATTTCAATGGTTAGCACAAGCAGGTTCTGTAAATCCCCAAGCAATGTATAACACTTTTAATATGGGGATTGGCTATGTGCTGATTGTATCACCAAATCAAGTTCAACAAACTATCAGATTTTTTGAATCACAAGATATTCCTGCTTATGCGATCGCTGAGGTTATTCCTGGTTCTGGTGAGTATGTGGCAATATGAGCTTAAATTATGTAATGCACCATTATTTCAATAAACAATTAGCTTACCTTCTGGGTATTGTCCATCCCAGCCACAAGGAAAATGCCCTAAACGATACCATCTCATTAAATCAGTAAAGAAAGTATTTACGGCTGGTACTGAAATTTCAACAGCAGCCGCTGCAACATCATAAGCGATCGCATCTGCTACACTTACATTGTCTTCAAATTCATAACAATAAATTGATTTGGATACAACTTCTAAAGCTTGATCATAAGCAATATCCCAAATTGGGTTCATGTTATCTATATGGTTGTGAAAGGAAGCATTTATCCAATTATCATTTTGTACATTTTCCCATGCTTCATTCCAAGAAGATAATTGTCTTACCTCTTGACTATGTAAATTTTTACCCACATTTTGTAACCAAGGGATATCTTCTAGCTCTTCAATAAAATTAATCGCTTTTGAATTAAATTGATTTATAACATTGCTTGATATTGTCATCTCACGGTTTTCCTAATTTGGCTACAAGTACATTTTAAATTTTACGGAGTTATTACTGTAAGTTTTACACTATACTGCTTTTGAATACTGAATACGACTTTTTGACAGTAATTACATAAAGGTTTGTCCACATATAAAGTAGCTTCTCCCCCTATTATATTTTTAGCTTTCATATCTTGAGCTAGCTTAGCAAGCGCACGTCCTTCAGCATGAGTCAAAGATACAGCACCGAGCCTTAAATCACTCCTAACATTTGGTTCAAATTTACCACTTACTCCTTGATATTCACTTTCAACGCCTGGTATGTTGGGTATCAGTAGTGCAACAGTGGGACTACCTTCTATATTAATTCCAAGTCCCAGTTCTTGACGAATTTCCTCAAGACGAGGGTTGACTTTAGCGCTTCTAGCTGCTTCAAATTGAAATTTTTCTAAAGCATCAATTGGTTCAAATTCTTGAACAATTCGTCGAAAATAATCTTGAGACTGAGGCAATAATAATGTAGCTTCTATCTCATTTAGTTGATCTAAAATATCTTCTGAATTTTTGTTATCATCTCTTGACATTTTAAGAGCTATGAAAATTTATCTATTAGCTATCGCTTATAAATTATTACAGGGAAATATACATTTAGTATAGAGTATATGTGATTTTATATACCAAATTAAATTAATAGTACTTATATTTGTATTTAATTTTTGAAGAAGTCTAATGGTGTATAAAAAGAAGTAACGATGTCAAGAAATATGATGTCGTAACTTACAATTTAATCAAAATATGCGTGTAAAAAAACAATAGATAATATTAGTGATTAAGTATTTTCTGCTAACAGTAACCTACCGCTAGTTAATATATATGCTGCTTGCTGTTCAAGGTTTGTAAGCATACCATAAAACTAGTTAGGCTACTTAAAGTTCCTAATTTCATCGGAGATTCTTGAATGATTGAAGAGCTTATAACCCCCTAGTTCCCTATCTCGCCAATTATCCAAGTCTGCTAAAGAGCGATCGCGGTATTTTCCGTAGCGTTCTTGTTTATTCTTAATTTTCATCCCTAAATCTGGTAAAATACCGAAGTTGGGTGGCATAGGTTGAAAATGTTTTGGTGATGCAGAACTGATAAACTCAAATAAAGCACCCATCATAGTTGTGTTTGGTAAGGTCAATGGTTCTTTACCCAAAGCTAATCTGGCAGCGTTTGTTCCTGCTAACCAACCACCAGCGGATGCAGCTGTGTAACCTTCTGTACCAATTAATTGTCCAGCAGCTAAAAGTGTGGGACGTTGTTTGAATTGCAAAGTCGGATGCATTAACTGCGGTGCGTTAATAAATGTGTTGCGGTGCATTACTCCCAAACGGACAAATTCTGCATTCTCTAAACCGGGAATCATTTGAAATATCCGCTTTTGTTCACCCCAGCGCAAGTTGGTTTGGAAACCTACCATATTCCAAAGTTGACCTGCTTTATCTTCTTGTCGTAACTGTATCACAGCATAAGGTCTTTCTCGTGGTTCATCGTTGCTACCAGGGGGAGTTAATCCTACAGGTTTGAGGGGTCCATAACGCATAGTATCTTCCCCACGCTGTGCTAATTCTTCGATAGGTAAACAAGCTTCAAAAAATTTCGCTGTTTCTCTGTCAAAATCTTTTAATTCTGTTTGCTCTGCTTGACACAATTCTTCTCGAAAGCGCAAATACTGCTCCTTATTCATGGGACAGTTGAGATACGCTGCTTCGCCTTTATCGTAACGGGAAGCCATAAAAGCAATATCACGATTAATTGATTCTCCTACAATTATCGGACTTGCAGCATCAAAAAAGCTCAAGTATTCCATTCCCGTGAAGCGACGTAAATCTTCTGCTAAGTCGGGGGCTGTTAATGGGCCACTGGCAACTACTACAATACCTTCAGGAATAGCTGAGACTTCCCCACGTCGAAAGTCTATTAAAGGATGATTTTCTAGAGTTTGAGTTAAATCTTTGCCAAATTCACCCCGATCTACTGCTAATGCACCACCAGCAGGAACTGCGTGTTCATCAGCTTTAGAGATCACAATAGCACCATTACGCCGTAACTCCTCATGCAACAAACCCGCAGCGCGATCGCTATTACTTGCACCGAAGGAGTTACTACAAACTAATTCAGCTAAATGTTCTGTATGATGAGCAGGACTAAAGCGTTTCGGACGCATTTCCCATAAAATTACTGGTACACCAGCTTGAGCAATTTGCCAAGCCGCTTCTGTACCCGCTAATCCACCTCCAATAACTTGAATTGGTTGTTCCATAGTCAGTTTTTACTCAGGATACCTTGTTTCTTTATTATGCAACCTTATTACTATGGCAACAATCAAATTTTGTTGAGATCCCCGACTTTTTAAAAAGTTGGGAATCTCACCTGCTACTAAATTATTTATAAATTACGCATTTTACGTTTCTGTAAAATTAGAAATACACGCTTAAATTTCTCAAGTTCTTCCTGACTTATATCAGACTTTTGCCATGCTTCTCGTTGCATTAACCGTTCATACCAATCATGTATTTTGGGATAAATAGTTAAAGGGAAACCTGATTTTTCTAGTAAAGAAATATCAGTTCCCGCAACAATATCACCTAAGGACACACTTTCGCCACCAAAATAAGGATTATCTTCCAACATCTCAGTAAAAAACTTTAGCACTATATCAATATGTTCTTGCGCTTGAGTTTTTTGTGATTCTTCAGCAAAAATAAAAGTAATTATTTTTGAGAGTAATTCATTTGTGGACACCATCTGTACCATCCGCACTTTTGCTAAGGCTGTCACTTCTTTTGGTAGTAAACTAGGTATGGGGTATTTTGTTTCTAAATATTCTAAGATTGCTATTGATTCTATGACTCGCAATCCATCGTTAACTATGGCTGGGATGTGATGGAAAGGATTAATTTTTAAGTAATTCTCCTCTAATTGGTCGCCATTCAAATTCATCACAATTGGTTCAAATTGAATTTCCTTTTCTAACAAACCCCGCCAAACACGACGAGACATAGGGGAAAGACGATTGTAGTAAAATTTCAACATGATGTTCTCCTAGTAAAAAAGACTATTCGGTTTGTAATTTCAGAAAAAAATACAACTACAACAAGCTATTAACACAGCCAAATATCAGTACCAAAGTTCCAATCAAAGAACCAACAGCACCAAGAATATTAGCTACGTACACAAATTGATTTTTAATAGGTTTCTCTGCTGAAAGTCCACGCTGACCCACCCAAGCACCGTAAGGTAGAGCGATAGAAAATCCGTATCCGGAAATTACAAATGACCAAACTAAAGCTGAGGTGAATACAGCATCTAGTTCCAAATTAGAAATAACAGCAGATATTGCTAGTTCGATTTCCAATGGTCGTGGTGATTTAATTGCTATCATTATTACTCCTAGTTCAATATCAGACTGTTCGGTCGGTAAAAGTACAAAAAAATTTAACTCGATGATTTTAGCTGATGTTCTACGTAATGATTCAAATGCTTAATGACTCTTGCTATATGAATAGAATCTCCATACAGTTTCGTCATCATCACTCCTCCTTCTAAGCTTGAAATCATAATAGTTGCGACTTCATCAGGATTAACATCTGAGCGAATTTCACCTCTATCTATCCCTTTATGGATGATTTTAGTAATAATTCCTCGCCAAGAATTCATTGCTCGCTGAGCGCGATCGCGTAATGCGGGATGTGCATCATCACTCTCAATCGCTGTATTCAATAGTGGACATCCACTTTTAATGATCGGATTTTGCGGGTTATCTATGTAATTACGGAATACGTTGATAATGGCTTGCAAACGCTCAACAGCATGACGTTTTTCACGTAACACAGCTAAAAAACGCCTAGTAATTTGGGCGATCGCGTAATCAAAAGCTTGCAGTGCTAAATCATCTTTGCTTTTAAAGTGATTGTATATACCTCCTTTTTGTAACCCAGTTACACGCATGATGTCAGACATAGAGGAACCCGCGTAACCTTTTTGATTAAACAGTTCCGCCGCTTGCTGAAGAATTCTTTCTTTTGTTTCTTCGCCTTTAGACATTCATACATTAAGACTGATTGGTCTGAACATATCATGATTAATTGCTTTGGTCAAGAGTGGGGAGAGGAACTTTTAACAGTGAATCCCCATAATTAATAGAGGATTTATGTAGAATATATAATAGAATCAGCTTTTAAAGAACTGTAAATATGTCTTCAGTATACAATCAACAAGTAGGAGTTAACCGTACAGAGCGTGGGCTAGTGGTTGCAGGAACTCGCATCACTTTGTATCAATTCATGGACTACCTTGATGAGGGAAACTCGCCTGAATCCTTTCGGCACTACTTTCCTCAAATTACCGATGAACAGTTTGATGCAGCAATATCTTACATTAGAGCTAATTATACTCAAGTTCAAGCAGAGTATGAAGTTATTGTCAAAGAAGATGATGAAATTAGGCGCTATTGGGAAGAACAAAATAGAGATTGCTTAGCTCAAATTGGGAAGCTACCACCACCAGGTCGAGAAGTTGCTTGGGCAAAACTTCAAGTACATAAAGCCAAGCTTGAACCTCAGCTATGAAATTTCTCATAGAACATAACTAAAGTGGCGGAATTTCGCCAACTATTTCTATACGACCTTGGGGATTTACCTGTAGTACAACGGATGCACCAGACTCAGGGATAGCGCCGATTAATTCTGTAATATTTACTTGATGAGTAACCATAAGAATTACACCTTTCGTTTGACGATTATTTAAAATGTATTTACGAAGTTGATCTGTTTGTTGCCTTTGGGTTTTATAATTATCAAAGAAAGAATTTAATGTTGGAAAAGCTTTAGGTGTGCCTAAGTTCAAAAGTTTCGCAGTTTCTAAACATCTACACCACTGGCTTGATAACACTCTAATAACAGGAATCTTCCGACTACGAAAAGCTTTACCAGTACGAACAGCTTGCGATCGCCCTTCCGAAGAAAGATTACGCTGTGTAGTACAATCTTTGAGGCGGAAATTTGCAGGATCACCTATTCCTGGTGCTAAAGCATGACGCATGAGAACTACATAGCTTTTGTCTTTTTGCTGGAGACGCGACCAAATGTTTGATGGTGCTGCTGTAGATTGGGTTGAGACATCTCCACAACCGATAACGCCGATTAGTATCAATAGTGCAGGTATTTTAGTAATTAAATTCATAGTCTGACAGCATTAGCCACTACCTTTATACAATTTCACTATACTTGAAAGCTTTACCTATTACGGATGCTGGATTTTATCCTGTTGTGAGTATATTTTGCACTTTTTACATTTTAGATGAAGCCTGAAACCTCGTCCTCCTCTTCCATCAATAAATTCTTCTTGACTTCAGCCTCCAAAGTATCGTAATGTTTATTGAAAATATATATCAATATATCGGGTGTGTAAATTTGTCAACAGTCAGTTCGCGTTTTTGGTTTGGAAATCAACACCAAAACAGAGTTGTAAGTCAAGTGTAATAGCCTCATGAATAAATCAGTATCCTTATCTAGAGGATCTTGGCGATCGCTTACCCTACCAACTGGGGGTTTGATTCTGGGATTGATAATTCTCGTGGTATGTCTAATTCTCAGCGTCAGTTTTGGTGCTGCAAAAATACCATTGGCAAAAATCATCGAATCATTTCTATCTTTCGATGCTTCCAGAGAACACCTAATAATTCGTACTGTCAGATTACCGCGTTCTATCCTAGCAATGATAGTGGGTGCATCCATATCGGTTGCAGGAGCTTTAATGCAAGGTGTCACTCGCAATCCCCTTGCTGACCCCGGTATTTTGGGAGTTAGTTCTGGAGCAGCTTTTTCCGTAGTAATGGCAATTTTCCTCTTTGGTGCATCCACACCAAGTATTTACGTTTGGTATGCGTTTCTAGGTGCTGGTGTAAGTGCTTTTAGCGTTTACTTTCTCGCTTCTTTAGGACGCGGTGGAGCTACACCTTTAAATCTTACTATTGCAGGTGCGGCAATTAGCAGCTTACTTGCCTCACTAACTTCTGGGATATTAATTGTTAGTCAACGTACATTAGAAGAAATTCGTTTCTGGTTAGCTGGTTCCTTAGCAGGTACAGATACAAATATTATCCTGCAAATTTTACCATATGTTTGTATCGGGATGATTTTGGCTTTAGCTATTTCTCGACAAGTAACTATACTGAGTTTAGGAGAAGATATCGCCAAAGGTTTAGGACAGCAAACCACATGGGTGAAAATCGCTGCGGTCATATCCGTCTTACTACTAGATGGTAGTGCGGTTGCGGTGGCTGGTGCGATTGGATTTATTGGTTTAGTAATTCCCCACATAGTTAGGTTTGTAGTGGGGGTAGATTACCGTTGGGTTGTTCCCTATAGTGCATTGTTCGGAGCAATATTGCTGTTAGTAGCGGATATTTTAGCTCGATTAATTCTTCAACCTCAAGAAATCCCTGTAGGAATTATGACAGCATTAGTAGGTGCGCCTTTCTTCGTTTATTTAGCTAAGACTAAGGTAAAAAAATGAAGGATAATATTTTGATTTTCCGTTCCAAAGTTTTACCGATATCCTTTCGTCTCCACAGACAAGTTCCGACAGTTTTACTTATAATTTCCGTTATCACATTGACAACATTTGTAATTAGTACTTCTATTGGAGAATATCCCACTCCACCGCTTATAGTTCTTCAAACCTTATTGGGAATTGATACAGGAAATCCCGATTATAGTTTTGTGATTAATACCCTACGTTTACCCCGAACATTAACAGCTTGTTTAGTAGGTATAGCACTGGCAATTTCTGGAGCTATTATGCAAGGATTGACCCGCAATCCTTTAGCAGATCCTGGAATTATTGGGATTAACGCAGGTGCAAGTTTAGCAGCAGTCAGTTTAATTATATTGCTACCTAATCTTCCTGCCGGAGTTTTACCTTTATCAGCCTTTACTGGCGCTTTAATTGCTGCTTTATTAATTTACACTTTTGCTTATGATCAAGGTACTCATCCAGTACGATTGATTTTAATTGGTGTGGGAATTTCTGCTGTTGCAGGTGCTTGTACTAGTTTTATGGTGACGTTTGGTAACATTTATGATGTCAATCAAGCATTGGTTTGGTTAGCAGGGAGCGTTTACGGACGTACTTGGGAACAAGTTTTTTCTTTTTTACCTTGGCTGATTGTATTTGTTCCTTTAGCTTTAATCAAAGCTGCGGAATTAAATACTCTGAATTTAGGAGATGAAATTGCTCAAGGTTTAGGGAGCCGTGTGGAGTGGCAACGTGGTTTACTGTTAGTAATTAGTGCAGCTTTGTCTGGTGCGGCTGTTGCAACTGCGGGAACGATTAGTTTTGTAGGGTTAATTGCTCCCCATATTGGGCGTCAATTAGTGGGAGGAAATCATCAAGGGTTGATTCCTGTTGCAGGGGTTTTGGGAGCGATGATGGTTGTGATTTCTGATTTGTTAGGAAGGGTGTTGTTTGCTCCTGTGGAAATTCCTTGCGGAATTGTAACTGCTGTTATTGGTGCGCCTTATTTTCTTTATTTGTTGGTACAAGGTCGGAAAAAAAATTAATTTTATATACCTCAGGTATAAATGCATAAACGCAAAGGTAATTTATTAAAAATGCAACAACATTATCAAATTGAAACTCGTGGGTTGACTTTAGGATATGATGGTAATATCATCATTAAAAATCTTGATTTAGTTATACCGAAAGGGCAAATTACGGCTTTAGTTGGTGCGAATGGTTGTGGTAAGTCTACTTTGCTGCGAGGATTGGCGAGGTTGCTGAAGCCGAGTAAGGGAAGTGTTTATTTAGATGCTAAAGATGTATTTAAATTATCTACCAAAGATATTGCTAAAAAGTTAGGAATTCTTACTCAAGGACCTGTTCCACCAGAAGGTTTGACTGTGAGAGATTTGGTTGGTTACGGGCGTTTTCCTTATCAAAGTTGGTTGCAACAGTGGACGAAGGAAGATGAAAGATTGGTAGATGTGGCGTTAGAAATTACTCGCATGAAGGAATTGGGAGAAAGAGAATTAGATACTCTTTCTGGGGGACAGCGACAACGAGCTTGGATTGCGATGGCTTTGGCTCAAGATACAGATATTTTATTATTAGATGAACCTACGACTTTTTTAGATTTAGCGCATCAAATCGAGGTTTTAGATTTGTTGTGGGAGTTAAATCAACAGGGACGAACTTTAGTGATGGTGTTACACGATTTAAATCAAGCTTGTCGTTATGCTGATCATTTAATTGCTGTAAAAGCAGGTCAAGTTTTTGTCGCTGGAGAACCTAATTTGGTGATGACTGAAGAGATGGTAAGGGAAGTTTTTGGGTTAGAGTGTCGGGTTGTTCCGGATCCAGTTTCAGGTACACCAATGTGTGTTCCCATTGGCAGGAAGACTAGGGAATAGGTGTAGCATAGCAATTACAGCCGTTTTCAAGTTGGTAATGTAACTATACCTCATAAACCTACAATACACTGTAAATTTATAGATTTATTGACTTCGCTTTTCTCCGACAGGGACTATAAGTCCCTGTCTAATAGCTTAAGTCCTCTGAAAGAGGACTATTTGAATCTGTCAATAATTGCTATTTTCTCCGTTTTGCTAGAGACTATATATTAATATACAAAAAATTAGTAAAATTATTTCACGCACTAAGACTCGGTATTCGACCAACCAACTGTCGTGACAATCACATCAAAATCTCTGAGAGCATCTCAAAAGCCCAGGAATTCAGCCCATCCTTTACAACGGTTGCTAGACTATGGAAGCCAATATCGTCAACAAGTTTGGCAAGCAACATTTTTTTCTATTAGTAATACTATTTTAGACTTAGCACCTCCCTGGTTGGTTGGTGTTGCTGTAGATATCCTCGTGAAGCAGCAAGATTCTGTAATTGCCAAGTTGGGTGTAAGAGATATATTTTGGCAATTTTTCCTACTTTCGGTGATTACTATCATTATTTGGATTCTAGAGTCAGCTTCTCAGTACGCATACGATAGACTTTGGCGTAATTTAGCCCAAAATATTCAGCATCGTTTACGCTTAGATACCTATAATCATGTTCAAGAACTAGATTCAGCTTACTTTGAAGAAAGTAGTACAGGTGGTTTAATGTCAGTTTTGAATGATGACATCAACCAATTGGAAGATTTTCTGAATTTTGGAGCTAGTGACATTATCCAAATTATTACCGCTATTATTATTTTAATTGGTGGTGCTTTTTTTATTTTACCTCTTTATATTACCTTGGCAGCAATGTTGCCAATGCCATTTATTATTTGGGGTTCTTTTACTTATCAGAAGCTTTTAGAAGAGCGCTATAGTGAGGTACGAGAAAGGGTAGGTTTTTTGAACTCACGATTAGCTAATAATCTTAGTGGAATTAATACAATTAAGAGTTTTACTGCGGAAGATTATGAAAGTGCTAGATTAGCAGAAGAAAGTGAAGCTTATAGAAAAAGTAATATTAAGGCAATCAAACTTTCTGCTGCATTTATTCCTGTAATTAGAATGCTAGTTTTATTCGGGTTTACAGCGTTGTTATTTTGGGGAGGAATGGCAACATATGATGGTAATATATCTATTGGTAATTATAGTGTTTTGCTAGTTTTAGTGCAGAGGATGTTATGGCCTTTAGTATCATTAGGAGAAATATTTGACAAATATCAAAGGTCAATGGCTTCTACCAATCGCGTCATGGATTTGTTAGATACTCCCATCAATGTTACTACTGGAGATATATCTTTACCTATTGAACGAGTAAGTGGGGAAATTAACTTCAATCAAGTGACTTTCGCTTATCAAGGTAGAGAACCAGTTCTTAAAGATTTATCTTTACATATTCCTTCAGGAAAAACTATTGCTATTGTTGGTTCTACAGGTTCTGGAAAAAGCACTTTAGTTAAATTATTACTGCGATTTTATGATATATTTTCTGGAAGTATTACTATTGATGGAATTGATATCCAAAAATTAAATTTACGTGATTTACGTCGTAGTATTGGCTTGGTAAGTCAGGATGTATTTTTATTCCATGGTACAGTTGCGGAAAATATCGCCTATGGTTCTTTTTATGCAACGGATGAACAAATAATAGAAGCTGCGAAAGTTGCTGAAGCACATGATTTTATTCTCCGACTTCCTCAAGGTTATGAGACAATTGTTGGGGAACGAGGTCAAAAATTATCTGGTGGACAACGGCAAAGAATTGCGATCGCTAGGGCTGTTTTGAAAAATCCACCTATCCTAGTACTAGATGAAGCCACCTCAGCGGTAGATAATGAAACGGAAGCGGCAATTCAGCGCTCTTTGGAACGAATTACTATGGATCGGACTACAATTGCGATCGCCCATCGTCTTTCTACTATCCGTAATGCTGACCAGATTTATGTGATGGAATATGGGGAATTAGTTGAATCGGGAACTCATGAAGAATTGTTGGAGCGGAACGGACTTTATGCTAATTTGTGGCGGGTACAGTCGGGAGTGAGATGAAAGTGTTGTTATCAACTGCTAATAACCTTCACTCTTTAAAATTCCGGAATACGTTGCCGAACACAAGTATAGTCGTAGGTTTGCTGAAGATTTATCGGTAAATAAAATCCGCCTTTTAAAAAGAGGGGTAAGATGGGAAGGGTATCTCCAACTCCAAACACTTCTTGCCATAAATTGAGGTAAGGAGTTTCATGGTTTTGAGCAATTTGATATGCAACAGCATACAATCCTGTGTCTAGTAAGTCAATTTGCAAATTTAGGCGATTCATTAACTCGTTGTGTAAATTTGCATTCATTGTTGTAACGATATCGACTATAATTAGCCCAATCGCTTGTTGAAGGTAAGTTTGACATTTAGAAACAAATGCCGAGCGTTGTGTTGGGCGATCTTTATTACTAGGACTGATTAACTCAATAGCGCCGACGAGGGTCGGTCCTGCTTGAGTATTAAAAATTTGTATTTCAACGACATCTGTAGTAAGTTGAAACGGTAGGGTTGCGGTGGGCGAGCTTGGCATCCAGTCCAGTAGTTTTGAGGTTTTCCGCTCCGAATTGATTAATATTGGTTCACTGAAAGCTGCTACATCAACTTCAATACCAAATTGGGCGTTTGGTTCCGCAAAGTAACCCTCTGGAAGAGATTGGTTCAGATCGTCTGCAAGATAGGTTGACCAAGCGTTATGAAAACTATGCCAGTGACGCCTAGTGCTTAAGGGAGGACGGAAGTGATCTCGGAGTGCCATTTTAAGCTCTGCTTACGTTCCGTTATAAATGTAAGTGTATCATAAAGAAAACTATTATTGCAAAGAATTCTTAATATTTGTAAAGCTGAGTATAAATTGGAGAGGGCTAGAAACTGTAACTTAATTCCTTATCACCTCTTGTCATTTCTTCCGGAATGATAATATAATGGCTTGTAGTATATAGCAGAAAACTACAATGACCAATATTCCAGAAATGACAATCAGCATTG
>Ga0224723_1000106_pt1 | contig 51764 bp, 52 predicted proteins | sample Balambano_FR2_Me_FD_161647 | JGI IMG/M metagenome (GOLD analysis project Ga0224723, IMG submission 161647) | Freshwater sediment microbial communities from Lake Towuti, South Sulawesi, Indonesia - Balambano_FR2_MetaG | ecosystem: Environmental > Aquatic > Freshwater > Lake > Sediment | place... | reverse complement strand
GTTTTAAAGAATATTCGCGTCGCACCACTTGGCAAACCATTGCTGGAAATTTTGAAGTTACAAATCAGGATATTCAAATCAACAAGCGACATGCAAACTTTTGGCAGACTCAACGCCTGTGGCTAACGCGCCTCTACCCTGACGTTTTAGCATGGCACCAAACCTGGAACTTTAACTCCCTTCGACCTGGTTTTTGGAACTGGTTGTATTTATGGTTTACAGATGTTAATATCCGTCAGTGGGTTGCGCTTAAGAATAATGAATTGCAAGCCACGTTGGCATACATTCCGCATGGGCGAGGAGAAAGTCTATTTGTAGCGGCAGGTGAAAGGTCAGAGCCAGAGGCGGTAACAGCAGTATTGATTCAGGCTAGAAAAGATTTGCTTCATTACTATCCAAAACTCACACTAGAATTTCCAATCAGTGATTTTGATTCTGCGATTCAAGCCGCAGGTTTCAAACAAATCCGCACGCTGATTTGGATGCACGCAACTTTATAAAATATTTTTCGTACACTATGTCATTGCGAGGACGCACTTGTTTTTTGTCCGAAGCAATCTTATGATTAAGTTGGAGATTGCTTCGCAAACCTCGCTCACAATGACATGAATTAATAGGAGTTCAAATGACAAGATTTATTTTACGTTGGGCGATTAATGCCGTTGCATTATATGTTGCAGTATTAATTGTGCCGGGCATTGAGTTTCGCGGCGATTGGACGGGGGTGTTGTGGCTGGCGTTAATTTCAGGTTTATTAAATGCTTCGGTGAGACCTATCTTAAAGTTTTTAACTTGCCCGCTAATTATTCTCACGCTTGGTTTCTTTACAATCTTCATCAATACTGCCATGCTTTTGCTTACCAGTAGAATTGGTCAAGCCCTCGGCATTGGTCTAACCGTTGATGGTTTTTGGACAGCCGTATTAGGCAGTTTGGTAATTAGCATTGTCAGCGTGATTATGAGTCTCTTCTTGCGTGATGAATTGAAGAAGAAGTAAGTGAAACAAAAAGAGACGGAAGTTCCGTCTCTTTTTGTTTAAGGGGTTAAGTTATAAATAGGAAAACGCACTGAAGGTGCTGACGTTTTTAGCATCACATAAAGCAATTGGGAATTGTTTATAAGTAGCAGAATAATAAATATAAGTAATAAGATTTGAAACCAATATTTATCTGCAAATTCTTTCCATGCGAGGGCGAAGAAGAGGATGAGGGCATACGTCCAGTTGGCGGAGTAGAGGAATACGTCCATGCCATAGACGAGGTGGAGGATAAAGTTGAAAAGCAGAATCAGGATGAAGGTTAGAAAGAAGCGGTTATCTTGTTTGAAAAAGTTTTTAAGGAAGAGCAATCCGCCGAATGCCATGAGTCCTATCCAAAAATAGGCAAGGAATGTGTTGAAGGCTGTATTGTAGGTGGCGAGAAGCATGGGGTCGCCGTCTATGGCGGCACGGAACATCCATGTTTTGACAAATGGAAAACCGTCGTCAATGATGAGCGGGTTGGGTGAGACAATGCTGTGTAAAACCATTACACGCCCAAGTAAATTGGCGCGTTGAATATTGGCTGGGAAGGAATTTTTTTCTTCGCCTTGTAAACTGGCAAACTCCCAAAAGTAAGGTTGTGAATTTGGGTAAATAAAATTGTTGAGTAATGATAGTGGCACAATGAATGCGAGGACAATCAAGCCATATTTTATTAATTGTTTTATATCGCGTTTGATGAAGAAATGTGCAATGACGGTTTGAGCAATGTTTGAGACGGTGATTCCAAATGCAACCAACCCAGTGATTACTAAAGCAGTGAGCGGTTTATCTTGGATTAATAAGATGAGAAACATCAATGCCACTGCCGATAAAAAGATATAGGTTTCCATCATTGAGCCAAAAGCGAGTTGTGTGGATGATGCGCCGAATATGGTTGCAATGAGTAAAGCGTATAAAGAATTTTTTGTTAGGTGTTTGACAAAATACCAAACTAAAAAAACGCACAACGCGCCAGCCAGTGCATTGGTGATATATGCCGCGAAGAGCATGTTGCCTTTTAGAAATAAGGAAATTGTAAAAACGATTGGTCGGACGATGATTAAGACGTAAGGATGAAAAGGACGGTAGTAATAATCGGCGTAGTTTTCTGTGCCGAAGCGTGTGCGATATAAATTTCCATCTGCATCGAAGAAGATGTCGTCTGCGTCATATTGCGGTTGGTTGAAGATGATGCAGAAAAACACATACACACAGAACAATAAAATGGAGATGAGCAATCCGTTTATGTTTTCATTCAGAAATTGATATAAGCGAATTTGTTGGATGTTATTCTTTCTTAACCAGTTCAGAAGCCAAAATGCGGCAGGAAACGATAGAATTAGCGGAATTAAAAAGTAAAGAAATAAGTTTGATTCTATTTGGTATAGAGAAACATCTACAATATTGGGGAATTGTGTGGCTTGGTTTACTAGCACGAGCAGAAAAATAAACAAAGATATGAAAATAATACAAGCAAGGCTAGTTTGAAACGGTTGTGATTGAAAATCGGCTTTAAGTTTGCTAAGGAGATAATACAAGAAGCAGGTTGCGAGGGTGTGAAGTAAAAATGTAACCAAGCCGATTTCAATGCCTGATTGATAAAAATTATTAAGAAAACCAATCAATGGATATATAAGCGCGGCGGTTACAAGCCACGAGATGATAAAGTTTTTTTTCGTCATTTGATGTGCAAGGCAGATGTGCTCAGCATGGTTAATATCAATTGCGAGTTGTTGAAACATAATAAAGCTATGAAGGTAAGCAAAAGCATTTGAAACCAGCGTTTATCTGCAAATTCTTTCCATGCCAGTGCAAGAAAGAGCATTAATGCATACGTCCAATTGACAGAATAAAGAAAAACATCTTTGCCATAGCGCATGTGAAGCGCGAAGTTGAACAGCAAGATAACGATAAAAGTAATTTGGTAACGATTATCTTGTTTGCGTATATTTTTGAAGAAAAGAAACGCACCTAACAAGATAAGCCCAAGCCAAGCATACGCCGTTACATTTTGTAATAAAGTTTCATAATTACCCAGTCGCATCGGGTCTTTTTTGATAGAGGCGCGAAACATCCACACTTTCAGGAATGGAATTTCTTCTTTTAAGATTAAGGGTTCAGGGGCAACTATACTATTTAGAATCATCACGCGCCCCAAAAAATTAGCACGTTGCACAGTTGGCGGAAATTGATTATGCCCTTCACCTTGATAGGAAGTTAAGTTCCAAAAATAAGGTTGGGATTCAGGATATACAAAATTATGCAATAAAGTTAATGGAACAATGAAGGCGGTGACAATTAATCCATAGATGATGATTTGTTTTATGTTACGTTTGATGAAAAAATGAGCAATTATAGTCTGACCAAAATTTGAAATGGTGATTCCAAATGCAACTAAGCCTGTTATTACTAAAGCCGCCAAAGGTTTGTCTTTCAAAATCAAAGCAATAAATATTAAAGCAGTGGCGGCTAAGAAGATATATGTTTCAATTAAAGAACTAAATACCAATTGCGCGGCAGATGCTCCAAACAAGGTCGCAATCAATACGTTGTAAAAATTATTCTGCACAAAATGTTTAATGAAATACCAAACCAGAAACACACATACTGCACCTGCAAATGCTGTTAGTGCAAATGTGCCATATAAGGTGTTGCCAGCAAAAAAAACAGAAAAGATTGCAACCAATGGGCGGATGATGATTAACACAAAAGGATGAACAGGTCGAAAGTAATAATCTCGCACAAGTTCGGTGGCAAACCGCCTGCGCCATAGAAGAGCATCTGAGTCGAAAAAAATATCATCCACATCAAATGTAGGTTGGTTGAAAATAGAAGCGAATAAAAAATAAATAGAAAAGAAAATTAAAGATAAAACAATGCCGTTTTTATGTTCATCTATCAATTTTATAGTTTTGAGATTTGGGATAGATAAGATGATAATGATGACTGCGAAAAATATCCATTGACTAAAAACCAGCCGCTTTGTTTCCGCTTCAAACAGACTGGGAAACTGCTCTGCCATCTGAAACAGACTCCACGCCCAAGCGGCCAGCAGTGCAAACAAAATTGTATGAACTATAGACTCGGTAGTAAAAAAGCGTTGTTTGATGACGTTCAATTTAACCGCCGCCAAGATATGGGGCAAGCCCGCTTAAGATGATGGAGAGAAACCGCACGTTATTTGCAAACATGGCAAGTAAAAAGATAACCATACTTGCTTGAAACCATGTCTGCGTGGCAAATGTTTTCAGTGAGAGTGCAACAAAAAAGACGATGAGAAAGGTCCAATTGGCGGTGTATAAAAACAACTCAGTGCCATAATTCATGTGTAAGAAAAAGTTGAAGGCGAGCCCGCCAAGTATCCCGTAGAGCAGAGGCGCGTTGTCTGAGCGTATATTTTTTATGAATAGAATCAAAGAAGTAAGTAAGAGAAGTCCCCACACAATCAGTGGCAAATTTGCCAGCCCTTCATACGAAGCAATGGTGCCGTCGTTCTCGTTATAGGTTTTGAAACTAATCAACGAGTCGCCTGAGGGTTGTAATCTTTTTCCTTCAATGGGGGTGGGTGCGAGGACGTTGTAAAGAAACATATTGCGTGAGACCATTTCGGCACGCATGGTTAATCTGTCTGTTGGGGTGGTGTGAACGGGGCGGGAGAACTGCGCTTCAAACAAAATATCTTCTGGCACCCAAAAGGATGATTGATTGCCCGGAAATAGCATGTTTACAAAAGCTGTTAAAGTAATTCCTGCGGTTAGCACAATTACCCCATAATATATTAGGCGCCAAAAGCCAAATTTTTTGAAAAATAGCGCAATCATACTTTGGGCAATATTGGTGACGGTAATTCCAAACACGAGCAAGCCTGCTGGCACAAGAACGGAAAATCTTTTTTCGTTTGCTTGAACTAATAAAATAAAAAACACAAGCGATGCCATACCAAACACATACGTTTCGGTAATAGAGCCAAATAGCAAGTGGGAAGCACTTGCTCCAAGCAGTGTTGAAAAAATAAAAGCATGGGTGTCGTTTTGAACGGCACGTTTGATGAAAACCCATGCCATAAACACTGCCACGCCACTGGTGAGTGCCATGCCAAGCATGGGGGCTAGAAACCATTTGTCTGCTAGAAATAAGCCAATGAAGCGCACAAACGGGCGAATGGTAATGAGTGTGAGAGGGTGTACGGCGCGGTTGACATTGTAGCCTTCTGGTAAGCCTAAAATGGCAAACCAGGGTCCAGCGTCTGCCTCGAAGATGATGCTGTTAAAACTAAAGGTAGGGTGGTTGATGGCGCGTGCTAGGATAAGATTGATGAAAAAAAACGCGGTGCCTGCATACATGCCAGCAATATTTTCTTTGATAAATGAAAACAGTTTTGTTTTGCGAAAGGCTTCGTACCAACCGCGTTTTTCAATTTGCTCTAAAGCGATTATTCCCCACGCACTGCTTACTACTGCGCTTGAAAGATACACGTCAAACCAAGCGGATGAGATTTGGAAAAACCCCGCTTGAAACATACTTGGAAATTGCAAGCAGGTATAAAAAATAATCCCAACAAAAATAGGAAGGGTTAAGACTAAAAAGATATTCAACCAATTTTTGAGAAACCCATGCCGCAAAGACCAAGTGGTATGGCGCATGAGGTAATATCCCGCTATGTTAAACGGAATCAGCCATATTGCTGTAACTGCCATGAGGTGATATTTGCCTTCTAATGTGCCAGCGATGAAGCCGATGAGAACGTAAAGAATAACAAAACTTAATAAAAACCCTGCTATGTATTGCCCGTTGAAATATTTTTTTTGCAGGCGTTCTAAAGCGGGTGCAGATGGAAGCATTAAGCAAAAAATGGCAAAGGCGTAAGCGCATGTCCCCAGCCAATATATGCGAGATGTGCCGACAGATAACACGGTGATGGCGGCGGCAATGAGTGAGAAGGTTGCAAATGCTATTAAGATGTAAAGATTTCTTTGTTTGAGCCAATTGAAAACTTTAGGATAGGTTTCAAATAATAAGAAGCCGATGGCTAGTGTGGGAACGGCGACCAACATGAAACGGTCAATGCTGTTTTCGTATTCGGTGTAACCAAAATAAATAACGGCGGACGAGAAACTAATGGCAAAGGCAATCAATAATGATATCCCCGCTCTGATGAACAAACCCAATATTTTCATGTGATGCGTCTCCAAAGTAGTTTGTGAGCGGCAGATTTTACTTCAAGTTTTGTACGAGTTGTAGAAATTCTTTCCATTCTTCTTCAAAGAAGTGAACGGTGACGTTGTTCATTTCAACATGGTAGGTGGTTTCGCCATCAGGTTCTTCGGCTTTCCAAGCGAGGAAGTTTTCGGTTTCGGCGAGGGTTTGTGTATGTGGGGAATTATTGTTATTCATGGAAGTCTCCTGTTTGTAGAAAATATGTTGAGGCGTAGATTAAGGCTTCTTTTTGAAGCGCAGGCTGAGGTCACGAAAGAGGCGGCGAATCCAAACGAAGAAGCGCGAGCCAGGTGGGGGTGCCGGGTGATGAAGCTCTTGTTCAGGGAATGGATTCAAATCGAGCATTTTTCGCATGACGTAATTCCAGAGTAAGACGGCAGTGGCTAATAATGGGGCGGCGACGACAACGCCAAGTAAGCCGAATAAGTTGGCACTGATGATGGCGGCAACTAGAACTGCGGCTGGGTGAACTTTGAGTGCATCTGAAAGAATGCGCGGAGAGACGAGGTTATCAAAGATTTGGTCTATGAGCAGGGCAATGACTAAGACGAGAAGTGTGTAGGATAAAGGTTCTAAGCCAAATAGTTTGTAGGTTTGGAAGTATGCAATGATGATGAGGATAATCCAGTTGACTGCTGGACCCACATAAGGCACGAAACGTGCTAAGCCGGCAATGAATGCGAGTGTGACGGCATATTGTACGCCGAGTATGCTTAATACGATGGAGTATACGATGACGGTGAGGAGGAAGATGATAACTTGTCCACGCAGGAAGGCGTTCCAAATTCTGCCTAGTTCGCGGCTGAGGCGGGCAAAATCTTGTCCGTAACCGGGAATATCTATGGAGACCATGCGCTCACGTAAGCCGCCACTTTCTGCTAATACAAAGTATGAGACGAGAAGTACGAACAACGTCCAGCCGAGGAAGTTTGCGGCACTGCCAGCCACTGTGCCAAGCAAAGTGCCTGTGCGGCTGAGTAAAGGTTGTACCATGCCAAGCACTTGTTGGCTGAGGTCGCTTAGGTCTAGGGCGCTGAAATCTAGGGTGAATATCCAAAATTGATACGTTTGACCTGAAATGTTTTCAATTAATTCGGGAAGTCTTGTAAGGGCATCTTGCACAATGACAACAAAGCTTTGAATTTGTTGCACCAGCCCCACGCCGCCTAAGGTGAGCAAACTAAGCAGGATGAGAATGATGATAAAGTAGATGACTGCCACCGCCGCCCCCCACGAAAAACGTAGTTTCTTTTGAAGAAAATCAGCAATCGGGTGAAATAAATATGCCAGTGTGAGGGCAATCATCAATGGGGTGATGATGAATTGAAACTTGACTAACAATGCGCCAGCAATGACGGTAATGGTTAGTGCGACGACAAGTTTGGTATTGGTTCCCCAACTTGGGGAGTTGGTGTGATTTTTCTCATTCATAGGCTTGGTTCCAATTTGGGATTGTATCAAAGATAGAATTTTTTATAAATTGTAACTGATTAAAGAAGTGTCTAACTTAGGAAGTATTTAAGTACGGTGATATTTATGTCGCCTGTAAAACGCAAGATAAATCTTGCGGTACATTTTCTTTTACTCACCTGATTAAACAAAAACGCCCCGCGAGAGTTGCAGGGCGTAAGAGTCGAAGCGGTTTAACATCCAGACAAAAATGGGAAGAACACGCACCAGCGGAAGGTCGAATCTACCCACCAGAAGAATCCAGCACATAAGCAGATGAAGAGGAAAACTCCAACGCCAATGAAGATTGGTGTCATATTTCTTTTTGGGGCATTCGCAGGTGGTGCAGAATATGCAGGGGCAGGGGGTGGTGAATAGGATTGTGCAGGAGGAGCCGATGGAACTGCTTTACGAGATACGGCTACGGTTGCGCCAGCATCGGAATTAATCGCATCATACATGAGTACAATTTGCTCACCCAGCGACACAACATCCCCAGCCTTTAACACAACGGGTCCTGCCAAGCGTTGACCGTTTACAAAAGTTCCGTTGGTAGAACCTAAATCGTCAATCACAAATTTGCCGCCTTGGAATGTAAGGCGAGCATGTTTGCGTGAAACTTCTGCGTCGTTGATGGCAACACCATTAGACGAATCACGCCCAATAGTCAGTTGTTCACCTTCTAGCGGAAAGACTACGCCAGGGGTAGGTCCAGACCTCATCACAAATTGAAACTGTGCCATTCTCTTCCTCCGAAAATAATTTCAAATAACTTGTTTAGTGTAAATCTTTCAAGCCAAAAAGTCAATTCATACTTAATGGCTACTTTTTCTTCGATGCCTTTTGTGGCTCAGCCATTATTTCTTCTCGTGGCACTGTTTTGCTAGCACGAGGCAAATATAAAATGAAAGCAGTGCCAACAGCGGGTTTGCTTTTTACTTCAATGCGCCCACCATGCCCGTAAATAATTTGTTTACAGATAGATAAGCCTAGCCCTGTACCAGAAGTTTTATTTTCATGCTCACGTACACGGTAAAACTTTTGGAATAAATGTGGCAAGGCTTCTTCTGGAATGCCGATACCAGTATCTTGCACAAAAATGGCGGTTTCAGTTTCACGTGCTTCAGCGCGGAGCATGACTGTTCCATTGGGGCGATTATATTTGATAGCGTTGCTCAATAAATTTAGCAATACTTGTTTGATTTTATCTCTATCCGCTTCTAACAATGGAAGTCCTTCTGGTGACTCAACCCTCAACTGGATATTATCTTCAATGGCTTTACTAGACATCACATCTTTGCATTCATACAGTAAATCTGCAAGGCTGAAAATCGTTTTACGAAATTGTACCCGCCCAGATTCAAGGCGGGCTAAATCTAAGAATGAAGAAGCCAGTGCATTTAATCGCATGGTTTCGTTGTGAATGTTAGTGACAATTTGGTCTCGTTGTTCTTGAGACATTTCCGGGCGGAGTAAAAGGTATGTGGCAGTGCTTAAAGAAGAAAGCGGCGTGCGTAATTCGTGAACAAATTCTGAAATTAAGTCTGATTGTTGGAATAAGCGAGTATTTTCAATCGCAACTGCGGCTTGCGCCCCTAATACTAACAGCATCGATTCATCATTATCTGAAAATTTGCCACGATGTTTGTTTAATGCTTCTAGCACGCCGACGATTTTATTTTTTGTAATTAATGGAACACCTAATAAAGATTGTGTGGTTAACCCCGTAATCGCTTCTACATTGGAATAAAAACGTGAATCATCATGGGCGTTGGTGATGCGAACTGGTTTGCGGTTGTTGACAATCCAACCAGCAATACTGCCATCTAATGGAACTGTGATTCCGCGCCTTGTGGATTCATCCATGTTGGTTGAAACTTGAAAATATAACTGACGGGATGTATCGTCATATAACAAAATAGAGGCGGCTTCGGCACCACAAATTTCTGCGGCGGCATGAACAATGCGTGAGAGCAAAATATCTAAATCAAGGGTCGAGGCAAGGTCGCGGGCAATATCCACGAGGCGGCGATAGCCATCTAATCTCTCGGTTTTTATCTCAGCCATGTAACACTCTCTCTGTGATTGCAGGAAGAATTGTAGAAACGTCTTCTGAAAAAATTACATCAGCCCGAACATTAATATATGTTGGTGCATTGTTGATGATGATTAAATGTCCGCCGCGGTCTAAGGTTTGCATGGGTAAACCTGCCACAGGCAAAACTTCTAATGAGGAACCAGCAACCAGCATGAGGTCAGATTGACGCGCTTGTGTCTGTGCTTTGTGCCATGCGGCTTGGGGCAATTGTTCCCCGAACAAAATTACATCAGGTTTTAAAGTCTGGTTGCACTTTGGGCAGTGCGGAATTTCACCTGTTTCAACAAACGGGGCAAGGTATGGTTCGGCGTTTACCTGATGATAACACTGTGTGCAGGTTAAAGTTTGCATCGTTCCGTGCATTTCAATTACAGTTTTGGAGCCTGCTTTTTGGTGTAGGGTATCAATATTTTGGGTGATGATAGATTTAAGATAGCCTTTTTTTTCTAATTCTGCTAATGCAAAGTGGGCTGGGTTGGGGTTAGCATAAAAAATTTGGCTTGCTAATGGGCGAAACCATGCAAAGAATCTTTCTGGATGGGTGCGAAAGGTGCTGAGTGATGCAACTTCTAACGGTTCATCCTTCGACCATAAGCCTGAGTCGGTCGACCTGAAATCTGGGATTCCAGATGGAGTGGAGATTCCTGCGCCGGTTAGGATGATAGCATGTTTGGCTTGGCGGATTAAGTCCGCGGCGAATTGAATGTTATTTTGTGTCTGTGATGTAAAAGAACTCATCGCGCCTTTTCGCGCTTGATAATGGCATCTGCAATTTTGAGAAATTGCTGTGAGGTCATGTTGCTCGGTTGTGAAACCACTGCTGGGGAGTGCACGCGCGTGGCTTGTAGAAATAATTCTGGTGCGGGGGTAATGGTTGCGGTAATGGGGTGCCCAAGCCTCTCTTGCGCTTTGTTTGCTGAGAGTTGCCCTTCTGAGCGTTGACGGTTATTTAAGAGAGCAATGATGGTGTTACGGTCTATATTCAAACTAGCAATCTCATCAATTAATATTTTTGTATGGTCAATTGTATTGGGCAAACCCTCAAATACAACGACTCTTTCATGACAAAGTGAAAGCAAGCGTTGTGTATAAGTTGGCAGACCTGCTCCTAAGTCTAAGATAATGAAGCGACCTAAAGTGACAAGCCTTGCAACAAGGGATGCAAAATTCTCCACTTGAGAAATCAGGTTTATGTCTTTTGGGTTTTCAGAAGCCGTGAGGAGTTTTAAGCCTGAGTTGTGACTTTCTAATGAAGATTGTATTTTTTCACGAGTGGCTTCTGAGGCAGTTCCTTGTAAAATTTCAACAAGTTTTTTCTCGTTCTTTAGCCCCAAATCTGCTCTTACTGTGCCAAGCCCTGGGGTTAGTTCGGCAAGAATTACTTCAGATTGTTCACGAGTATATAAAGCCGCCGCAATGTTCACTGCAACTGTTGAAACGCCAAGACCACCCCGTGCTGAAATAACGCCAATTACATAACCTACACCTTCTTGTGAATCTAGTTTGATTTCATCTGTTTGTTTTGTAGTGGAACGCGATAACAATGCTTTTACATGTGCTTGAAGTTCATTGGGGTGGGTTGGTTTGGTCAGGTAATCATCAGCACCAACTTCAAAACCACTCACCTTATCATCTAATTGTGTCTTGGCGGTAAACATTAAAATGGGGGTAGAAGCGGTTAGGGGGTTTTTACGCAAGCGACGCGTGACCTCATAGCCATCCATATCAGGCATCATCACATCGAGCAAAATTAAATCTGGGCGTTCTTCAAGCGCTTTTGCTAACCCTTGTGTTCCGTTAGATGCGGCAATAATTTGGTAGCCCTGTCTTTGCAACATCAAGCCAACCAAACGTAAAGTATCTACATCATCATCAACAATCAAGATTCTTTCAGCCATGTTTACCTCATTATTCTCACTCTATTATAACGGACAAGTTCTTACATTTTATTAACTTTTAGCGTGCTATAATCTTAGTTGCATAAGGACAAAAATATAGTCCTCCTTATGGGGATGACAGGCTTCGACGGGAGAGGCTGGTTCCGAAATGCGAGCCGAGAGCGTACCGAACTCGTAAAATCAGTACAAAAACTCAAGTGCCAACAAAAGCACTTCATACGCTGCTATGCCCCTCGCCGCCTAGTGTGGTGAACATAACAGTATGACATCTTAGGATGTCACGTCCGCCGGCACCGCCCACTATCGGGTGACGGAGCGGGCGAGACAAAGATAGTGTGCTACATATGATTCTGCTAAATATGTAAAAGACCAGCAGATGGTCACAGGTTTACTAGCCCGCTGAGATGCCTGTGATGACGAAAATCAGCAGGCTACGCTCGTAGAGTTTCGAGAGTCGAATCTTTCGGACGCGGGTTCAATTCCCGCCATCTCCACTAACTAAAAATCCAGCTCTTGGCTGGATTTTTAGTTTAACTATATCCTTGACAGATATATCTATTACGGATATAGTTAAGCTATGTCATATGAACAAGCAACAGCACGTTATAAACAGTGGTACTCTAAACTACTTCTCTTTTATCCTAAACTGTACCGCGAGAGTTTTGAAGAAGGAATGAAGCAGACCTTCAATGACCTTTGCCACGAGCGATACAAAGCAGGAGAAAAATTATTTAGTTTCGTACTTTGGACGTTCGCTGACACAATCGCAGGAATTATTAAAGAAAATATAGAAAAGGAAAATAAAAATATGAACTCAATACTTAAAAATTATGGAGCCTTAATAATCTACATCATTACGGCAATTGCAATAATTGTTTCGGCACTTCTGCTAAAAGACACTGAATATGAGAATACATGGCTTTACATACTTGGTGTAGGTTCAGTTCTTGCATCCTTTGTTGAAATATATTCAAAAAAGAACAAGAGCTAGTCTTTCAATTTATTATGTTTTGTTAAAGGAAAATCTATGGCAACTGAAAATCAAATTCAGCCTCTCACCCCTGCCGTCTTTCATATCTTGCTAGCACTCTCAAAGGAAGAAAGACATGGTTATGGAATCATGAAGCAAGTCGAAAAAGATTCGCAGGGAAAAGTCAGCATGGGAGCAGGAACCTTATATGGGTCATTGAAGCGCATGTTAGATTCAGGCTTGGTTAAAGAAAGTGATAAACGCGTCGACCCAACTATGGATGATGAGAGGCGGATTTATTATCAAATTACACCGACTGGTAGAAAAGCACTTGAAGCTGAGTTAGAAAGATTCAAACATATTGTTTCGGTTGCAAAAGAACGAAAACTTTTTCCAAACACCTATGCAATTTAAAAAAACTATCTTTCAGATTTGTGATTAACAATTGTGTTATAAAAAGGGCATGAAAAAATATATTTTTATAGGATTATCAATCCTCATCACTGCCTGCAATATTGGAGTTCAACCTCCTGCAACTGAAACAATTTCGACTGAAACGCCTCTTCCCACGCCTCTGCCTGCTACTGCAACTGAGACTTTTGTCTTAACCCCAACTTCCGCACCTACGCCTGAACCACCACCTTTATATTTCACAGACGAATTTACATCTGCATCCCCGTATTGGACATTTTCTCAAACAGGCGGACTCAACACTCCAATCACATCTTATGAAAACGATTCATTGCGGATTGACATTTCCTCACCTGATACTTGGATGATTGCAATACACAACGCCCATACTTACAACAATGTATTTATCAAAACAAAAGCAAACATCACATCCACAGGTTCGTTTGGATTAATTTGCCGTTACAACGAAAATGGTTGGTATGAATTTAATATCTACAGCGACGGAACATACAATCTTTTATACGGACAACAATTAACCGAAGGCGTTGCTAGATATATTCCATTAAGCACAGAATTTAGCGGACACATCACGCCATCTAGTGAAATAGGCTTGCATTGCCAAGATAACTTTCTTTTAGCGTATGTAAATAATAATTTAGTAAGAAGAATAGATGTCACAAACTATGGGTTAGGAGAAGGGCAAATTGGGATTACCGCCTCCTCCGTTTCAGAGTCACCTGTGAGTATTAATTTTGAGTGGGTACAAGTTATTAACGAATAAGGTACTGCAATATTTATATTGCCAGTAAAACGCGATATGAATATCGCAGTACTTAAATTTCACCAATAAAATTTCTATATAAAGTTAACACTTTTCTTGCAGAATTCGCTTAAGATAGGAACATAAACATTCTTATGTCATGCTGAGTGAAACGAAGCATCTCTTCCACTAATGTATGAGACTCTTCGCTACGCTCAGAGTGACATGAACAATAAGTAAGGAGTTTTGATATGGCAAAAATTATAGGAATTGACTTAGGTACAACCAACAGTGTGGTCTCTGTCATGGAAGGTGGTTCAGCCACCGTGATTACAACTGCCGAGGGTGGACGCATCGCTCCATCTGTTGTGGCGTTCAACAAAAATGGTGAACGCATGGTTGGGCAAACTGCCAAACGCCAAGCAGTTGTCAATGCAGATAACACTATCTATTCTATTAAAAGATTCATTGGTCGTCACTTTGACGAAACCTCTACAGAACGAAGCATGGTTCCTTATCAAGTTGTAAAAGGAGCAAGCGGAGATGTGCGTGTGAAGATTCCCGTCAATGGAAAAGAATATTCACCGCAAGAAATAAGCGCAATGGTGTTGGGCAAGTTGAAGTCTGATGCTGAAGCGTATTTAGGTGAAACCGTCACACAAGCTGTGATTACAGTCCCAGCTTATTTCAATGATAGTCAACGCCAAGCCACAAAAGATGCTGGCAAGATTGCTGGACTCGAAGTGTTGAGAATCATCAACGAACCGACCGCTTCTGCTCTGGCTTATGGCTTGGATAAAAAGAAAAATGAAAAGATTCTTGTCTTCGACTTGGGTGGCGGTACTTTCGATGTATCAGTGCTTGAAGTTGGCGAAGGTGTGATTGAAGTTAAATCAACCAACGGTGACACACATCTTGGTGGTGACGATTGGGATCAAAAGATTACCAATTGGGCGGCAGATGAATTTAAGAAAGATCAAGGCATTGACTTACGAAATGATAAGCAAGCCTTACAACGTCTGCGTGAAGCCGCTGAAAAAGCAAAGATTGAACTTTCTACCGTGATGGAAACAGAAATCAATTTGCCATACATCACTGCGGATGCTGGCGGACCAAAACATTTGCAATTGAAATTGAGCCGCGCAAAGTTTGAGCAGATGACTGAAGATTTGCTCACGCGCTGTCGTAAACCATTTGAAGCCGCGTTAAAAGATTCTGGTTACTCTGCTGACCAACTTGATGAAGTTGTTTTAGTCGGTGGTTCAACACGTATGCCAATGGTTGCGGATTTAGTTCGCAAGTTAACCAATGGAAAAGAACCGAACAAAGGTGTGAACCCAGATGAAGTCGTTGCCATTGGTGCTGCCATTCAAGGTGGTGTGCTGGGTGGTGAAGTGAAAGACATCTTGTTATTAGATGTGACTCCACTTTCCTTAGGTGTTGAAACCATGGGTAGTGTAATGACTGTGATGATTGAACGTAACACTACTATTCCTGTTCGCAAAACAGAAACATATTCCACTGCGGCAGATAATCAAACCGCTGTTGATATTCATGTTCTGCAAGGTGAACGCCCAATGGCTGGTGACAATATGAGTCTTGGAAGATTTAGACTCGATGGAATTCCACCAGCACCACGCGGTATTCCACAAGTGGAAGTGACATTTGATATTGATGCGAACGGCATTTTAAATGTGACTGCAAAAGATAAAGCCACTGGCAAAGAACAAAAAGTGACCATCACCGCTTCTACCAACTTGAATAAAAATGATATTGAACGCATGGTTCAAGAAGCCAAACAAAATGAAGCAACAGATAAAAAACGCCGTGAAGGTATTCAAGTGAAAAACGATGCCGATAACCTCGCTTATCAAATTGAAAAATCATTAAATGAACTTGGTGATAAAGTTCCTGCCGCTGAAAAAGATTCGATTGAAACAAAAGTCAATGAACTCAAGCAAACCGCTCAAGGTGATGATATAGATAAAATTAAGAAATTAACGGAAGAGTTACAACACACCTTCCATGCACTCAGCCAACAATTGTATTCACAAGGGCAAGGTCAACCCCAAGCACAACCTGAAGGTGGACCTGCACAAAGTCAAGATGGCGATGTGATTGATGGTGAAGTGAAAGAGTAAGACGTGATTCGTAATTCGTAATGCTTAAGAAACCTCCGAGATTTTTAAAATCTCGGAGGTTTTATTCTTTTGTTAATCATAATTAATGTTACATTTTATATTTAATATATAATCCTTCCCATGAATCAGTTCTTTAGCAAGTTAAAACAAATTAACAAAAAATGGTACATCCCAATTGGCATCCTCTTTGCCATTGGCATTTACTTTCTCCCGCCTGTCCATGATCGTCTTTCCACACGAGTTGAACTTTTACAAACTCGTATCATTTATTTTTTCAACCCGCCCAGCGAAGCAGTATTTCAACCCAGTGAACAAAATCCATTGACTGTTGAAACCGCAGTCGGAACTGCTCGCGCAGAAATGATGTTGACATTAACACCCGCTTCGACTCCTACTCTGAAACCTGCTTCTACACTTCAACCGACGGTTACGCCTACACCACTTCCTGATTCAGTTGTATTAGATGGGATAACCTATGTTACCCAAAAAGGACGTTGGAATTATTGTGGACCTGCAAACTTAACGATGGCATTAAACTTCTGGGGTTGGGAAGGCGACCGTGATGACGTTGCTATGGTGGTTAAGCCGGGTTCTCCTGATCTGAAAAAAGATTTTATTCAGAGAGGGCAACCGGATAAAAACGTAATGCCATATGAATTAATAGACTTTGTTAACAACCAAACAACTGAATATCGTGCACTTTCAAGATATGGCGGTAATATCGAACTTATAAAAAGTTTAATTGCAGCTGGTTTTCCAGTTACAATAGAAAAAGGCACTTATGACAATGATGCTGCTGGAATATATAGTTGGTTTGGGCATTATTTATTTACTACAGGTTATGATGATGCCAAAGGTGGATTCATTGTGCAAGATACTAATTTAGAAAATGGGAAAAATTTATTAAGCAATTATGAGGATTATCAAGACGGTTGGCGTGCTTTCAATTATTTGTTTATGGTTGTTTATCCTGCTCAACGAGAAGCTGAAGTTTTAAGTCTTCTTGGTCCATGGGCAGATGAAACTTGGGCAACACAACACGCCTTAGAAATTGCAGAAATAGAAACGCAAAGTTTAGAAGGTAATGATTTATTTTTTGCTTGGTTCAACAAAGGTACAAGTTTAGTAGCATTAAATCGTTATGGTGAAGCATCTATTGCTTATGATGAAGCCTTTCTATTTGAGTGGGAAGAGACAAAAGCACAGCCACGTCCATATAGAATGGTATGGTATCAAACGGGACCTTACTTTGCTTACTATTATTCTGCCCGCTATCAAGATGTAATTAATTTAGGAAACGTTACATTAAAAGTGGTGCCAACCCTTGAAGAATCCCTACTCTGGCGCGGACGTGCCTACTATATGATTGGTGATACTCAATCTGCAATAAATGATTATCGCGCCGCGCTTCAAGTCCATGCCAATTGGTTTCCTGCCGTGCAAGCGTTACAAGAATTAGGCGTTCAACCATAATCGGCTATAATTAATAGTATGGAAGAAATTGAATTCCCAAGATTAGATAAGACAGTGCTTTCAGTTGTCTCTTCATTTGAAGAAGCAGATGAAGAAGATAGAAAATATTGGCATTCCCGAACCCCAATTGAACGCTTGCAACATACAGAGTATCTGCGGAGAATTAATTATGGCGACAGTGCTACCGCCCGACTTCAAAGAGTTCTTGAAATTGTTGAAAGAACATGATGTTCATTATTTATTAATTGGGGGATATGCCGTTAGTTATCATGGATACGCTCGCACAACAGAAGATATGGATATTTGGGTTGCTGTTCATCCTGATAATGCACAAAAAATTTATTCTGCCTTAATATCTTTCGGGCTTGATGACCCTAACTTAAAACCTGAAATTTTTTTACAAAAGCCTAAAATTCTTCGCATGGGATTTCCACCTGTACGCCTTGAAATTACTACATCTATTGATGGGGTTGATTTTAATGAATGTTACCAATCAAAAATCATAGACAAGATAGATGGAGTTGAAGTCAATCTCATTGATTTACAAAATCTCAAAAAAAATAAAAAAGCAAGTGGTAGAGCAAAAGATATTGATGATATTGAGCAATTACCATGAAAATCCTACACTTCGCAGATGCACACATTGACATGGCAAACTACGGCAGACATGACCCTGCTTCTGGTTTGCCATTGCGTGTTTTAGATTTTCTCAAATCATTAGACACAATCGTTGATACAGCGATTCAAAGCAAAGTAGATATGGTCATCTTTGCTGGGGATGCATACAAAGACCGTTCACCATCACCGACATTTCAACGCGAGTGGGGCAAACGCATTATGAAGTTATCTCAGGCACAGATTCCAACTTTGTTGCTGGTTGGTAATCATGATATTTCTCCCGCCATTGGGCGCGCTCACGCATTACAAGAATTTAAAACACTGCAAGTGCCATTTATCAAAGTGTTAGACAAACCCGAATTTCTTAAATCAGAAGATTTATGGGATTTACCACTTCAAGTTATCGCCATGCCATGGATTGCTCGCTCTGGATTCATGGCTGTGACGGGTGAAACTGATTCAAAAGAAGCCTTCTCACGCATTGAAGATAACATTGGAGAATTAATTGCAGGTTGGTTAGAAGAATGTGATGAGTCTTTGCCAATTGTCTTAACGGCTCACGCTTCGATTGAAGGTGCAAAATATGGCGGTGAAAGACTTGTCATGTTAGGAAACGATTTAGTATTATCTGGCAGTTTGGTGAAGAATCAAAAATTAAGTTATGTAGCCATGGGTCACATTCACAAACCGCAAGATGTGAATGAAGGCAACCAGCCGCCAGTGGTTTATCCTGGCTCAATTGAGCGAGTTGATTTTGGTGAAATCAAAGAAGATAGATTCTTTGTGATTGCGGATGTTGAAAAAGGGAAAGATACACAAGTAGAATGGATTCAACTGACAGGCGTAAGAAAATTTATAGATTGCCGAACCAGTTTGAAGTCAAGTGAAGAGGCGATGCAATTCCTCAAAGAGCAATTACCAAAGTCAAAAGAAATGGCTGATGCGATTATCAGATTAACCGTTGAATATCCAAGAGAATGGGATTCGCTAATTGATGAATCGTCTTTGCGAAAATATGCCGAAACAGCGTTTGAATTTCATTTAGTGAAACGCCCGCAAAGCCAAGCGCGCGCAAGAATTGGAGAAGGTCAAGTAGTGAGCAGTTTAAGCCCAATGGATTTATTGGAACAATATTTTGATTCAGCCAAAGTGAAAGATGCTGATGAATTAAAACGATTGGCGCAAGAAATTATTTCGGAAGAACAGTAAACCAGTAGACAAGTAAATAGGTAGGGAAGTAAAATAATCGTAATTCGTAATTCGTAATTCGTAAATCAAAAATCAAAAATCGTAAATCGAAGAGGTTCTTATGTCTGCTGAAAATTCACGTTATCGTTGGTTCGTGGTTGTTGTTTTTTTCTTTTTCATTCTTTTGCACCAAACTGATAAATTGATGATTGGGTCTTTGCAAGTGCAAATCAGCGAAGATTTTCAAATCAACAACACGCAGTGGGGTTTGGTAAATTCTGGCGCGTTAATCGTGGCGACGATTTTATATCCCGTGTGGGGATATTTATATGACCACTACGCGCGTGCAAAATTATTAGCAGTTGCATCTTTTATATGGGGCGCGACAACTTGGTTGAATGCCATTGTAAAAACTTTTGGTGGATTTTTAGCGACTCGGGCATCTACGGGGATAGATGATTCTTCATACCCAGGTGTGTACACGCTGATAGCGGATTATTTTGGTCCGAACCTGCGCGGAAAAATTTATGGCATTTTGCAATTGGCACAACCACTTGGTTATTTACTTGGGACAATTCTTGCCTTAATGGTCGCGCCTGCCATTGGCGGGTGGAGAAATGTTTTCTTCATCACTGGTGGTTTAGGACTTGTAATTGCGATTTTGATTTTCTTCTTCGTCAAAGATATGCCACGTGGAAAAGCGGAGCCCGAATTTGAAAACATGCCTGAAATGCAAACTTTCAAATTTTCGTGGGCAGAAGTAAAAGAAATTTTCAAAAAGAAAACGATGTGGTTTATCTTTTTACAAGGCTTTGCTGGCGTATTCCCATGGACGGTGATTACCTATTTCTTCTTCGGCTATCTCGAAACAGAACGCGGTTATGATGCTGATGGAATTTTATTCACGATGGCACCCGTCATTTTGATTCTGGCGGCAAGTTATTTCATCGGCGGTTTTTTAGGTGACTTTGCATTCAAATACACTAACAAAGGCAGAATTATTGTTTCAAGCATTGGTGTGTTGATGGGCGCAATTTTTATGTACTTCGCATTGAATACACCAATTGAAGCAACAAATCAATTCTTTGTTTTGATGTGTCTGACCGCCGTTTTTATGGCACTTTCATCTCCCAATGTGATTGCTACCGTTTATGATGTGACTGTTCCTGAGATTCGTTCAACGGCACAAGCAACTTCATACTTCATTGAAAATGCTGGCGCGGCATTTGCTCCCATTATTACTGGAGTTATCGCCGATGCCATTGATTTGAAAACTGCCATTCTCTTAATCTGCACTATTGCTTGGGGATTATGCTTCTTTTTATATTTAGGAGCCATCTTCACCATTGATAAAGATGCGAATGATTTGAGAAATCAGATGAGTGAACGGGCAAAATCAATGTAAAAGATTTTTACCACTGAGTACACAGAGTTCACAGAAATTCTTTAATATATTTTCTCAGTGTTCTTCGTGGTCTCTGTGGTAAAAAAATCGTAAATCTAAAATCGTCAATCCAAAATCGAAATGGTATAATCCCGTCGCATTTTGTATTTTTGAAGGAGAACGTGTATGTCTGGTCATTCCAAATGGTCTACCATTAAACGAAAAAAAGGTGCGGCAGATGCCAAACGTGGCGCCATCTTCACACGCCTTGCCCGTGAAATCAGCATTGCCGCACGTGATGGCGGCGGCGACCCCGAAACCAACTTCCGCTTGCGCCTTGCAGTAGATAAAGCCCGTGCTGAAAATATGCCCAAAGACAATATCGAACGCGCTATCAAAAAAGGAACGGGCGAAGATAAAGAAGGTGGCAATTGGGAAGAAATGGTACTAGAAGGTTATGGTCCACACGGCTCAGCTATCATGGCTGTTTGTGTCACCGATAATCGCAACCGCACCATTTCAGATGTTCGCCATGCCTACAGCAAAGGCGGCAACATGGCAGAGGCGGGCGCAGTCGGTTGGCAATTTGATAGAAAATCTTATTTTTCATTTCCATCCACTGCCATGAATTTTGATAAAGCCTTTGAACTCGGCATTGAAGCAGGTGCAGATGATGTGATTGATAACGGCGACTCTATTGAGATTTATGGCGCCGTCGAATCATTCAAAACGATTGCAGATGCGCTTCATAAAGCCAACGTTCAACCTGCTGAGTCAGGTTTGAGCTTTGTCGCCAAACAAGAAATTGAACTCAGCCTAGAAGAAACCTTGCAAGTGATGAAATTAATCGAAGGTCTCGAAGAGTTAGACGATGTGCAAGATGTCTACCACAACGTCAAAATGAGTGATGAAGTTTTAGCGGCGTTGGAGTCTGCATAAAGAATCAAAATCTCGGAGGTCTTTAAAACCTCCGAGATTTATAAGTTGATAAACAATTCCATTTTCTTTTTACGCGGAAGAGCCTTAATGGCTCTTTCTCTTTTCATAGCAGTTTTTTTATCTGGTTGTTCTTCTATATAAACTACTTTAACAGGTAATCTTGTCCGTGTATATCTTGCGCCTAGACCTTTGTTATGCTGAATCAAGCGTTTTTCGATGTTAACTGTCCAGCCGGTGTATAAAGTGCCGTCGGCACATTCGAGGATGTAGCAAAAGCAAGTCATTCGTCTTTGTTTGGTTTGAAGCGTTTACCTAATTTAGAACCAAGTAATGATTCCATCACAGATATTTTTTCATATTTTTCTTCTTTGATGATTCCCCATTCGCCTTTATATCTTTCATCCAACCATTTTGAGCGTCCATCTTGTACTTCTTTCAATCTTTCTTTGAATGAGGCTTCATCTTTATTTTCAAGGTCATCACGCAGAGAGAGCATGGATTGAATCATTTTATCCACTGCACGGATTAAATTTTCACGGTTTTGAAAAGATAGTGAAGTTAATGTCTCGGCATCATCTTGTTCTGAAAAAGCATTGGAAGCAGAAAAATATGCTCGACTGGCAACTTTTTGTGCTTCTTGCCAACCAGGTTGATTTATGGTTGCATCTAACAACGAAGCCGACACCAATTGTGGCAATAAATAAGAAGAAGAGGTTAATCCATCTGATTCTACGACGTCGGTTAATAAAGTATTTGCACCTAACAACTTAACAAAATCGCTTGCGAGTTTGATGGCTTCGCCGGGTGTGCCAGCTGGGGCTGAAAGTAAGAAAATGCTTCGGGAGAATAAATCAGGTTGAGGCGCGGGAAGAGGCGTTTCTATCTTATCTAAATAGCCAGGTCCAATGGAGGGGACGAGTCCAACATAATGACAGTGAGCAGGTAAAATTTCTTTTGCCCATTTTGCGACTTCAGCCTTGACTGGTGATAACTCAACCAAGACGGCATCTTTTTTTATATCTTGTTTGATGAATTCAAAGGTTTCACGAATTTGATGAATGGGGATGGCTAAAATAATTAAATCGGCATTTTCAACCGAACTCGGCAGGTTGTGATTGGTGGTATCTACTGCGCCAATTTTTTTTGCGCGTCCCTCTGCTCCATAATCTTTGTCGTGACCTGTGATAAACACTTTGTCTTTATGAGTGGCAAGTGCCAGCCCAATGGATGCCCCCGTTTGCCCCAGCCCGATGATAGTAATTTGAACAGCCATAATACCTCGCAGTTTTACTCGAATTATACGCTATGCCGTTAAATTACAAGAACCGCGGACGCCGACCGCGGTTCTCTTGAAAGGAGGAGAAGAGAAATCACCTTATGAGTGCAAATTTATCATGGTTATCCGAAATATACTTGACGCATAACCTACGATTACCCTACGATTGTCAGACAATTTGCAAGTTTGTAATGTCTGTTTCAATTTCCTGTTGCGTAACGCCAAACGATATTCAATGCTTCCAAACCCGTCATACGCTGAATCTCTTGCGCTTCTTCAATTAAATAAATGTCGCCTTGTAATGGACGGTCATCGCGCGTGTACAATCCACGATTGGGTAAATCGGAAAGCGATGCCCAAAAATTCCACAAAGGTAAATCAAATTCTTGAGCAAGCAGGTACATATCACGATTGATGCGGAAATCTAACTCACGGTTATCCGCTTTGGTTGCCAAAATCGGCACCACACCTCTATCAATTAATTGCGTGATGATGCGCCTCAAATATTCAGTATTACGCGATTCAAAATGCGAACCGATTTGAATAATCACAAACGATGGATTTTGAATCCGCAATTCACAATCCACTGGCGTTTCTGCAAATGTACAACCATACTCACCACGATGCCATTGATCCCACAACAACGCGCCCGGCGTTGTGCCATCTTGCGCGGTCGGGCTTTCACGATTGAACGAACCATAAAAATGATTCACAGTTTCTTGCAACTCAGGTGTGAGGCTGGCAATTAAAGTTTCATCGGTTTCAAACACACCAAAAAATTCACCAGGTCTAGCTTGGCAATCTCCAAAAATCGAAAACGCCTGCGGATTATTCCCCAACGTCTGACCATATTCATAAATACTTTTCACTCTATCCGTTGGCTCAGGTTCAATTGGTAAATTCATCCAATCATTGACGATTGGGGTTTCTGTCGGTGTATTTGAACTTGACTCTTCTGTTGCTACTCCCGTTTGACTCGACTCCGCAGTGGACTTAGGGCTTTGAGTCTCTGTCGCTTCTTCTGTGACTTCAATTTGATTTACCGAAGTGACATCATAATTTGGCGTGGGAATCGGTCGTGATGGTGTATCCGTTGGTGGAATGGTGGGAGTTGAAATCACTTGTGGGGAGCAGGCAGTGATGAAGATGAACAGGATAATTGCTTTTGAAAATTTCATGTGTTGAATCGTAACATAATGTGAAAAGTGGTTGTAAAATATAAGGGCTTCAAGTTTGAAAGTTGAAAAGTTGCAAGTTGACATAAAAAGGGCAGGTTGGCATGGCAGATAATGCAATAATAAAAATTATGACTGCACTCTTGAAACACCAAGTGAAAAAATTGGTGGGAGAAGATGCGCTTGGAGTGATTGGTCAAGAATTAACAGCAATTGGGGGAGATAAATTGGACGACCAAGTAAAAACTTGGCTTGGCGAAAAGACAACAGCAGAAGAATTAGAAAAGGCAGCAGATTACGCTCTTAATAGTTTTCGTGAAAAAGTTCAAGATGATGAATTGAGACAATGGATTGTGATGATGCCATTAAGGGATTTACCAGAAGTAATTTCTGCAATTGAAGAATTACCAACTTCTCCAGATGAAACCAAACTCGAAAAAGCTTTAAGAGATTCTATTTCAGTCAATTGGAAAAAACTTTCAAAGGAACAAATTGAAAATGCAGTGAATGCATTTATGTTTTCTTTGCGAAGTGCACTTTTGCCTCTTGAAAAACAAACTTTAATGGTCATTGGTCGTTCTGTTTTAGTAACACAAGAAAAAGTAACTCGTTTATTAATATTAGTGGAAGAGTTATATAAAAATAAACAAGAACAGGAAGAAAAAAGCGAAAGAAAATTAAAAAGAGGCTGGTTTTTTGGACATCAATACGGTGATATTGAATTCACGGGTCGAGATGAAGAACGCATAATGCTAAGAAATTGGCTTAGTGATAATAAAGATAATCTATTAATACTTCGAGCTTTAGGTGGATTTGGAAAAACTTCACTTGCTTGGGAATGGTTAAATAATGACGTTGATAGACAAAAATGGCACACCGCAATTTGGTGGTCGTTTTATGAAAAAGAATCTGGTTTTGATAATTTTCTAGACTTCACCCTCAGTAATTTAGGGATTGATATAAAAGAAAAGTCATCACGCCAGAAAATAAATGATTTGCTTGAAGTCATGCAACAAACCAATATCTTAATCGTAATGGATGGATTTGAAAGACTTTTGCGCCAATATGCGGGTATGGATGCTATATATAAAAATGGTATCGAAGATGAAGAAGAAATAAATAACCTTGACCCCTCTCAACGGGATTGTCTATCTTTTGATGTGGAAAATTTCTTAAAAGGATTAAGTAAAGAAAAATTACAATCAAAGGTATTAATCACCACTCGTCTTACTCCTCGTATTTTAGAGGGCAAGAATGGGAAATTATTAAAATGGTGTCGTGAAGAGTCTTTAGATGTTTTCAAAGAAGGCGATGCTGTACAGTACTTTAAGAATGAAAACATTAAAGCCACAAGGGCAGAAATTCTTGAAGTTTCGGCAAGATATGGTTTTCATCCCTTGAGTTTAAGTTTGCTTGTTGGTCTTATTAATGAAGACCATGACAATCAAGGTGATATTAACGTTGCAAAACAACTTGATATCTTTGATGATATTAAGCAAAATCGTTACCATGTTTTGAAACGTGCTTTTGAAAGTTTAACCCTCGAACGGAGAGAATTATTAAGTAAACTTTCTTGTTTTCGCGGTTCAATTAATTACGACACTATTAAAAAAATTTTCAATACACCAGATTTTGATAAATCCCTGATTGATTTAAGACAACGCGGGTTAATAAAATACACAGATGAAACGAAAAGTTATGATATGCATCCAATTGTTCGACATTATGTGTACGATAGATTTACAGACAAAGATCGCAGAAATACACATTTTGAACTTGTTATGCATTTTATTGATGTTGTGCCTGTTACAAATAAAAATCTAAAAACATTAGAAGACTTTACCCCCGTCATCGAACTGTATCATCACATGGTCTGTGCTGGGAATTTGGATGAGGCGGCAAAGTTATTTTATGACCGACTTGAAATGCCAACTTATTATCAATTCGGTGCATATCAATTACGCATTGAACTTTTACGCGCTTTATTTCTTGATGGTACGGACAAACCGCCGCGCTTGAAAAGTGATGTATGGCAGGGATGGGTATTCAACGTTCTTGCAAATTCTTATGGAGTGAATGGGCAACCACATTACTCTGTTCCGTTGAATGAAGGGTATATTTCTATTTCTGAAAAAAGAGGAGATAAGAAAGAAACTACTATCGGGCTAGGGAATGTGGCGGTACAGCAACTTGTTATTGGTGCGTTGAAAGCTGCGGAGCGCAATCAGCGCCGCCAAATTGATCTATGCCGAGAGATTGCGGATGAATTCAGAGAAGCTATTGGTCATCAGGAATTGGGTCGGGTTCTATCCTATCGTGGCGTATGGCAGGAGGCACAGGAAAATTTATTGATTGCACAGAAAGTGTTTGAAAAAGAAGGACCAAGTACTAATTTTGGCTCTGTAAACTTGTCTTATTTGGCCTTGAGAGATATGCTTTTATTACGCATCGAACCTGTAAAACAGGAGTATCTTTTATCAGCTCTCGATTTTTGTAGGCGTGCTTTAAAATGGTCAGACGACACAACAAGAATGAGCATGCAGGTTCCCCTTGATTATATTCGTGCTTACTGGTTACTAGGCAAAGTCTATCGCGCAGTTTCGATTGCTAAGCGTTCGACCACCGACGAATTGACCTTGGCAGAAGAAAATTTAGCTAAGGCGCTCAATCTCTGTCGGCAAATCAATGCAGTTGATGCAGAAGCCGATATTCTGCTTGAAATTGCTCAGCTACGTTATGCACAAAAAAATCTTGAAGAAGCCAAATCGCTTGTTAATGAAGCATTAATTATTACCGAAAGTTGTGGCTATGTTTTGCAAGGAGCTGATGTGAATTTATTTTTGTCACAATATGCTTTAGAACAAGAGAAGGATAAAGTCAAGGCAAAAGAATATGCTGAAACTGCATTGAAACTTGCAACTTGTGATGGTCCGCCGTATTATTACAAAGTCGCCTACCATGAAGCGGAAGCATTATTAAAGAAAATAGATAATCAGAAATAAGAAAATAAAAAGGGACTCAAACGAGTCCTTTTTATTTTACGAATATCTTTCTCTACTTTCTCGAACCGCTTGAAGAATTTCATTTGTGGTGACAGGCAATTTAATACTTTTTACATCTAAAGGAGATGTATTTGGAACTACTTCAAACTTTTCGAGCCGAATCACAAAAATCCGCCCATCTTTTGTTTTAAATTGAATTTTTCCTTCTAGCATAGCCTTCTCTAATAGGTCAGGTAGTTGTTTTTGAATTTGCGAGGTTGTATAAATCATGATGTCACCTCAATGACTTGAATATTCTCTCGTTTTGCTATTTCAATTAATTCTTTGTCTAATGAAATCAAAGGTAAATTATGTTCGATTGCACATTGTAAAATGTAAGCATCATAAGCATAGATATTATACTTCCCTGCCAATCGAATTGCATCTTTCAAATTAATTTCAAAAATTTCCATAGAAATCGAATGATAGACCTCAATTGCTTCAACTGCCTGTTCAAGAGTGATTCTTGAGCGTTTCAACATCGAAGAAAAAGCATTCCCGATTTCCCATTTGACAGATGGAGGTGCAACAATTGTTGCACCTTTGGTTAATTCAACCAATCTTACTTTTTCTGGTTCGCCAGCAATCACGGCAATGATGGCAGAAGTGTCTATAACAATGTTCATAAATTGATTATACCTGACCCAAACCTAATCTTTTTATGCTAGACTCAACAAAACTGATTACTGATAACTGACTTTTTAGACTAACCCGACCAATAAGACTATTGAGACTAAAAAACTAAAATGGAATCCCTCCCTTCCGCAATAAACCCTACTTCTCCAGAATTTAAATCCAACGCTGAATATAATCGCACGCTTGCAAAAGAATTAAAAGAAAAACTTGCCTTAGTCCGTGAAGGGGGCGGAGAAAAATATCGCAAACGCCATGAAGAGCAAGGTAAATTATTTGTACGCGAACGCATTGAACGCTTGCTTGATGTCAATTCTCCATTTCTTGAACTTTCTACACTTGCCGCCTACAATTTATATAACAACGAATCGCCCAGCGCGGGAATCATCACAGGCATTGGGCGAGTTGCAAATCGTGAAGTGATGATTGTTGCCAATGATGCCACTGTCAAAGGTGGTTCGTATTTTCCGCTGACGGTCAAAAAACATTTACGCGCTCAACGTATCGCCGAAGAGAATCATTTGCCATGTTTATATCTAGTTGATTCAGGCGGTGCGAATTTACCGTTTCAAGATGAAGTCTTTCCTGATGCGCATCACTTCGGCAGAATTTTTTATAATCAAGCCCGCATGTCTGCTAAAAAGATTCCACAAATCGCCGCAGTCATGGGTTCATGTACTGCGGGCGGTGCATACGTCCCTGCCATGAGTGATGAAGCCATTATTGTCAAAGGGGCTGGCACAATTTTTCTTGGCGGTCCGCCACTCGTCAAAGCCGCCACTGGTGAGGATGTCACTGCTGAAGAACTCGGCGGAGCAGATGTCCACACGCGAAGAAGCGGAGTCGCTGACCATTTTGCAGAAGATGATGATCATGCCATCGAAATTTTAAGAAGCATCGTCGAGACTCTTCCACGCGGACATGTTCACACGCATCTTTCTTCGGTGGAAGTTGCTCCTCCAGAGGAACCTTTATACTCGCCTGATGAATTGTACGGAGTCCTACCACGCAATTCTAAAGAATCATTTGACGTCCGTGAGGTGATTGCGCGCATTGTGGATGGAAGTAAATTCCGCGAGTTCAAAGCGCGTTATGGCACAACACTCGTTTGTGGATTTACTCGCATTCATGGTTATCCTGTTGGCATCATTGCCAACAACGGAGTCTTATTTAGCGAATCCGCATTAAAAGGTACACACTTCATCGAATTATGTGACCAACGCGGAATCCCATTGATATTTTTACAAAATATTACAGGCTTCATGGTTGGTAAAGAATATGAAGTAGGTGGCATTGCTAAAGATGGCGCAAAAATGGTTCATGCAGTTGCAACAACTCGTGTTCCGAAATTGACATTGGTCATTGGTGGTTCATTCGGTGCAGGGAACTATGCAATGGCAGGGCGTGCGTATGGTTCTCGTTTTATGTGGATGTGGCCCAATGCTAGAATTTCTGTGATGGGTGGTGAACAAGCCGCTAATGTTTTGCTCACAATTAAACAAGATCAACTTGCTCGCGAAGGGAAACCATTGCTTACGCAAGCAGAACAAGATGAATTCAAACGTCCATTGTTAGAAAAATACGAACGTGAAGGTAGCCCATATCATTCCACTGCCCGTTTATGGGATGATGGCGTGATTGATCCAGCGGATTCAAGGCAAGTGCTTGGTTTAGCGTTATCTGTTGTGTTGAACTCGCCAGTTGAAGAAAGAAGTTTTGGGGTTTTCAGAATGTAGAAAGTGGAAAGTGGTGAGTAGAAAGTGAGGTTTTGTGAATTATCAAGAATGGATGAAGACTGTGCCAGAAGAAATTACTCAAGACCCATTGTGGGGATTGGATGTTTATCGTCTTGGCTTTTTTATTGGAGATATTACTTGGGACGATACAGAAGTCTTGCGAAAGAATCCTTCTACACGAGATGCGTCTGATCAAATTCGCCGTTCGTTAGACTCAATTAGTGCAAATATTGCAGAAGGATATTCACGTTCTACAGGAAAAGATAAAGCGCGTTATTTTGAATATAGCCTTGGTGAAGCGCGAGAGTCGAGAGACCGTATTTACAAAGCTCGCCGTGTTTTGAAACCTGAAGTTGTTTTGCATCGCATAAAGATATTGACTCATATCATAAAAATTCTAAATGTTTTTGTACCAATACAAAGGAAGAAAGGTGTTCGTGAAGAAAAGGCTTTATATTTAACATTATCAGAATTTGAAAACGAAATTCTTGATTCACCAATACCATAATATTAAATCCAACTTTCTACTTTCCACTTTCCAAAAAGGACTCTCCCATGAAAATATTAATCATCGGTGGCACACGTTTTCTTGGAAGACATCTCGTCAACTCTGCGCGTGCGCGCGGACATGATGTCACTTTGTTTAATCGTGGTAAAACCAATCCCGATTTGTTTAGAAAAGTCAAAACCATCAAAGGCGATAGAGAAAAAGATTTGAACCAACTCGAAGGCACGTGGGATGCGGTCATTGACACCTGTGGATATGTTCCACGTGTGGTCAAGTTATCTGCCAATATGTTAAAACTCAAAACAGAAAAATATGTTTTTATTTCTAGTATTTCGGTGTATGCAAGTTTTGCCAAAATTGGAATCAATGAAAGTGATGAAGTTGCAAAACTTGAAGATGAAAGTATAGAAGAAATTACTGGCGAAACATACGGCGCGTTGAAAGCCTTATGTGAAAAAGTGGTGCAAGATGTATATGGAATCAATTCTTTGATTATTCGTCCTGGACTCATTGTTGGTCCACATGACCCAACCGACCGCTTCACCTATTGGGTCAAACGAGTTGCACAAGGTGGAGAAATTCTCGCCCCCGATAGACCAGAAGTTTTAACTCAATTAATTGATGTGCGCGACCTTGCCGATTTTATTCTTACGTTAATTGAAAATGATGTTTCAGGTGTGTTCAACGCCACGGGTCCTGATGCTCCACTTTCATTTGGTTTATTGCTTGATACTTGTAAACTCGTCAGTGGTAGTGATGCAAAATTCAAATGGGCAAATTTAGATTTCATCGTTCAAAATAATATTGCTCCGTGGAGTGACTTGCCTGCTTATCTTCCCGGTGTTGGTGATGATGTTGGTTTTTCAAAAGTAGATATTTCCAAAGCCATCAATGCAGGTCTCAAATTTTCTTCTATCACGGATACCATCAAAGATACACTGACGTGGATTAATGAACTTCCTAATGAATATGAAATGAAAGCAGGCTTGAAACCTGAACGCGAAAAAGAATTGTTAGAGAAATTAAATGTTCAATAAAATTCTCATCGCCAATCGCGGTGAAATTGCAATTCGCATCATGCGGGCTTGCAAAGAGCTCGGCATTCAAACGGTTGCCGTGTATTCTGAGGCTGATAAAAATTCTCAGCATGTGCAATTTGCGGATGAAGCGTTTTATCTTGGCGATTCTGCTCCCAAAGAATCATATCTACATATTGATAAATTAATTGATGCCGCGATTCAAACGGGAGTAGATGCGATTCATCCGGGCTATGGATTTTTATCCGAAAACGCTTCATTCGCAGGGAAAGTTGAATCAGCGAATTTGACATTTATCGGTCCCTCTACTGATTCAATCCGCGCAATGGGTGATAAAGCTGAATCAAAAATATTAATGAAAAAAGCAGGCGTGCCAACGGTGCCGGGCTTTGAAGGTTTAGAAAGTGAAAAAGATTTTATAAAAGCCGCCAAAAAAATTGGATATCCAGTTTTGGTCAAAGCGGCGGCGGGTGGTGGCGGAAAAGGAATGCGCGTTGTAAATGAAGATAGTGAATTAAGTGAAGCCATTCAAGCCGCAAAACGTGAGGCGTTAAATTCTTTTGGTGATGAAAGATTATTAATCGAAAAATATATCGCTGACGGACATCACATTGAGATTCAAGTCTTTGGTGATCAACACGGTAATTTGATTCATCTATTTGAACGTGAATGTTCTGTGCAAAGAAGACACCAAAAAATTATTGAAGAATCGCCTTCACCATTGTTAACTCCCGAATTAAGAAACAAAATGGGTGAAGCCGCAGTCAAAGCCGCAAAGGCAGTTAATTATTACAATGCAGGAACTATTGAATTTATTTTCGACCCAAAAACATTCGAATATTATTTTCTTGAAATGAATACACGTTTGCAAGTCGAACATCCTGTTACAGAATTGGTCACAGGCATTGACCTTGCCAAATGGCAAATCCGAATTGCATCTGGTGAAAAATTCCCATTTAATCAAAATGATTTCATGCAACGAGGTCATGCTATTGAATGCCGTATTTATGCAGAAGACCCGTCTAATGGATTTTTACCCAGCACAGGCAAATTACTGCAATTCATCGAACCACATGGTCCCGGCATTCGAGTTGATTCTGGATTTGCAAAAGGTGATGAAGTTACACATTTTTATGACCCATTGCTTGCCAAGTTAATTGTTCATGCAGAAAATCGAGAGTCTGCAATTAAAAAAATGCAAAACGCTTTGAAAGATTTTATCGTGCATGGTGTCGTGACCAATATTGATTACATGCAAGCAGTTTTGTCACATGAAGATTTTGCCAAAGGGAAAATATCAACACGATGGGTGGAGAAAAATATGGAGTCAAATAGCTTGCTATTTGACATGCAGGAGCAAACTCCTACACTCCATACTTTAATCTCTGCTGCACTTGCTGATTTAGTATTCGTAAATCAAAAATCAAAAATCGAAAATGAAATAGACCCGTTTAGTCCATGGAAGAAGATAAATAATTTTAGGAATTGATTGATGCAAAAAAACAAAAATATTATACTGACCGCACTTTTTTTATTCCTTTTTGTCTTTGTGTTTTTAGGTGTTGGGAAAATTTGGGACTCTGTTGGCATTGATTGGAAAGAAACCTTTTACCCAGCGGCGCGTGCCATTATGGATGGGAAAAGCCCCTATAGTGTGCCAACTTTTAGAAACCCTCCATGGACAGCCTTCTTATTACTTCCGCTGGCTCTGTTTTCTGAACGTGTGAGTGGTATTTTGTTTTTTATACTTTCGGCTTGCATCTATGCTTGGACTGCGTACCGACTACAAGCCAGTCGCATTGCATTAATTGCTTTCTTGCTTTCGCCACCAGTTGTGTATGGGTTGCGAATGTTGAATGTAGATATTTTTGTATTAATTGGCTTTACATTGCCCGCACCGATTGGTGTATTTTTTGTGCTTATCAAACCACAAATGGGTTTTGTTATGATTTTGTTTTGGCTGGCACAGGCTTGGAAGCATGGAGGGGTACAGAAAGTCATTTATACCTTTGCACCAGTGACAATTGTAACGGCGCTTTCATTTGTTATTTTTGGAAACTGGTTGCAAGGCAGGCAAGAGGATTTACTGGTTTCTTTTTGGAATGCCAGTTTGTGGCCCTGGGCAATCCCAATTGGAGTTGTATTGGCAGCGCTCTCAATCCGTGACCTTCGAGAAGATTTTTCTATGGCGGCATCGCCATTTTTATTTCCATATTTAGCATATCACTCATGGGCAAGTGTGTTGGCAGGGTTAATGCGCCGAGATTTTGAACTTGTGCTAACTGTTATTGCGATGTGGGGCGTCGCTATCATTCGAGTTTTAGGATTTGGATAAAAATTGAAAACAACATTCAACACCCAAACCATTGAAATCAACCCATCCAATGATGGTTATGTCGCCACGCTTGCAGATAAAAATATTTTTATCAAAATCATGCGTGTTGATTTGCAAAATAATAAAATGGAATTATTGATTGATAACAAACGAATCATTGCCCATGTTTCATCCGATGGGGCGAAGCGATGGGTGACGATTAATGGTCAGACCATTTTACTCACGAAAACATCGGGTGTGAAACAAGGTCTCCGCCATGACCATGCTGGAGGTTTAACAGCCCCAATGCCAGGTCAGATAAGAAGCGTGAATGTCAAAGAAGGGGATGAAGTCAAAAAGGGTCAAACACTTTTAACGATGGAAGCGATGAAGATGGAAATTAAAATCCAAGCCTTGATGGATGGAAAAGTGAAATCGGTTTTTGTGTCGCAAGGTGATACGGTGGAGCGCGAACAAATTTTGATTGAGATGGAGGAGCGATGACAGGAAAATTTTTTGATGAACTCGAAGTTGGAGTGAAATTTAAACATGGCGGACGAACGATAACAGAAATGGATAATGTTTTATTTTCTGCACTGACGATGAATTCTCAACCACTTCATATCAACGAAGATTTTGCTTCTAAAACTGAATTTGGGACTCGGCTTGTAAATGGTATTTTTACATTTGGTCTTGTGGTTGGATTATCCGTTTCTGATTTGACTGACGGCACCATTGTTGCCAATTTAGGATACGATAAAATTGTGCATCCGCAACCTGTATTTCATGGTGACACGATTTATGCCGAAAGTGAAATACTCGAAAAACGAGAATCGAAGTCAAGACCGAATGCGGGGATTGTAAAAATAAAATGTGTTGGTAAGAATCAAAAGGGAACAGTTGTGGTTGAGTTTGAGAGAACAGCAATGTTTTTAAAGAAAGATGAATTATGAATGATGAAACAATAACATTCAAGAAAACGACAGGTATTTATTTAATTGCCACTTTTTTTGTGTCATTGGCATTGTTTGATTTATTTGGATTAATAACTGGCACACGTTCAGAAAGAGGATTTCTTGGATTTGATATGGGGTTTACAGTGGATGGGCAGGAACTTGATATTATGGGATGGTTTGGAGTATTTGTTCAACTTTATATTGGGTATCAGTTTTTTAGGTTAAATTCAGAAGGGCGTTCATGTGCAGTAACTCTATTATGGCTTTCGACAATTGGAGTAGGAATTGCATTTATTTTATGTACTGTTTTGATAATTGGTGCTGTGATATTACCCATTACTTCACACGTGAGGGTTATCCCTACTACTTTTGAATTTTTGGGCTTCTCGGGGCAAACAGATAATTTGGTTGTTAGTTTGTTAATAAGCTTTGTTTTCTTGATATTTTATAGTATGTCTTTGTATTTCTTAAGTCGCGAAGATGTAAAAGCATTTTTTGAAAACAAAGAAAAACCAAAGGAAATATCATAAATGCGTTCACGAAGAGCATTACTTTACATGCCAGGTGATAACTGGAAGATGATTACAAAATCCATCACACTTGGAGTTGATTCCATTTGTATGGATATGGAAGATGGCACAGCAGTTAATAAAAAAGCAGAAGCACGCGAAACAATAGCAAAGGCTTTGCAGGAATTGGATTTTGGTGAAAGTGAAAAACTGACACGCATTAATTCTATCGGCTCTGGTTGGGAAAAAGAAGATATTGAATCCGTTCTGCCTTATCAACCTGATGGAATTGTGATTCCAAAAGTCGAATCCTATGAACAAATTGAATGGGCAAGCAAAATTATTGAATCAGCTGAATTGAAACATGGCTGGAAAGTTAATTCGATTCGCATTTTGATTGGGATTGAAACTGCCAAAGGAATTTTGAATCTCAAAGAAATTGCTTCCCATCCACGTTTGGATGCGATGATTTTTGGTGGAGAAGACTTTGCCGCATCCATTGGAGCCAAACGTACAAAAGAAGCGACTGAATTATTATACGCACGTCAAGCAGTGATTGTCGCTTGCGCCGCAAATGATTTGCAAGCGATTGATATTGTCACGATTGATTATAAAGATGAAGAGAACTTAAAACGCGAATCAGAATTTGGCGCAAGATTAGGCTTTAGTGGCAAACAAATCATTCATCCAGTGCAAGTGGCTGTGGTGCAAAAGGCATTCACCCCATCCGAAGAAGAAATTGCCTACGCCAAAAGAATTGTCGAAACGTTTGAAGCAAGCCAAAAAGAAGGCAAAGGCGCGTATTCCTTAGATGGAAAAATGATTGATATGCCTTTGTTGAAACATGCTCAAAAAGTTTTATCACGAGCAAAGGCAGCAGAAAAATAAAAAACAATCCGCTAATCTACACCAATCTGCGCGAATTGATTTTAGATTAGCGAATATTCGTGAAGATTAGTGGATAAAATAAAAAGGAAAAAATGCTATCTATCATCTACGGACTTTTATCTGCACTCAGTTGGGGTGCAGGCGATTTTACAGGTGGGCTTGCCGCCCGAAAAGTAGGCGCAGTGCAAGCAGTTTTTTATGCTTCCATTGTCGGTCTCATTGCAGTTCTCATTGCCGCATTCATCAGTAACGAATCACTGCCATCACTACAAAGTTGGGTGTATGCCATGATTGCTGGTCTCTTTGGCATGGCGGGTTTAACATTTCTTTATTTTGCAATGGCGCAAGGCACCATGAGCATCGCCGCACCCGTCTCAGCAGTGCTGGCGGCAACTTTGCCCGTCTTGATAGGAATCATCACAGAAGGGCTACCAGAATTTTTAACATTGATTGGATTCGGTTTTGCCTTATTCGCCATGTGGATGGTCTCTCAAAGTGACAATGGCATCAAAGATATTTTTTCGCATCTTGCGGACTTGAAGTTGCCTCTGCTTGCAGGCATTGGGTTTGGCTTATACTTTATCGTCATGCACGAAGCCACCAGTGACGGCGCATTGTTTTGGACAATGGTCGCTTCGCGTGTCACCAGTGTTTTATTTTTGTTTATTTATATGCTTATAAAAAAAATCTCATTTCGGATTAACGATACATCATCACTTCCAGTGATTGGTTTAAACGGCATATTAGATTTAACAGGCAATGGCTTTTTTATTTTGGCTGGTCAGGCAGGCAGGCTAGACGTGGCTTCAGTTTTGAGTTCACTATATCCAGGCTCCACCGTTTTACTGGCATGGATTTTCCTCAAAGAAAGACTCACGCGCAATCAATGGATTGGAGTTATTTTAGCATTGATTGCAATTGTATTAATGACTATATAAGGAGATATAAAAATGGATTCTGCTCACAACATTGAGTTACAAAGAAAAGGAAATTTTTCTGCTGTTGACCTTGAAGCCAACAAACAGGGAAAATATTCAGAATCTCAACTCAAACGCTTTGAAGATGAAAGAAACTATATAAAAGAAACTTCTAAAAAATATGATAACAAAGGCTGGCTGATTTCATTAATATTCGGAGTCGGTGCATTGTTCTTTGCAGTCATTTTATATTTCGTCGGTGTATTTGATATTCTCCAAGAATCCCTTGGTGGGTTATCTTTTCCTGTGTTGTGTGTTATTGCAATTTTTGTAGCAATCGTAGTTTTGTTTGTGATTCCACGACAATATCAATCGTCAGTAGAAATGTATCAGGCAATGGGAAATTCTCTGGAAGCAGAACCAGTTGGAAATATCCAGACCATTGAAGCGCGGGCTGAGACACGTAAATCTCAAGGCGGAATCAACCGTCGCGGACATCAATCATCAAAAATATATTATGTTCTGCAAATGGATTCGATAGAATTTTTGATTTCAGAATCCTTGTTTGAAATCATCGAACCTAAGCGTTTGTATCGAGTATTTGCAGTCAAAGATAGTGGCGTGTGGGTTTTGCTCAGCATGGAAGCAATTGGATAAACGGACTTTATAACGGATTCACGGATGCAAACGGATTTGTCCGTTTTTGTCTGTGAGTCTGTGAAAGAGTCCGTTGCCAAAATCCTTTTTCAGATTCTGTGGTAAACTCACGTCCGCTCTCATTGGAGAGCAATTTTCTGGGAATTTGTTTTGACCCGCTCTAAACACCAAGCCCGCTGAAATCAAATCGGGCTTTTTTGTTGGGTAAAGTTACTTGAAAAAGTAATTTGATTAGCAAGAAAAAAGTAAAACAGAGTTGTCAAAATAATCCCAAAGTAGTGGTCGAAAATCGAACAAGTCTTATTGGTCTCAAAAGTTTGAGACTAGTTAGACCTGTAAGACCAGTCAGATCAATTAGACTAAGGATACATATGACAACCGACTTTCTTTCTTTAAACTTGCGTAGCGAGATTACGCAAGCCATTACCGAACTTGGCTATGCCGAGCCAACTCCCATTCAATCAGGCATGATTCCCCTCATGCTCACAGGAGTTGATGTAATTGGTCAAGCCCAAACAGGCACAGGCAAAACCGCCGCCTTCGCTCTCCCCATCTTAAATAATTTTCAAAGACAAAAAAATCCACAAGCCTTGGTGCTCGCACCAACTCGTGAACTCGCGTTGCAAGTTGCCGATTCAATGAATGAATACGGTAAACATCTTCACATTCGTGTTCTAGCTGTTTATGGTGGTCAACCGTATGGTCCACAAATTAATAACTTACGACGAGGCGTTGATATTGTTGTTGGTACACCAGGTCGCCTTAATGATTTACTTGAACGTGGCGTGTTAGTTTTGAGTGACATCAAAACTGTTGTGCTCGATGAAGCCGATGAAATGCTCAACATGGGGTTTGTTGAAGAAGTTGAAAAAATTCTTTCGACGACCCCTGCGGAAAGACAAACTGCTTTATTTAGTGCTACCATGCCACAACGGATTCGCAAATTAGCAGATCGCTTCATGCGTGACCCTCAAACTGTTGCTGTTAAAAGAAGCACTCTCACCGCCTCAGCCATTGAACAACGATATTATTTCGTACATGATAGAGATAAGACAAACGCATTAACTCGTCTCTTTGAAATTGAACCAATTCATTCCGCATTGATTTTTGCTCGCACTCGCGCAGAGACCGCAACTTTAGCAAACGAACTTGTGATTCGTGGAATTCCAGCCGAAGCCATTCATGGTGACTTGGATCAAAATGCCCGTGAACGTGTTCTTGGAAGATTCCGTGCTAATCAATTGAAAGTGTTAGTTGCAACCGATGTCGCCGCGCGTGGTTTGGATATTGATGATATTTCACATGTCTTTAACTATCATTTACCAGATGATGCGGAAGTGTATGTTCACAGAATTGGTCGAACAGGTCGTGCAGGAAAAACAGGTATTGCAATTACTTTATTATCCCCAAAAGAAAAAAGACGGTTGCGTGAAGTAGAAGCATTGACCAAACAAGTTGTAACAGAATTCAAATTACCAACTCCAGCCGATATTGTTAAACACCGTGAAACACAAACGGTTGAAAACTTAAAAATCTGGCTAGGTCGTGGACGATTCAAACGTGAATTGGAAATGGTGCAAGAATTAATAGATGGTGGGCATGACCCATTGAATATTGCCGCTGCTGCCATTAAGATTTCTCGTGGTGATGAAAAACAAAGACCAATTGCCGAAGTTTCAGAAGTTAAATCTGATTTCAGCCGAAGAGATGACAGAGGCGGACGAAAAGAAAAATTCGGACGCAAGGAATCCTTTGGACGAAGAGAAGAGTCAGGGAGCAGAAACAAGCGTGAGCGAGGTCGAGGCGCGACATCACATGAAGAAGGTATGATTCGTTTGAAGGTCAACAAAGGCAAAGTGCATAATATTCGCCCAAATGATATTGTGGGTCAAATTGCGTTTCATGCTAACATCCCAGGTTATACAATTGGAAAAATTCGCATCGAAGAAAAAATTACTTTTGTAGATGTACCTGCCGATGTTGTTGAGCAAGTGATTAAGCATAGTGGTAATTACAAAATTGGAAAAGAAAAATTTAGTGTTGTGAAAGCAGGTTAAAACAAAACTTAAAATAAAACTCCGAGGTCTTAAAGACCTCGGAGTTTTTGCTTTTAGTTATTTACCATTTTTCTTGTGACAAACAAACCAATCAATAATCCGAGCAAACCAATCAACATAATATTTCCAAGCGCATCGCCAATTTTTGGATATAGTGTATTTACAGAACCAATTGGCGTGGATACTTTTTGAATGCTAACAAACTGACTTGTTGGTTCGTCAAAAGAATCTACACGGTTATATTGTTTACCATACGCATCTGCGACAATTGAAACACCTTGACCCGTTTGCCTGAAAATTGTCATGCCATTTTCAACAGCGCGGAAGACGGACATACCCGCATGAATATCTTTCACTTCAACCCAATCTTGTGATGGGATGAAAAGCAAATCAATATTTTGTTCGCCCGCTTGTTTGATGACGTTCGGGAAATCTGCATCCCAACAAATTACGGCGCTGAGTTTTCCATAGGGTGTATCTACACTTTGCAAAACGCCACCGCCTTTGAGTGTGCCTTCAAAATCATTGCCACCATATTTGACATGAGTCAACACGACATTTCCACTTGGGTCAATGATGTGAACTTTATTTTCGGCAGGAGTTTTACTCAAATCAAATGTTGGTAGCACAATATAAATATTTTTTTCTTTTGCAATCACAGAAACATCAGCAATCAATTTTTCAACTTGATCTGTCAAACCAATGCCTGCACCTTCTTGCAACGAAACAATATTTGCACCTTCGTCAGCAAGTTTGTTGATTTGATTTAATTGCTCTACATGCAATGCATCAACACTTTGACGAAAACCTGCTTCGTCTCCACTTTGAATTTGATTCAACATCTCAATCAGTTTTCCATTTGGAAGAGAAAAGCCCGCAATGGTTGCAGTATGTTTAGGTTGTGCTGGGAACAGAGTCCGCACGAAGCCAAGAGAAATGATGAGGGCAAGCAAGCAGGTAAAAGTCAGAGAGAGGCGTGTGAATTTGAATCCAGAATCCCAAAGATGATTCATCAAACTCGCAAACCAACTCATCACAAATGTGATTCCCCATAAACCTGTAACAGATGCGATTTGCATAACGGGAAGAAAATCACGTTGTGAATATGCGGCGGCGCCAAATGTTCCGAATGGGCTTCCGCTTGATGAAAAGAAATCCATGGCGGTTACGGCAATTGGAAAAATGAGTGTGAGCCATGCCGTTGAACCGAAACGGCGGTAATAGATTCTGTCAATGACGTATGGAATTAAACCGATGGGTGTCATGAGAAAAAAGAATGTTGCTTCGGCGGCGGGATGAATTTTGGACATGAAGGTTGCGCCTTGCCATGAGATGATGACTGGGATGGATGAGGCCAGCCATAGTAAAAGAAAGTTGCGACCTGCTTTGTCACTTTCGCGGAAGAAACGCAGTGCAAAGATGGGGGCAATCCATGCGGCGAGTGGGAGGTTCCATTTGCCGCCGATGAATAAACCAAGAATGGTGGCGATGATGAGGTAGATATATTTTTTGTTCATGTGAGTCTCCTATTATTTATATATTCGGTGATTGAGTAGGGCGAAGCCCGTATCGAAACCACCTGTTTCTAAAAATATTTTTTTTACATAAGTTGCTTTACTTATTGGTGGTTTCGATACGACACTCGTTATCACTCGTGTCTACTCAACCACCGATATATTTACATTTTATGGATTCACCCTTGCAGGTACATCGTCCTTTTGCCACACAAGCGGACATTGTCCGTTTGGACAATATGGCGTTTTTCTGGCGTACAGTAAAATCAACTCATGGAATCAAATCAACCAAGCAAAGGCGGATTTAGCACACTTTCGCTTTATGTTTTCATTACCCTGTTGTTGGGTTATCTAACTGTTCTCGTAACGATTTCTCTATTTCAAATTGGAGATAGCACACTTGCAAGTATGACGATTGCCGTTTGCGTTGCTCATATCGGTTTGTATTGGTTGAATGGGAGAGTTGAAAAAAATAATCGCTGGTGGATTTTTTATTACATTGCACAAACTGTTTTAATTACTGCGATTGCATTCATCACGCGCGGAAAATATGAAATCAGCATTTCGCTTTTTGAGTCTGCAATTATTTGTATTGTTGGTGAAGCATTAGGCTGGTGGGGAAATTCGCGCAAGTCTTTACTAATTGGCGGGTTTTATGTTTTGCTTTCGGTCATTTTGATTTTTCTTTTGAATGAACGTGAAAATATTTTGCCATCGTTGAGCGGATTGTTAATCAATGGCAGTTGGATAATTCTGATTATGATTCTGTTTAATCAACAAATGTATGAAAGAGAAAAAGCGGTTGAACTTGCTGAGTCGCTTGAATCTGCAAATGCTAAACTCGCCGCATACAATGCCAAAATTGAATCATTGACGTTGCAAAATGAACGTCAGCGCATGGCGCGAGAATTACATGACACGCTTGCTCAAGGTGTGGCTGGACTCGTTTTGCAATTGGAAGCGGTCAAAGCACATCTTTCAGCAGATAGAAAAGAACGCGCCTCTTCCATCGTGGAGCAGGCTCTGCTTCGAGCGAGGAGTACACTCGCCGAATCACGCGCCGCGATTGATGATTTGCGTTCCACATCTACGAATCTTTCTGAGTCGATTCAAGAGAAAATGAATCGCTTCACCCAAGCGACTGGTATTCTATGTGATTTGGAAATTTCAATTAATGAAAACAATTTGTCTAATGAAATTACGAATCATGCTGTTAGTATTTTGAGTGAAGCATTGGCAAATGTCACCAAACATGCACAAGCGAAAAATGTAAAAGTGAAATTCGTAATTCAACAAGAAAAACTTGAACTCGAAGTTAAGGATGATGGCATTGGCTTTGACGTGAGTCAAGAATCCAGTGGACATTATGGCTTGCTAGGCATGAGAGAACGAGCCAGACTTACAAATGGAAATCTTGAGATTGAGTCAAATCAAAATGGCACACTGATTCATTTCAGCATTGCAGGTGCAAAATGATTCGTGTGATGATTACAGATGACCATTTAATTGTCCGCGAGGGCTTGCGATTGATTCTTGAAACAGCGGATGGAATTGAATTAGTCGGTGAAGCGAAAGATGGCGCGGAATGTTTGGAACTGGTTAAAAAATTAAATCCACAAGTCATTCTCATGGATTTGCAAATGCCACGCATGGATGGCATTACTGCAATTGAACAGTTACGAAAAGATTATCCAGATATTGCGATTGTGATTCTCACGACCTACAACGAAGACGATTTGATGATTCGTGGTTTGCAATCAGGTGCACGCGGATATTTACTCAAAGATTCCAGCCGTGAAAATTTAATTGATACAATCCAAGCGGCGGCAAAAGGTGAGACATTGTTGAAGCCTGAGATTCTCTCTCGGGTATTGTCGAAGCGAGTTTCATCGTCAAAAGAATCTGCAAGTCAAACAGAATCTATTTTGACAGAACGTGAATTAGAAGTGTTGCAACTTGCATCACTCGGAGAACGAAATAAAGAAATTGCTTTCAAACTGGGGATTACTGAACGAACGGTCAAAGCCCATTTGCAAAGTATTTATCAAAAGTTTGGAGTTGATTCAAGGGCGGCGGCGGTTGCGGTTGCGGCACAGAAGGGATTACTTGAATAATAAACTTATTCCAAATTTTCAATATCTGCTAAATCTTGATGTCTGCCAGTAGCTTTTTTATTTTTCTTTAGATTTTCAAGGTCAATGAAATTAACTGAAACCCCATCTACTTCTATAATAGTACGAGACGAATAACACTTTGAAAATTCCACTCCAGGCAAAGTTGTGAGAATATCAATTCGCCCAGGTGGATTACCTAATTGAAGCATCTGATTTTCTATTGTGAATTCAGATGCTTCAATACCTAATGAACCAAAACCAAATGTATCAAGCGCTTTGACAATTTTTTCTGCATTTTCAGCAGACATATCCACCCAAATATCCATATCTTTTGTATAACGCGGATAGCCATGCAGTGCAACTGCATACCCACCAACAACAAGATACTTAACTTTGTTATCGTTTAACGATTGTATAAACTCTTTGAAATCTTGGTTCAGCACCGTATCTCCAAAGATGATATTCTTGTCTAATTTCTTCTAATGCGGCAAGCCGAGCAGAATAAGATTGACTCCTCCAATAGGCAGAGTCAGTTTTCTTATCTGTCATTTTGCCCTTCTTAACAATCTTTTTGATTTGAATTTCACGTTGCATATCTTAAGTATACCATTTTCAAATCAGTCAAATTTATAGAAATATTACGGCAATTTTGCAATTGCTTCAATCTCAATCAAGAAACTGTCATCTACCAAACCTGCAATCACAGTTGCACGAGCAGGGCGTGGCTCAGGGAAATTTTCCATATAAATAGCGTTATAGGCTTTGAAATATTCTTGTTTGGTGAGGTACACCGTTGCTTTGACCACATCTTTTAAGTCACAACCTGCGGCTTGTAATATGTTGCGAATATTTTCAATCACATACTTTGTTTGTTCTTCAATCGTTTCACCAGTTTTGCCTTCAGCATTCCGCCCAACCTGTCCAGCGATGAATAAAAATCCATTGCTTATGATTCCTGGTGAATAAGGTCCTGATGGGTTTAATCCTTCAGGGACTACGGCTTTTTTATTTTCAGACATGATTTATTCTCCTTGATTTCAAATTATAATTTACCTATGTCAAATAACAAAACAGTTTGGTCTTCTCATCAAGGTGATTTGAGAAAGAAGAATCAAAACACTTCCCATACAAAATCTTTGCCGCCTCAACAGCAGATGATTTTTTTGCATCGTGAGTCGAGTGGGCGGGGTGGAAAGGCTGTTTCTTTGGTCAAAGGTTTGATGCTTTCCGATGATGATTTGAAAATGTTAACCAAAAAGTTAAAACAACAATGTGGAACTGGTGGGACGATTAAGGATGGCATCATTGAGATTCAAGGTGAGCATCGTCAGAAAATTTCGGAGATATTGATTAAGTTGGGATATAAAGTTAAGATTGCAGGTGGATGATTAGTAAAATGTTTTTTTGCAGAAGTTATTCTTCTGTGTGTGTTGCAAACCTAACATTATTTTTCCCATTATTTTTAACAATATACATTAACTTATCTACCATGCCGAGTATTTTTTCAGCAGAGAGGTTGGGGGCATTCAAAGTTAGAACGCCTACACTAAATGTCACGGGCCATTTATGAGCATTCATTTCATCTGCTATTTTGATGAGCAAATTTGACAGAGCAGTTTTTGCTTCTTCGGGATTGGTTTCAGGTAGTAAGATGGCAAATTCGTCACCCCCTACGCGAGCAACTACATCTGTTTTTCGTAAATATATTTTCATACATTCAGCAATATTTTTTAACATCGAATCGCCAAAGGTATGACCAAATGTATCGTTGATGACTTTGAAATTGTCTAAGTCAATAAAGGCTATGGTGAAAGGATGTTTGTAGCGCAGTGACCTTTCAATTTCTCTTTCAAGTAAATCATTGAAATATCTATTATTAATTGCGCCTGTTAAAAAATCTGTGCGGGCATGAATGCGTTCTTGCTCAAGAGATTTCAATAAAATTGCAGGTAAGAGGAAGAAGCCAAGCCTGATGATGGAGTTCCACAGATAACTAAAAGAGTCGTGCGAAGCGGTTGTCATCAAATCTACAAAAAGCCAAATGGCGGCACTGATGAAGGCAATGCCAACCCCAACTCCCGCACTAAATGCAAATGAAAAAAATGCAATTGGAATTAAATAAAAAAGTGAAAAAGATAATTCAGCCCCTGTGTAAAAATCAAGAAGTGTAACAGCGCATAAAAGAAAAATACCTAAAATAATTTTTGGTATTTTTGGTATTTGTTCAAGCATGTTGAGAATTCTTGACATTAAAATAGTTTATCCCATAAACAATTGGGCGGATTCTTCATCCGCCCAAACTTTTCTACCCATGCCTACTCATAAATCTTTCCATACGATGCAATGCTTCTTCAATTTGTTCGTAAGCAGTTGCATAACAGGCGCGTGCGAAACCTTCACCACCAGGTCCAAAAGAACTGCCTGGCACTATAGCAACATGTTCTTCTTCTAATAATTTTTGGCAGAAAGTTTCATCGTCCATGCCGGAGGCTTGAATGTTAGGAAATGCGTAAAAAGCACCACGCGGCTCGAAGGTCCGTAAACTGAGGCGATTTAATCCATTCACTAAAAGTTTGCGGCGACGGTCATATTCCACACGCATCTCTTCAACATAAGGGTCACCGACTAATAGTGCTTCCAATGCGGCATCCTGTGCAGTTGTTGGGGCAGACATGATTGTGTATTGATGAATTCGCACAAGTCCTTGAATTAAATCAGAAGGTCCGCAAGCATACCCAATGCGCCAGCCTGTCATGGCGTAATCTTTTGAAAAACCGCCAATCAGAATCGTTCTATTTTGTATGTTTTCTCCTAATGATGGAAAACATACATGTTCAAAATCATAAACCAAACGGTCATACAATTCATCAGAGACAACAATCAAATCATTTTCTTCAGCAATGTTTGCAATTTCCATCATCACATCACGCGTGACCACTGCACCCGTTGGGTTATTGGGAAAGCCAATAAAAATTGCTTTGGTGCGTGATGTAAGTGCTTTGCGAATATCAGCAGGGTCTACCATAAATTGATTTTCTTCACGGCAAGGAATTTCAACTGCTACACCACCCGCCATAATCACTTCGGCTTGATAGGAAACAAAACATGGCGTAGGAATAATCACTTCATCACCGGGGTCAAGAATGGCAGTGAAAGAAAGATACAACGCTTCAGAGCCACCAACAGTGGCAATGATTTGATTGGTCGGGTCATATTTCACTTTATATAAACGATTCAAACTATCTGAAATCGCTTGTCGCAATTCCAACTTTCCCCAATTGGATGTGTAATGTGTTTCACCATTTTGTAATGAGCGAATGCCTGCCTCCAAAATTGGTTTTGGAGTCGTGAAATCTGGTTCACCGATTCCAAGTGAAATGACATCTTTCATGGTTGCGGCAATGTCGAAAAATTTTCGAATGCCGCTGGGCTTTAATCCCGCCACACGTTTTGAAAGTCTTGCTGTTGTACTGATTTCTTGCATTGAGCCTCCAATGGTTTAATTTTTTTAACACGAAGGACACTAAGGTCACAAAGGAAAACATTTTTAATTACCCTTAGTGTACTTCGTGTCCTTTGTGTTTAAATGGGTTGCACATGCCAGTCATCTGAAATTTGCTGGTACGTTAATTCAAATGCAAAACCTTCAACGGTTTTTACACGAAAACCTTTTTCACTCGGACCTTGCCAACGCGAAATAATTTCCGCAATTTCATAACGCCGCTCCTGCCATATTAAAGAAAGAGGACGTTCTGCATATTCAGTATCTGACCGACATTCAACTGCTTCCATAACTTTTTCCAATTACCGTCCCGCAGGTTTGATTAACTTACATAATTGTTTGATAAAAAACCTGCGGGACGTTTTTACAAAACCACTTGACTATTATCACCCAAATTTAACTGCATGACACAACCATCGCCTCTTCCTTTAATGGAAACCTGTTTGCCAACCAGCGACCTAGCCAACACGCCATCTTTGATTTCGCAATCTGCTTCAATGATGCTTTCAGAAATGTGTGAGTTATCTATTTTACAATTCGCACCGATAGAGGCATACGGTCCAATTTTTGAATTGCTAATCTGAGCACTTGTATGGATTGCTACAGGTTCAATAATTTCTACATTCAAACCTTCAAACTTTTCAACTTGTGAACCAAGTTTCTCTAACAAAATCTTATTCGTATCTAATGTTGCTTCAATCGTTCCAGTATCCAACCAAGTGCTGATTTTTTGTGTGCGAACTTTTGCGCCATTTTGAATCATAATAGAAATAGAATCCGTCAAAAAGTATTCATTCTTTAGCATGATTCCTTTTTGCATTTGTTCATCAATGGCGGCTAATAATTTTTCAGAACTCTTTAAGTAATAACACCCAACTACTACAAGGTTATTATCTAAACTTTGCGGTTTCTCAATAAACTTTGTTACCCAACCATCTGCACCGAGTTCTGCTACGCCAAAACGGCGTGGGTCTTCTACAGGCATGACCCACGCCACACCATCGGCTTCTTCTTTATCTAAAAATGAAAAATCTGTTTCCATTAATGTATCTGAAAAGCACATAATCATCGCACCTTTCAGATATTCGCGTGCTAACCACAACGCATGAGATTGCCCCCTCATTTCATGCTGTGTCACAAAATGAGATTTTAAGTTTGGGTAATTTTCTTTCACAAAAGGGGGTACTTGCATTTCACCCAAATAAGGTCCCAAAATAAAAATAAATTCTGTATTTTCTAAATTTGGTAATGAGTTGAACATATCCATCACATGTTCAAGTGATGTTTTCCCTGCCACACTGACTAGGGGTTTGGGCTTACTCCAAGTATGTGGGCGCATACGGCTTCCCCAGCCAGCCATAGGAATCACAACTTTCAAAGAATCGGTCATAGTGATTTATCCATGAGTTTATTAGGACTTACGCAGTACCGCAAGATTTATCTTGCGATGTAGAGGCAACATAAATGTTACGGTACAAGTAAATTGCGTAAGTCCTATTTATTTTGTTTTTCTGATTATACCGTTTGAGGTTGAAATTTATGAGATGAGTTGAAGCAGCGTTGTAAGGTGTTTGTATAATACTCACGGTCACAAATTGCGCTTTCCAACTTATAAAAAAAGCGCAATTTGTGACCGAGTGCGGTATAGGTCAGATTATACTGTTCGACAAATAAAAATCCCGACGGGATGGCAGGATTATAGAAAATTTTATATACGGATTTTCAAATCCCGTAGGGATGACATAGTTCTTAAAACCTCTGACACCCGTTTCGACTCAAGGCATCGCCTTCGGGGTTAGGATTTGTGAAACCCAAATCTATAATCATTTCACTCCTTCGGAGTTGTTAATTACCACTGTCCGAAGTTACTTTTTATTTCATTTGCTTTATATTGTTCTATTAATTTGTGATGTGGTGGATATATCCCCTGTGGCAAATCATTTAGTGAAAAGAATTTGACCTCTGCTATCTCTGCATCCGATTTGCCTGTAATTTTAAAATCTTTGCACAAGAAAACCACCGTATGGTCAGTTTTCCATTGTAGATAATTTGTGAAAATACCCAGTAAATTTATTTCATTTAAGTCACAACCTGTTTCTTCTTTGGCTTCGCGGCGAGCGGCTTGCTCTAGTGATTCGTTTCTATTTAATCCGCCACCTGGCATGAACCAGCCGTTTAAGTAAGTGTGACGAATGAGAATCACTTTATCATTTTGTATCATCAAAACTCTTACTCCCATACGAACAGGACGAAAGAGAAAGCAATAAATTTTGAAGCACAGGTAGAGAAGTTTTAAGAGCATTTTTTATTAAACCGCCAAGACCGCTAAGGTCGCCAAGAATTTAACTTGGCGTTCTTGGCGCACTTGGCGGTTAAGAAAGTATTTCCAAATTCGCCAAACTTGCGGCGAGTCTTTTTATGCCAACCGATTCAAAAACGACATCAACAATTTCATCACCATCTTGCATACGGGAATCTAAGACAATGCCTTCGCCCCACATTTTGTGGCGGATGCGAGTCCCAGCTTTGTATTGATTCGTTGAAACAGAAGCAGGCTGAGGCGCGGATGGCAGCGTCCATTTTGTATCCAATGGTGCACCACGAAATGAACGTCCTGTTCGAGTTTTGCCAACTAATAAATCCGTGGGAATATCATCAATAAAACGAGATGGATAAGTTTCTTCAGCCATGCCACGACCACCGCGCTGAATGGCACGCAGTAAATACAATCTATCCTTAGCACGAGTGATGCCAACATAAAACAGGCGACGTTCTTCTTCCATTTGTTCGGGTTCATCAAATGAACGGCTGTGGGGGATAATGCCATCATCAAGCCCGACAATAAACACAGCACCATATTCCAAACCTTTGGCGGCGTGAAGAGTTAATAATGTCGGTGCATTTGAATCTGTAATCGTATCTTGGTCTGCGACAAGTGCCACATTTTCTAAAAATTCTTCAAGCGTGCGTGTTGAATATTCGAGTGCCAGTCTTTTTAATTCCTGCACATTTTCCCAACGGTCTAAACTTTCTTCCGAATCATCATCCACAATATATTCTTTGTAATTAATATCGCGCAAAATTCTGTCAAATAATTCTGGAACATTATCCCTGCTGGCATTTGCAATCCATGAAGATAACATGCCGCCAAAATCTGCTAGTGGAATTGCGGCGCGACCTGTGAATGATTTGTAATGAGGAGATTCCGCTCCGCGAGCTAAGTCTAAAAGAATAGCACCCGCATTTGTATTATTTTGACGTGCTACCAAATGAAGTGTGGTTAAAGTTTTTTCACCGATTCCTCTAGGCGGAATGTTGATGACTCGACCCAATGCCGCTTCATCGGCTGGATTATGAACGAGTCGTAAAAATGCAATGATGTCTTTGACTTCGCGCCTTCCATAAAACCTTTGTGCGCCAACTAATTTATATGGAAGGCGTGCTTGTAAAAAGGCTTCTTCAATTAAACGAGACATGGCATTGGTGCGATACATAACAGCACAATCTTTGGGTTGAAAATCACCTGAAGCAACCAGTTGTGCAATCGTATCTACAACAAATGAAGCTTCGCCATAATCATCACGCGCTTCGTAGAAAAATATTTTTTCACCAGAACCACGATCACTGAATAAATGTTTTTTCTTACGGTTTTGGGCACGGTCAATGACGCCCATGGCTACATCTAAAATATTTTGTTTGGAACGATAATTTTGTTCGAGCAAAATAGTTTGCGCATCAGGAAAATCTTGTTCAAAGCGGCGGATGTTTCGATAGTCTGCACCACGCCAAGCGTACACACTCTGATCGGGATCTCCTACGCAAAATATATTTCGATGATGTGATGCTAAATGTTTTACTAATTCATATTGAGCTAAATTGGTATCTTGAAATTCATCTACTAAGACATGCCGAAAGCGTTTGGCGTATTTATCTTTCACGCTTGGGTTTTCATCAAATAATTTCGTTGTGTAAACTAGAATGTCATCAAAGTCTACGGCATTGCTAGCAATTAATCTTTTTTGATATTCGGTATACACTCTTTTCACAACTTCATCGCGATAGGTATTGATTGGAAAATCATCAGGCAATATCAATTCATTTTTTGCGCGTGAAATGGCAGCGTGAACGCTTGATGCACGATATAACTTTTCATTTAAATTCATTTCGCGAATGATAGATTTGGTCAGACTTTCTTGGTCATCTGAATCAAAAATTACAAAGTTTGATTCAAGTGGTAAATTTTCTGCTTCACGTCTTAATATTCTGGCACATATTGAATGAAACGTCCCTAACATCATGCCTTCAATGGCTTGTTCATTTAATAAGGCTTTGACTCGCTCTCCCATTTCTTTTGCGGCTTTGTTTGTAAATGTGACCGCCAGAATTTGCCAAGGTCTTACCCCTTGATTTGCAATGAGGTATGCGATTCGTTGAGTCAATACACGCGTCTTGCCTGACCCTGGACCTGCTACTACTAAAACAGGTCCGTCATTGGCTGTGACTGCGTTTTTTTGTCCTGGGTTAAGTTTGTTGAGGAAATCCATAAGGGGGAATGAGGAATGCAGAATGAGGAACAAGTAATAAGGCTTGCTCATTTCTTGTTGCTCGTTACTTATATCTTATTTCTTGTGTACTTGTATGCCTGTTTATGTTAATTGTGATGTGCAATTCGGGCAACGAGTTGCTTTGATTGAAATTGTTGAATAACAAAAGTTACATTCCTTTGTAGTTGGGTCGGCTGGGGGAGGGGCTTTCTGCATCTTATTGGCAGTTCGCACAATTAGGAAGATGACGAAGGCAATGACAAGAAAATCAAAAATAGATTGGACAAATGCACCCCATGTGATGACTGCATCGCCGATGGTGATGGATAGTCCACTAATGTTAATACCACCAACGACTAATCCAATCAGTGGAGTGAGAATATCTGTAACGAGCGAACTGATGATTTTTGCGAATGCTCCGCCGATGATAACTGCGACTGCAAGGTCTAATACATTGCCGCGTTCAACAAATTCTCGAAACTCTTTTAGCATGGTGCATCTCCTGATGATTTTTTGTTTTTTTGATTGTATGGCAGGTAATGAAGCATGTCAACAAGGTGGTAGGGAAGAAAAGGTTGAATTCTTGGTAACAGGATGCAGGTCGGGTGTGAAGCGGATGTTTATCAAAATATTAATCTTTTTGTGTTAGTATGAATTTGAAGGTGACTATACAGATTAATACTTAAGTATGGCTGACCTTCGGACAGGAGATCGGACAAGAGAGGAAGCCTCGAAAGGAGAGTAGACTTAGTTTGCAAAAACAACCCTACCCAGCAACGAGGCTTCTATGGAAAAGTTTACCATTGTAGAATTTATGCA